>Ga0180216_1000192_pt1 | contig 72169 bp, 64 predicted proteins | sample eDN3rd37CBELigMG_FD_128879 | JGI IMG/M metagenome (GOLD analysis project Ga0180216, IMG submission 128879) | Enriched Miracle-Growth compost microbial communities from Emeryville, California, USA - eDNA 3rd pass 37_C BE-Lig MG (version 2)... ... | reverse complement strand
CGAGGTGCGTCCGTCGAGCTCCGCCGAGGTGCGTCCGTCGAGCTCCGCCGAGGTGCGTCCGCCGTACTCTGCGGAGTTGCTCGCCGATCTGCATGCCGGGGTGCTCGACGAGGAGTTCGCAGCCCGGTTGTGGCCGCGTGTGCGCCGCGATCCCGAGGCCGTCGCGTATCTGGCACGGCTCGATGCGACGCGGGCGCGGTTGTCGGCCCTGCGCGACGCTCCACCGACGGAGTCGATTCCGCCCGAGATCGTCGCGCACATCGGTACCGCGCTCGCGGAGGACCGGTCCGGCGTCCGGTCCGTGCCGTCCCGGAACGCACGGCGTCGCGGTTGGGCTGTGGCCGGTGCCGCGGTCGCGGCCGCAGTGGCGGTGATGCTCGTGGTGGTCGTGCGCGGAACGGCTTTCGGTAGCGACGACCCGACCGGCGTTCCCGTCGCGGCAGCGGAGGACGAGGCCCTGTTCGAACCCTCCACCCTGCGGGCGATGATCGGTGATACCGACCCCGGTCTTCTGGGTGGTGCCGATCGTCTCCGGGATTGCTTGGACGCGAACGGTTTCGAGGGGCGGTCACCGATCGGCTCCCGCGCGGTGCGATTCGCCGGCGACGATGCCGTCCTCGTCCTGATGAGCGGGCCGGATGCGCCGGCGCTCACCGCACTGGTGGTCGGAACCGACTGCGATGCAGACGATCCCGCGACACTGGCCCGCAAGGCGATCGGCTGACCCGCCGCTCGGTTTCGGCGCTACGCCACGGTCGACAACAGTTCCAGGATCCGCGCGCGCAGCGCGGGTGTGTCGTCCTCAGCGGCGATGAGACCGGCGAACAGCGCCGACCCTGCTGCCATCACGAGCACCGCCTTGGCGTCGGTCTCGACGTCCGAACCGTCGCCGTCGGCGAACAGAGCGGTGCTGGGGCCGCTGAACGTGCGCCAGAGCGTGTTGCGGAGGTCCTCGTGGTCCCGCAGGGCAGCGAGGAGCCCCGGGAGCGCAGCGCGGACCTCCGGCCGGGAGAACAGCTCGATGCTCCCGGTGACCACCCATTCGATCCAGCCCTTACGATCGATGCCGTCGTAGGGCGTCAGATCGGGCGCGGACCCGAGCAGCGCGTCGAGCACCAGGTGGGCCTTGGTGGGCCACCGACGCGTGAGTGCGGCGCGGCCGACGCCGGCGCGGGCGGCGACGGCCCGCAGGCTCAGCCCGTCCCATCCGTGGGTGCGGAGCATCTCGCGGGTGGCGGTGAGGACGTCGTTGTCTATTCGGGGGTCGCGGGGACGCCCCGGAGCAGTGCCGGGCATGGGCTCCGTGTTGTCGGGACCGAATGGGAATCGATCTGGCGCGGAGTGTGACGAGCGTTATAGTCGAAACGCAATTACGGTACCACTGGCATCGAAAGTAGGGGCATGTCTTCGCCGCGACCCACCGTGTTCGAGCCGGCCCGACTCGGGCCGCTCACCCTCCGCAACCGCATCGTCAAGGCGGCGACCTTCGAAGGCGTCATGCCCCGGGGCGCAGTCAGCGACGAACTCGTCGAATTCCACGCCGAGGTCGCCCGCGGCGGCACCGCCCTCACGACCGTCGCGTACTGCTCGGTCTCCCACGACGGCCGCGTCCACCGCGACACCCTCGTGCTCGATGCCGACTCCGTCCCCGGCCTGACCCGGCTCACCGATGCCGTGCACACCGCCGGCGGTCTGGCGTCCGCGCAGATCGGCCACGCCGGACTCGTCGCCAACCAGATCTCCAACAAGATGAAGACGCTCGCGCCGTCCACACGCATCAGCGCCCCCGCCATGGGGCTCGTCCGCGGCGCGACACTCGAGCAGCTCGATCGGGTGGTCCAGGACTACGCACGCGCCGCGCGCCTGGCCGTCGAGGCCGGATTCGACGCCGTCGAGGTCCACCTCGGCCACAACTATCTGCTCAGTTCCTTCATGAGCCCGAATCTCAACAAGCGCTCCGACAAGTACGGCGGCAGCATCGCCAACCGCACCGCCTTCCCGCGTCGCGTGCTCGAGGCCGTCCGCACGGCAGTGGGGGAGGGGGTGGCCGTCATCGCGAAGTTCAACATGACCGACGGCGTGCCCCAGGGTCTGTGGCTCGACGAGTCGCTGCCCATGGCCAAGCTCATCGAATCCGACGGCACCATCGACGCCATGCAGCTCACCGGCGGCAGCTCGCTGCTGAACGGGATGTACTTCTTCCGCGGCGACGTCCCGATGAAGGAGTTCCAGGAGTCGCAGCCGAAGGTCGTCGGCTGGGGACTGAAGGTCTACGGGCCGAAGATCTTCCCGAAGCTCCCGTTCGAGGAGGCATTCTTCCTGCCCATGGCCCGCCAGTTCCGGGAGGAACTGAAGATCCCGCTGATCCTCCTCGGCGGCATCAACCGGCTCGACACCATCGAGACGGCGCTCGACGAAGGCTTCGAGTTCGTCGCCATGGGACGCGCGCTGTTGCGTGATCCGTATCTCGTCCGCAAGTTCGAGGAGAAGACCGCTCGAGAAGGTCTGTGCATCCACTGCAACAAGTGCATGCCGACCATCTACACGGGCACGCGTTGTGTGATCCGCGAGACGCTGCGGGACGTGCCCGACGCGGTCTGAGACCGTCCCGGTTCGCATCGGGGGCGGGCCGGTCGGGCGACCGACCGGTCCGTACAGGGCGTCTGTGGCGGGACGCACGGCGGGAGGGGAACAACACCGTTTACCCTGGTGTTGACAGTATCTGTAGGCTGCCGTCCGGTTTCGGCTGGACCGCCCGCAGTCCTCGCGCCCCCGATCACCCAACCGGAAGGCTCCGCCGCATGACGACCTCGCCCACGATTCACGACCTCATCATCGTCGGTTCGGGACCGGCCGGATACACCGCCGCCATCTACGCGGCCCGCGCCGAACTCGCCCCGCTCGTCTTCGAGGGAACGCAGTTCGGTGGCGAGCTCATGACCACCACCGAGGTCGAGAACTTCCCGGGCTTCAAGGACGGGATCATGGGCCCCGAACTCATGGACCAGATGCGCGAGCAGGCACTGCGTTTCGGCGCCGATCTGCGCACCGAGGACGTCGACGAGATGGACCTCACGGGCGCGGTCAAGACGGTCGTCGCCAACGGCGAGACCTACCGCAGCCACGCTGTCATCCTCGCCATGGGCGCCGAGCCGCGTTACCTCGGTGTGCCCGGTGAGTCGCAGCTGCTCGGCCGCGGCGTCTCCGCCTGCGCGACCTGCGACGGCTTCTTCTTCCGCGACCAGGACATCGCCGTCGTCGGCGGCGGCGACTCCGCGATGGAGGAAGCGACCTTCCTGACGCGCTTCGCCCGCAGTGTCACCCTCATCCACCGCCGCGAGGAGTTCCGCGCGTCGAAGATCATGCTCGAGCGCGCCCGCGCCAACGAGAAGATCCGCTTCGTCACCAACGCGAAGGTCGCCGAGGTGCAGGGCGAGAACAGCGTCACCAACCTCGTCCTCGAGGACACCGTCACCGGCGAGCGCAGCGACCTGCCCGTCACCGGTCTGTTCGTCGCCGTCGGCCACGACCCGCGCAGCTCGCTCGTCAAGGGTCAGGTCGACCTCGACGACGAGGGCTATGTGAAGGTCTCGGCGCCGTCCACCGCGACCTCCGTGCCGGGTGTCTTCGCCGCGGGCGACCTCGTCGACCACACCTACCGCCAGGCGATCACCGCCGCCGGCACCGGATGCTCGGCGTCCATCGACGCGGAGCGGTGGCTCGTCGCGAACCGTGAGGTCGAGGCGCCCACGCTCGCCGAGGCCTGATCCCACCAGCCGTTCCACATTCCATCCCGAGATTCAGGAGACACCCGTGGCCGACAAGAACACCGTCACCATCACCGACTCGTCGTTCGTCGAGGACGTACTGCAGTCCGAGAAGCCCGTCCTCGTCGACTTCTGGGCCACCTGGTGCGGTCCGTGCAAGATGGTCGCTCCGGTTCTCGAGGAGATCGCGGCCGAGCACGGCGACAAGCTGACCGTCGCCAAGCTCGACATCGACGCCAATCCGTCGGCCGCACGTGACTACCAGGTCATGTCGATTCCCACGATGATCCTCTTCTCCGGTGGCAAGCCGACGAAGACGATCGTGGGGGCCAAGGGCAAGGCGGCGTTGCTTCGGGATCTCGCGGACGTCCTGTAGTACCGTCCCAGGATCAACCTCTCGGATGTGCCCGTGAGCCCGTCTTCACGGGCACATCCTTCATCCAACCCCCGTTCGATGCTGCCCAGCCCTCACGCCGGGCACCGATCCGGTCAGCACGGAAAGGCCCGATACATGCGCCCTCTTCGTCACGGCGACCACGGTCCGGCGGTCGCCGAGATCCGGAGCACCTTGGCCGGCCTGGGCTTCCTGCACAACGAGCCCGAGGAGTCGGGCGACTGGATGGGATCGGACGTCGCATTCGATCGTGAACTCGACGGAGCAGTGCGCGCGTTCCAGCAGCAGCGCGGTCTTCTCGTCGACGGGATCGTGGGACCCGCGACCTACCGTTCCCTGAAGGAAGCGTCGTACAAGCTCGGTGCGCGCACCCTGATGTATCAGCTCTCCGCTCCGCTCTACGGCGACGACGTCGCGGCCCTGCAGACCCGCCTGCAGGATCTCGGCTTCTACGTCGACCGCGTGGACGGCTACTTCGGTCCGAAGACCCACGAGGGTCTGTGCTCCTTCCAGCGCGAGATCGGACTCGCCTCCGACGGCATCTGCGGTGCCGAGACACTGCGCTCGCTCGAACTGCTCGGCACGCGCGTGTCGGGTGGGTCGCCCCACGCGATCTCCGAGGAGGAGATCGTGCGCCGCTCCGGTCCTCAGCTCAGCGGCAAGCGCATCGTCATCGACCCGGGTCTCGGTGGCAACACCCACGGCATCATCGTGCCGAGCCCCCACGGCCCGATCTCCGAGGCCGACATCCTGTGGGATCTCGCGCGCCGGCTCGAAGGCCGGATGGCGGCGACGGGCATGGAGACCTTCCTGTCGCGGCCGTACCACGTGAATCCGACCGACGTGGAACGCGCGGGCACGTCCAACGCGTTCGGCGCCGACCTCATGATCTCGCTGCGGTGCGACGCGAGCCGCAGCCCCGCCGCGAACGGCATCGCGAGCTTCCACTACGGCAACTCGCACGGTTCCGAATCGATGATCGGCCAGGTGCTGTCCGGTTACATCCAGCGCGAGATCGTCGCCCGCACGACCCTGCAGGACTGCCGCAGCCACGGCCGCACCTGGGATCTGCTGCGTCTGACGAACATGCCGACGGTGCAGATCGATCTCGGTTACCTCACCAACGAGCACGACGCCGCGCTGCTCGCCGATCCGCGCAGCCGCGACACCATCGCCGAGGCGATCCTCATTGCAGTGAAGCGGCTGTACCTGCTCGGCCAGGACGACCAGCCGACCGGCACGTACACCTTCGCCGAGTTGCTCGCCGAGGAACTGTCCATCTCCGACAGCCACTAGCCGGCCCCGTACGCAAGAAGAGGACCGCCCCCGCAGAGTCTGCGGGGGCGGTCCTTTTTCGTCGGTGTCGGTGGACGTATCGGCATCGGCGTCCGGTGGACGTATCGCCTCAGTGGGCGCCGACCGCCGAACCTGCGGTCAGGCTCTCGACGGTGAGGGAGGACTCCTCGAGGAGCCGGTCGAGAGCGGCCTCCACGGCGAGCTTCCATTCGTGGTCGCGGTCGAGCTCGAGACGCAGGCGCGGGTAGCGGTGGTGGGGTGCGACGACCTCGAAGCCCATGTCCTCGAGGAAGTCGGCGTCGATCATGCACTCCGTGTCGGAGCACCCGAGTGTGGCCGTCGCGTGCGGCACATCGCTCGCCTCCACGTCGGCGGTGCGCCGGATCCCGAAGGCCTCGATGGCACGGACGTTGCGGCGGACGAGGTCGGCCACGACACCGCGGATGAGGTCGGCTCCGACGTCCAGCTCGTCCGCGTGCGGTTCCGTCCGCATGGACGTCAGCAGGATCGCGTCGGCACTGACGGGGGCGGTGGGAAAGGCCCGCGAGCGGGGCACCATGCCCGGGGGAGCGTAGAGCGCACACCCGGCGGCCTTGTCGCCGATCGTCGCGATCTGGCCGCACGATCCCCATTCGAGAAGGACCATGGACAGCCATGCTTCCTTCTCGAATTCGGGGTCGGCGAAGTGTTGTACGTCGGGCGCCGCGGTGGGATCCAACTCCCAGAACACGCACCGTCGCGCATGAGCAGGCAACTGCTCGATCCCACTCAGCGTGAGCGGTGATACTCGGGTCGACACGGGATAGCTCGCCTCCACGTCCTTCGTCTACAGACTGTTGTCCTGCTCCGACGAGGAGTCAAGAAAGATCGGTCTGAGACTCCATCATCTTCACGATGCGTTCGAGGTCGTCGACCGAACCGAACTCCACCACGATCTTGCCCTTGCGCTTGCCGAGGCTCACCGTGACGCGCGTGTCGAAGGAGTTCGACAGACGGTCCGCGACGTCCTGCAACCCGGGCATCTGGATGGGCTTCCGACGCTTCTGCTGCGGAGCCTCGGGGGTGTCGTTGCGGTTGGCGAGCACGACGGCTTCTTCCGTCGCTCGCACGGACATGCCCTCCGCGACGATGCGTGCGGCGAGTGCCTCCTGGGCGTCGGCACCGGCCTCGAGCGCCAACAGGGCACGCGCATGTCCGGCCGACAACACTCCGGCCGCCACGCGTCGTTGCACCGCGACCGGCAACTTGAGCAGCCGGATCATGTTGGTGATGACCGGACGCGACCGTCCGAGCCGGCTCGCGAGTTCCTCGTGGGTGACTTCGAACTCCTCGAGCAGCTGCTGATAGGCCGCCGCCTCTTCGAGGGGGTTGAGCTGCACCCGGTGGATGTTCTCGAGCAGCGCGTCGCGCAACAGCGACTCGTCCTCGGTGTCGCGGACGATCGCGGGGATCGTGTCGAGGCCGGCCTCCTGGACGGCACGCCAGCGACGCTCGCCCATGACGAGCTGGAAGCGGTCGCCCTCGAGGCGGCGAACCACGACCGGCTGCATGAGCCCGAACTCGCGGACGGAGTGGACGAGCTCGGCGAGCGCTTCCTCGTCGAAGACCTGACGCGGCTGCTTCGGGTTGGGCTCGATCCGGTCGATCGGAATCTCGAGGTACACCGCTCCGGTGGGGGAGGGGAGGGGTTCGCTCTCGACTGCCGCCCCGGATGCTCGTGCCGCGTCGGACTCGACCGGCTCCGCCGGGGACGCGGGCGCCGGCGTCCTGCCGTCGCCGATGATGAGGTCGGCGGCTGCCGTGCCCAGACCGGACGACGGGAGGTTCAGGACCGAGGACCCCGCACGCCGCGCCGCGGCCGACTTGGACTGCCCACCCGAAGCCGGCTTCGACGGTGCGGACTTGGCCGGCGCAGGGGTGGCCGGAGCCGCGGTCGTGGTGGGAGCGGTGGCCGTGGAAGCGGTGGCCGGGGCGGTCGCGGGCTTCTGCTCTGCGTCCACCGGAGGACCGGTGGGGATGAGTGCTGCCAGACCTCGACCGAGCCCGCCTTTACGTGTCGCGCTCATCCGTTCCCCTGATTCTCGTGTGCCCCGCGTGCCGCCAACTCGCGCCCGGCGTCGAGGTAGCTCATCGCGCCGCGCGATCCAGGATCGTAGTCGAGAACCGTCATCCCGTAACCGGGAGCTTCGGAAACTTTGACGCTGCGGGGGATGACCGAACGCAGCACCGCGCTACCGAAGTGCGCGCGCACCTCCGCGGCGACCTGATCGGCCAGCTTGGTGCGACCGTCGTACATCGTCAGGAGGACGGTGGAGACGTGCAGTTCGGGGTTGAGGTGCGACTGGACGAGCTCGATGTTGCGCAGGAGCTGCCCGACACCTTCGAGTGCGTAGTACTCGCACTGAATGGGGATGAGGACTTCCTTGGCCGCGACGAGCGCGTTGACCGTGAGCAGACCGAGCGACGGCGGGCAGTCGATGATCACGTAGTCGAACTCACGGTCGCCGAGCGCCTCCTTGGTGAGAGCGTTCCGGAGACGGTTCTCGCGCGCGACCATCGAGACGAGTTCGATCTCGGCACCCGCGAGATCGATCGTGGCGGGGATGCAGAAGAGACGTTCGTTGTGCGGGCTCTGCTGCACGGCCTCGGCGGCGTTGATCTCACCCAGGAGGATCTCGTAGCTCGAGGGAATACCGGAGTAGTGCGGCACGCCGAGCGCGGTACTCGCGTTGCCCTGCGGATCGAGGTCGACCACGAGAACCGACAGTCCCTGCACGGCGAGCGCGGAGGCGATGTTCACCGCCGTGGTGGTCTTACCCACCCCGCCCTTCTGGTTGGCGATCGTGAAGACGCGACGCTCGCGCGGCTTGGGCAACGAGTTGGCGTCGCTCGGGTGGAGGACCTGGGTGGCGCGATGAGCCGCCGCACCGATCGGGGTGTCGACGGTGGAGAAACCGTCGAAGGGCACGGGGGAGAAGTCGTCCTCGACGCCTCCGGTTTCACGTGAAACAGCGGATTCAGATCCACCCGTCATAGAACACTCCTTACACGTAGATCCGCTCGGTTCGCACGCTACATCCTCGTCGCTTCCCGGTCGCGACTTCGAAGACCGGGTCAAGGCGCCGAAGAGAGAATGCGAGTCCCGGGGCCCGGAGCTGTCCCCGGCCTCCCGACCACGCGCACGCATTCTCGGTTGGTTCAGTATCCCATCCGCATTCTAGGTTCCGTCGGCGACATGGCCGGGTGACGTTTCACGTGAAACAGCGGGGGGAGTTGTTTCACGTGAAACAGACGGAGGAGGGGCTCGATGGTTTCACGTGAAACAGTGCGCACTCCAGACACGGAGAGTTTCAAGCAGTGAATGCCCAGGTGGAGACACGTTGTTCCCCAACGTAATTCACCTCGAATAATGCCAATTCCATTGCATAGGAAGGTAATTCATCGCGAGTCGACTATAACAAGCAGAAACATCACAGTGACGAAACTCCCTGGGGTGATTGGGTCTGGTGTGACAACGTCCGAAACGACCGTTTCGAACCGGAAAAGTACTCGAGTAGATTCCTCGAGTCGAAACAGAAATGTCTCGGAAACGACAACACCCTCCCGACCCGGTAGGGAGGGGAGGGTGTTGCGGCGATCGTCGCGCCGACCGATTCGGTCAGCGCTTCTTGCGACGCCGCGCCGGCCGCGGAATCCGCTCGGCCTTCACGACGATCGTGGGTGTCGGCAGGAGATCACCTCCACACTCGAGCACCTCGAGATTGCCGGCACCGAGGCGTGCGAGTTCATCGCGATCGCGGTCGATCTCTTCTCGAGCGGACGAACCCTTCAACGCGAGCATCCGGCCGCCCTCGTGGACGAGGGGGAGCGACCACTTGGCGAGCTTGGCGAGAGGGGCGACGGCACGGGAGGTGACGACGTCTGCGCCGCCGGCTTCCTGGAGGACACTCGGCTGCTCGGCACGGCCACGGACCACGAGGATGTTCTCGATCCCGTTGGACTCGACGAACTCCGCCAGATAGACGGTGCGGCGCAGCAGCGGTTCGACGAGAGTGACCTGGAGATCGGGGCGGGCGAGGGCGAGAGGAATACCCGGCAGTCCGGCGCCGCTTCCCACGTCGACGACCGTCTCACCGTCCTGGATGAGCTCGCCGATCACGGCGCAGTTGAGAATGTGTCGTTCCCACAGGCGCGGCACCTCGCGCGGGCCGATGAGTCCCCGCTCGACACCTGCCGTCGACAACGAGTGGTGGTACCGCTCGGCAAGTTCGATCCGATCCCCGAATACCCGTTGCGCGACCGCCGACAGTTCCGCCTCGTGCTGTTCCACGTGAAACATCCTTTCCTGTCGGCTCACCCGAAACAACATCGGGGCCCACAGCATCAGTACGAAAAGGCGAAGAGGGACCCTGACGACGCAGAGTCCCTCTTCGGTCGGCGCGGCCGACTCAATCCTTGACGATCACCACACGGCGGTTCGGCTCCGCACCCTCGCTCTCGCTGGACACACCGTCGATCTTCGCGACGGCGTCGTGCACGATCTTGCGCTCGAACGGCGTCATCGGCTCGAGTTCTTCACGCTTGCCGGTCTCGAGCACACGCTTCGCGGCCGACGTGCCGAGCGAAGAGAGCTCGGCGCGCTTGCCCGCACGCCATCCCGCGATGTCGAGCATGAGCTTGCTGCGCTCGCCGGTCGCCTGCTGCACAGCGAGACGGGTGAGCTCCTGCAGAGCGTCGAGAACCTCACCGTTGCGACCCACCAGCTTGGTCAGATCCTTGCCGCCGTCGATGCTCACGACTGCGCGGTCACCCTCGACATCGAGGTCGATGTCGCCGTCGAAATCGAGAACGTCGAGCAACTGCTCCAGGTAGTCGCCGGCGATCTCGCCTTCTTCGATGAGATAGTCGTCGTCATCGAGATCGGCATCCGCCGCAGCGTCGCTCTCCTCGGGTGCCACCGCGAGGTCCTCTTCCACCTTGTCCAGGTCACTGGCCATGTTTCAGCTCTCTTCTACTTCGGTCAGCGCCGCTTGCGCTTGGAGTTCTTGGGACGGCTGCCCGGCTTGGGAGTGGACGCACCGGACTTCGATGCCGCGGGGGATTCGTCGCCGGCCGCGGAGTCCTTCTGCAGCGACACCTCACCGGTCTCGTCGACCGAGGCATCGAGGGCATCGGGCGCGGTGGCCGAGCCCTTCTTCTTGGACTTGTCGGGGCGAGCACCCGGCTTCGGTGCGTTCTCGTTCCGGCGGGCCAGAGCCGCAGCCTTCTTCTCCTCTTCCTCCTTGTCGATACGGCGGAAGACGAGGTGCTGCTGTCCGTAGGTCCAGATGTTGTTGCTGACCCAGTAGATGATGACGGCGATCGGCAGGAACGGACCACCGACGAGCACACCGAGCGGGAAGACGTACAGGGCCAGCTTGTTCATGATCGCGGCTTGCGGGTTCGCGGCAGCCTGGGCACTCTGACGGGAGACCGAGGCACGAGCGTTGAAGTGCGTCGCGATGCCGGCGACGATCATGAGCGGCACCGCGACGGCGGCGATCTGCCAGCGCGTCGGAATGCCGCCGAACGGCTCGAACGCCTCGAGAGAGGCCATCGGCTGGGTGATCCACGACGAGATCGGAGCACCGAACAGGCGAGCGCTCAGGAACGACTGGACGTCCTCCGGGCTGAACGCGTAGTTGCCGAGCTGGGCGTTCTGTTCGGGGCTCAGGCCGAGCTGACCGACACCGGTGCCGGTGCGGTTGAACGACCGCAGCACGTGGAACAGGCCGATGAAGACGGGAACCTGCAGCAGAACGGGCAGACATCCCATCAAGGGGTTGAAGCCGTGCTCCTTCTGGAGCTTCTGCATCTCGAGCGCCTGGCGCTGCCGATCCTTGGCGTACTTCTTCTGGAGCGCCTTGATCTGGGGCTGCAGTTCCTGCATCTGGCGGGTCGTGCGGACCTGCTTGACGAACGGCTTGTACAGGATCGCACGCAGCGTGAACACGAGGAACACGACCGACAGCGCCCATGCCCAACCGCTGTCGGGTGCCAGCACGAACGAGAACACTTTGTGCCAGACCCACAGGATCCAGGACACGGGATAGTAGATGAAGTCGAGCACGGCTCTATGTACTCCTCTGGTCGTCCATGATCGCCACGAAGAGGCGTCGGTCTCGGGTCTCGGCTCCGGTCAGGTACCCACTGGGGACGACCGATGTTTCCGTTCGGGTACCGGATCCCACCCACCAGGGTGCCAGGGACCACACTTGAGCAGTCTCACCACTGCCAGGACCGAACCGACGACGACACCCCGCGTGCGCAGCGCCTCCACGGCGTACTCGCTACAGGTCGGGGTGAATCGGCAGGTCGGCATCCGTGTGGGCGACACATAGGTGCGATAGAGCTCGATACAGAAGATCAATGCCCGGGCGGGGGCAGACCGCAGGGACCGCCACCACGATCTCCGCTCGGGCTCGTTCATGTGCGAGCACTCCCACGCGAGGCGGGAGCAGCAGCGTCGAGCAGTCCGAGGCGGGCGAGGCCCGACCGCACCTGCTTGTCGAGCTCGCGGGAGTCCGCGGTGGCGGCGCCGGGTAGTGCGCGCAGCACGATGTCGGTCTCGGAGGGCAGAGCCTCGACGAGACCTGCACAGATATGACGAAGCCGGCGTGCGACTCGATGTCGAATCACCGCCGGCCCGACAGCCTTGCTCACGATCAGTCCGAAACGCGGACCGCCGACACTCACCAAGGACTCGGTGCGATCGCGTTCGAGAACGTGAACGACCAGATCCCGCCGCCCCTGACGACGCCCTCGGCGGACGGTGTCCGAGAAATCCGAGTGGCGCCGCAGTCGATACGGCTCAGGTAGCACCCCGAGCTCCCGTTAGGGAATCAGGCGGTGAGAGAAGCGCGGCCCTTACGGCGACGCGCCGAAACGATCGCGCGACCCGCACGGGTGCGCATCCGGAGACGGAAGCCGTGAACGCGCGCGCGGCGTCGGTTGTTCGGCTGGAACGTCCGCTTGCCCTTGGCCACGGTCGACACTCCTCGATAATTCTGCGACGGCGCGGAAGCACCGTCGTCCAACGTGTACGTGAATTCGCAGGATTCGATTGCTCGACTCGAGCAGGACGAACCCGTCACCTCGGTATGAGTGACTGTTCGAGGCTACTCGGACGCGGGCGCGAAATCAAACCGCGACGAACAGCGGCGATCAATGCGACACGCCGGACGCATTCGGCGAAAACTACTCGCCGAGAAGGTATGTGATCCAGGGCACAGCTCGGGTACGCTTTGGGCCATGTCTTCGACGGCGCATCGCGACTACCTGTGCAGTCCCGCGTCACGCTCCGTCCGACGACGATGTGCCGGCCGGTGACGGCCCGCTGCCCCACGCCTCGTCGGGCGCCGTCGCGCAGCTCCTCCGGGCGCGTTCACCGAACACGGAGTCGGATCGCGTCGCACCGTGTGTCACACTGATCCCCGCAGACCGCCCGGGCCGACGAGCCCGCTGAGCGAATACACACCTCCCATCCACACATCCACCGGGTGATTCCCCCGGTTGTCCACACCTGTGGATAATCGTGTGGAAAACCGGTGATCAAAGGGAGGGAAGCTGCGTGAGCGACGAGCCGAACGCGCTGGCCGATGTGTGGACGGACGTCGTATCCGAGCTGACCATCGACGACGGAGTACTGACGAAGAGCCAGAAGGCATGGCTCGCGCTGGTCAAACCGATCACGCTCGCACAGGGATTCGCCCTGCTCTCGGTACCTTCCACACTCGCCCAGCAGTCGATCGAACGCGACCTGCGCGAACCCATCCTCCGCACCCTCAACCGGCACCTCGGTCACCGGGTCGAGGGTCTCGGTGTGCGCGTCGAACCGCGGGAACGCGTGGACGACCCCGCCGAGGATCCCTACGCCGAACCCCGCGACACGCTGCCCCTCGAGGGTCTGCCGGTCGATGCACAGCCTGTGAATCCGCGCACGGTAGAGCCCCGCAGCCGTGATCTGCGCCGCGATCCTCCGATGTCCCGCGAGGTCACCGGACCGCGCGACGGTGCCGTGACCAGGGATCCTGCAGGATCCGCAGACGCCGTCGCCTCCATGGACGGTGGATATCAGCGGGACGGCATGCTTCCCGGTGAGGGTGCGGCCTATCGGCGACGCCTGATCTCCTCCCGTGAACACGACATGCTCGAGGCCGACCACGGCGAACTCGAGGAGGTCGACGACGACCGGGAGGCGATGACCGCCGTCCGCGAGTCGTGGCCGTCCTATTTCACCCAGCCCCCGCCGCCCGAGACGCCGCCCATCGGCAGCAGCAGCCTCAACGCGAAGTACACCTTCGACACCTTCGTGATCGGTGCGTCGAACCGGTTCGCACACGCTGCGGCGGTGGCGATCGCCGAGGCCCCGGCGCGGGCCTACAACCCGTTGTTCATCTGGGGTGCCTCCGGACTGGGGAAGACCCATCTGCTCCACGCCGCCGGCCACTATGCACAGCGGCTCTTCCCGGGTATGCGGGTGAAGTACGTCTCCACCGAGGAGTTCACGAACGACTTCATCAACAGCCTCCGCGACGACCGCAAGGTCGCGTTCAAGCGGCGTTACCGCGAGACCGACATCCTGCTCGTCGACGACATCCAGTTCATCGAGGGCAAGGAAGGTATCCAGGAGGAGTTCTTCCACACCTTCAACACCCTCCACAACGCCAACAAGCAGATCGTCGTCTCGTCCGACCGGCCGCCCAAGCAGCTCGCGACGCTCGAGGAACGACTGCGGACCCGGTTCGAGTGGGGACTGATCACCGACGTCCAGCCCCCGGAACTCGAGACGCGCATCGCGATCCTGTCGAAGAAGGCACGCATGGACGGCCTGAACGTGCCGCACGACGTGCTCGAGCTGATCGCGAGCCGGATCGAACGCAACATCCGCGAACTCGAGGGTGCCCTGATCCGTGTGACGGCCTTCGCGTCGCTCAACAGGCAGCCGCTCGATCTCACTCTCGCCGAGGTCGTGCTGCGTGATCTGATGCCGGATTCCTCGGCTCTCGAGATCAATGCCGCCACGATCATGGCCGTGACCGCGGAGTACTTCGGAACGTCGATCGACGACCTGTGCGGGCCCGGAAAGGCACGACCGCTGGCGCAGGCCCGCCAGATCGCGATGTATCTGTGCCGCGAGCTCACCGATCTGTCGCTGCCGAAGATCGGGCAGACCTTCGGTCGCGACCACACCACGGTCATGTACGCGGACAAGAAGATTCGCAAGGAGATGACCGAGCGTCGCAAGGTCTACGACCAGGTGCAGGAGCTCACCGCGCGTATCAAGCAGCGGTCCAAGCGCTGATTCCTCGAGCCTCGAGTTTCCATCCACAGGGAGCGTCCACAGGGCGCTCCCTGTCCCGTATCTCGAGAAACTTCCGGTCCCCACACCTGTGGACAAGGGTGTGCAGAACGTGGGATCTTTGTGGACGAACGGTGGACAAAGAATGAACAGTCTCGAGGAATCCACATTCGTCCTCGAGAACTCCTCGAGTTCATCCTCGAGTTCGACCCCCTCGAGAACGTCGCCCCACCAGCCTAGACGGTCGTTCGTCCACAGATTCCACAGGCCCTATTACTACTTCTGTGAGTTCTCTTCAGAAATCTTCTTTCAAAACAGGTGTGTGGAGAGCGTCGGTCCACAGGCCCTCGAGTGAGGCTCACGCCTCGAGCCTCCCGGCTTTCCAAGCAGCGAGGGAAGGCATAACGTGGACCCGCATCCCCCGGCTCCGCCTCATCGGTGTCGGGGTTCTGTGACAGACTTCGTAGACTTGTCGAGACCACGATCGAAGGGATCCACCGGGCGATGGAGCTGGGAAGTATGAAGTTTCGTGTGCCTCGCGAGGACTTCGCTGATTCCGTTGCATGGGTTGCCCGAAGCCTTCCGTCGCGACCCCCCGTTCCCGTCCTGGGCGGTGTCCTGCTCGGAGCCGACGAGCGCGGGCTGACGGTCTCGGGCTTCGACTACGAGGTATCCGCGCAGGTCCACGTCTCGGCCGAGGTCATCACCCCCGGTCAGGTGCTGGTGTCCGGCAAGCTGCTCGCCGACATCACCCGCGCGTTGCCCCACAAGCCTGTGGATGTCGTGCTCGACGGCACCCGCGTGCTCATCACATGCGGTAGCGCCAAGTTCTCGCTCCCCACCATGCCTGTGGAGGACTACCCGCAGCTGCCCGCGCTCCCGCAGCAGACCGGTTCGCTCTCCGGCGATCTGTTCGCCGAGGCCATCAGCCAGGTCGCCGTCGCCGCCGGCAAGGACGACACGCTCCCGATGCTCACGGGCATCCGGGTGGAGATCGAGGGCACCGACATGGTGCTCGCGGCCACCGACCGATTCCGTCTCGCGGTGCGCAAGCTCGAGTGGATGCCCACCGCGGAGTCCACCAGCTCGGCCGTGCTCGTGCCCGCCAAGACCCTCTCCGAGGCCGCGAAAACCGTTGGCGGCTCGTCCAACTCCCCGGTCCAGCTCGCTCTCGGCAGTGGGTCGTCGGTGGGCGCCGAAGGTCTGCTCGGCATCGTCGCCGAGGGGCGCCGCACCACCACGCGCCTGCTCGACGCCGAATTCCCCAAGTTCCGCCAGTTGCTCCCCAACGAGCACACCGCGATGGCGACCGTCGAGATCGCGCCGCTGGTCGACGCGATCAAGCGTGTCGCGTTGGTCGCCGAGCGCGGTGCACAGGTCCGACTCGAGTTCACCGAGGGCAGCGTGATGCTGTCGGCCGGTGGCGACGATGCCGGTCGTGCCGAGGAATCCCATCCCGCGGAGTTCTTCGGTGAGCCGCTGATCATCGCGTTCAACCCCGGCTACCTGCTCGACGGCCTCACGTCGCTGCACACCGACAAGGTTTCGTTCGGGTTCACCACCTCGAGTCGTCCGGCCGTGCTGCGGCCGGCGCTGGACGAGGAGCCCGTGCCGGACTCCTCGGGTACGTTCGCCGCTCCGGACAGCGATTACACCTATCTGCTGATGCCGGTGCGCCTGCCGGGCTGACCGGCCCCGAGACTGGACCCCCGTGTACGTTCGCACCTTCTCGCTGCGCGACTTCCGTTCGTGGAGAACGGTTTCCGTCGACCTCACTCCGGGGGCGACGGTCTTCGTCGGGCGCAACGGGCACGGGAAGACCAACCTGCTCGAGGCCCTCGGTTATCTGTCGACGCTGTCGTCGCACCGGGTGTCCTCCGACGGTCCGCTGCTGCGGGCCGGCACGTCGCGGGCGTTCGCCGGTGCGCTGGTCGTCAACAACGGTCGTGAGCTCGGAATCGACATCGAGATCAACGAGGGCAAGCAGAACCGGGCGCGGATCAACCAGTCGCCGGCCCGTCGTCCTCGAGAGATCCTCGGCATCCTCCGCACGGTGCTCTTCGCCCCGGAGGACCTGTTGCTCGTGCGCGGCGACCCGGGCGATCGCCGGCGGTTCCTCGACGAACTGCTCAGCACGCGTTTCCCGCGGATGAGCGGGGTGCGGGCCGACTACGACAAGGTGCTCCGCCAACGGTCCGCCCTGCTCAAGACCGCGGGTGGAGCACTGCGGCGCGGGAGCCGCTCGAGCGACGGGGCGAGCGCTCTGGCGACCCTCGACGTGTGGGACGGCCATCTCGCGGCCCACGGAGCCGAGCTGCTCGCCGCACGCATCGCGTTGCTGAACGAGCTGGCTCCGCACGTCTCCGAGGCATACCGGTCGATCGCACCCGAGTCCCGTCCGGCGAGCCTGCGTTATCGCAGCAGTCTCGCCGACTCGTTGCCGCCGGAGTTCTCCGACCCGGCCCGGACGCCCGCGCCGGACGATCGGGAGTTTCTCGAGACCGTCTTCCTCCAGCGCCTCGCGGAGGTGCGGTCGAAGGAGGTCGAACGCGGTGTCTGCCTCGTCGGGCCCCACCGCGACGATCTCGACCTGATGCTCGGTACCGAACCCGCGAAAGGCTATGCGAGCCACGGAGAATCGTGGTCGTTCGCGCTCGCGCTGCGGCTCGGGGCGTTCGCCCTGCTTCGCACCGACGGCACCGATCCGGTCCTCATGCTCGACGACGTCTTCGCCGAACTCGATCGACGCCGCCGGTCCGCCCTGGCAGAGGTCGCCACGACGGCCGAACAGGTGCTGATCACGGCTGCCGTGCCGGAGGACGTGCCGGCCGAGCTGAACGGCGCCCGATTCCCCGTGCATGCCGAGGACACCGAAGATGGTCGTATCTCTGTGCTGGGATCGGTGCAGCGGGAGACGGACCCGATCACCGGGGAGGTCGGATGAACGACGAACACACAGGTCCCGAACGCGATGCCGGACCGGAGCGCAGCGCGGGCGAGCCGGAGTTGAAGGGCATCGATCTCGCCCGCCGTGCGCTCGAGGAGGCTCGGGCCGCCGCGAAGGCGAGCGGTAAGGCCGTCGGTCAGGGCCGCGCGTCGCGCGGTCCGCTGCGCCCCAAACGCCGACGTCGTGGCTGGTCGGGGCCCGGTCCGGACGACCGCGATCCCCAGCCCCTCGGATCGCTCGCGCAGTCGCTGTCCAAACAACGGGGTTGGTCGGCGCACGTGTCCGAGGGCACCGTCATGGGGAGCTGGGCACGGGTCGTCGGCGACGACATCGCGAGTCATGCCCAGCCGACCACGCTGCGCGACGGCATCCTGCACGTCTCGGCCGAGTCGACGGCCTGGGCCACCCAGCTGCGGATGATGCAGTCGCAGATCCTCGCCAAGATCGCCGCGGCCGTGGGACACGGGGTGGTGAAGGAACTGCGGATCGCCGGCCCGACGGCTCCGAGCTGGCGGAAGGGCGAACGCCACATCCGCGGCCGCGGACCACGCGACACCTACGGGTGATCCCAGGCTCGCTCCCGGGCCGTACGAGGGGCGAAAATCGGAGCGCGTAGGAAATCACGCTGTCCAGCTCGCAAAGGGGCCGCTACGGGGACGTCAGCGGTGCGGAACACCCGCTTTCGTGTCCACCCCGGCGCAAGGCTCGCGGGCACGTAGGATGGACAGGAATGCGTCGCGCGCGTGCGCGGGGCCGATCGGAGAAGGAGAGCTACCCACCCGTGGCTGCCCAGAAGTCGAACAACAACAAGAGTGAGTACGGTGCGTCGTCCATCACCGTCCTCGAGGGTCTCGAGGCGGTGCGCAAGCGCCCCGGTATGTACATCGGTTCCACCGGAGAGCGTGGCCTGCACCACCTGATCTGGGAGGTCGTCGACAACTCCGTCGACGAGGCCATGGCCGGATACGCATCGAAGGTGGAGGTCACCCTCCTCGCCGACGGCGGTGTCCAGGTCGTCGACGACGGTCGCGGTATCCCCGTCGGTATGCACGCCTCCGGCGTCCCCACTGTCGAGGTCGTCCTCACCCAGCTCCACGCCGGCGGCAAGTTCGACTCCGATGCCTACGCCGTCTCCGGCGGTCTGCACGGTGTCGGTATCTCCGTGGTGAACGCCCTGTCCACGACCCTCGAGGTCGAGATCGACAACGACGGCTACCACTGGGAGCAGACGTACACCGCCTCGAAGCCGGGCGAGCTCATCCGCGGCGAGGCCACCAAGCGCACCGGTACTACCGTCCGTTTCTGGCCGGACCCGGAGATCTTCGAGACCACGACGTTCAACTTCGAGACCGTCGCGCGTCGCCTGCAGGAGATGGCGTTCCTCAACAAGGGACTGACCATCACCCTCACCGACGAGCGTGTCGCGCCCGAAGAGGTCACCGACGAGGACGTCCCGGAGACCGCCGAGGCACCGAAGACCGCCGAGGACCAGGCCGTCGAGGCCGCCGAGCCCGAGGTGCACAAGGTCAAGGTCCGCACCTACCACTACCCGGGTGGTCTCGAGGACTACGTGCGCCACATCAACCGCACGAAGACGCCGATCCACAACTCGGTCGTCGGGTTCACCGCCAAGGGCACCGGTCACGAACTCGAGGTCGCGATGCAGTGGAACTCGGGTTACTCCGAGTCCGTCCACACCTTCGCCAACACCATCAACACCCACGAGGGCGGCACGCACGAGGAAGGCTTCCGTGCGGCGCTGACCACGGTCGTCAACCGTTACGCGAAGGACAAGAAGCTCCTCAAGGAGAAGGATCCGAACCTCACGGGCGACGACATCCGCGAGGGTCTCGCGGCCATCATCTCCGTCAAGGTCGGTGAGCCGCAGTTCGAGGGCCAGACGAAGACCAAGCTCGGCAACACCGAGGTGAAGTCCTTCGTGCAGAAGGCGTGCAACGAGCACATCTCGCACTGGTTCGAGGCCAACCCGGCCGATGCGAAGACGATCGTCACCAAGGCCGTGTCGTCGGCGCACGCCCGCGTCGCCGCCCGTAAGGCGCGCGAGCTCGTCCGCCGCAAGAGCGCGACCGACATCGGTGGTCTGCCGGGCAAGCTGGCCGACTGCCGGTCGAAGGACCCGAGCAAGTGCGAGATCTACATCGTGGAGGGCGACTCCGCAGGTGGCTCCGCCAAGTCGGGTCGCGACTCGATGTACCAGGCGATCCTTCCGTTGCGCGGCAAGATCATCAACGTCGAGAAGGCCCGCATCGACAAGGTCCTCAAGAACGCCGAGGTCCAGTCGATCATCACGGCGTTCGGTACCGGCATCCACGAGGAATTCGACATCTCGAAGCTGCGGTACCACAAGATCGTCCTGATGGCCGACGCCGACGTCGACGGTCAGCACATCGCGACGCTGCTGCTCACGCTGCTCTTCCGCTTCATGCGGCCGCTGGTCGAGGAAGGCCACGTCTTCCTGGCGCAGCCGCCGCTGTACAAGCTCAAGTGGCAGCGCAGCGAGCCGGAGTTCGCGTACTCCGACCGCGAGCGCGACGTCCTGCTCGAGGCGGGTCTGAAGGCCGGCAAGAAGATCAACAAGGACGACGGCATCCAGCGCTACAAGGGCCTCGGTGAGATGAACGCCAAGGAGTTGTGGGAGACCACCATGGATCCGAGCGTCCGCGTCCTGCGTCAGGTGACCCTTGACGACGCCGCTGCGGCCGACGAGCTGTTCAGCGTCCTCATGGGTGAGGACGTCGCGGCGCGACGCAGCTTCATCACGCGCAATGCGAAGGATGTCCGCTTCCTCGACGTCTGATCGCCGCCGGCTCCGCTCGATGCGGAGACCGAATCCGCATAAGAACCCCCGCTGTGCTGTAACTCACAGCGGGGGTTCGTATGTCTGCCACCGGAAACGTGGAAGGGCCGTTAGCCTTCTTCGTTACTCGTGAGTACACTCCATTCGGCCATCTGTACGCGTGGCTGCCGAAGAGGGGGCCGGGGCAGCGCGGGGGTGCGGGAAGGACTCACTCTTCCGTATCCGCTGTATGTCCCGATATGGTGCCCTCACCCGAAACGTCTCGTTCGACTGCACTCGATCGAAAATGCGCTCATCGGAGTGCAGTGCCGACTGGTGCTCGTCGCCCGGCGCGGACGGGGTGGAAGGAGAGCTGTAATCCATGAGTGACAAGTCGCCGCCCCAGCAGCGGTGGTGGAACATCGAGGGGTGGGGTCTTCGCAGGAAGGTCACCGCCGTTCTCGCTGTCCCCGTGACCGTGGCAATGGTCCTCGGTGGTCTTCGTGTCGAGAACGAGCTCAGCAACGCCGTCCACTTCTCGTCCGCGGCCGACCAGGTCGCGGCCGTGCCGGACATCGTCGAGTTCTCGACGGCGTTCGCGACCGCCACCGCGAGTGCCGCCGCCGGGACGGTGACTCCCGAGGAGATGGCTGCGCTCGGCGACGCCTTCGGCACCATCGCCTCGGTCACGGAGAACCCCGAACTCGATCCGGCGGTCACCGCCGACCTGAGCCGTACTGCTGCCTCCGCGCAGTCGCTCTACACGAAGCTGCAGGCCGGACCGGTTCCGGTCGAAGAGATCAGCGCCGTCACCAACGAGGTTCGTGACAGCCTGAACCGCATCGTCGAAGCGATCCTCGACGAGGTCGAGGACCGCGAGATCCTCATCTACGGCGACCAGCTGATCAACGCCTGGTATTCGCAGCGTTACCTGTTCGGCCAGGTGCTCGGTGTGCTCCAGCTCCTCGCCGACCCGAACCAGCCGGGCACCGCGCTGGTGTCCGCCTCCGGCGCCGAGCTCGCGATGCTCGACCTGCTCGCCCGCTCCTACCCGATGGCCGATCAGCAGATCGCCGAACTGCGGGCCGGCGTCCAGGAACGTGCCGACATGGTCGACGCGGCCGGTTCCGGTCCGCTCCCGATCCTCAACATCCGCGCGTCGCTGCTCAACAGTGTCGACATCTACGGCACCATCATCGACGAGGCGTCGGCGCAGGTCAGCACCACGATTCAGGACCGCGCCGCGGAAACCCGCTCGGTCGCTCTCCGCGATACCGCGATCGTGCTCGCAGCTCTGCTCGCGGCGCTCGTGCTCGCACTGCTCGTGTCCCGCTCGCTGGTCGGCCCGATCCGCCGCCTGCGTTACGGCACGCTGAAGGTCGCGCGGCAGGAGCTGCCCGAGGCCATCGACCGCATCAAGGTCGGCGACAACATCGAGGACATCGAGTTCACCCGGGTCCCGGTGCACACCACCGAGGAGATCGGTCAGCTCGCCCGCGCCGTCGACGACATGCACGGGCAGGCACTGCGCCTCGCCGGCGAGCAGGCGCACCTCCGCCTCCAGATCAGCGACATGTTCGAGACGCTCGCACGTCGCTCCAAGTCGCTCGTCGAGCAGCAGCTCGGCCTCATCGAACGACTCGAGTACGAGGAGAAGGATCCGACCCGACTCGAGAGCCTGTTCCGCCTCGACCACCTCGCCGCGCGTATGCGCCGGAACGGCGACAACCTGCTGATTCTCTCCGGTACCCGCATGCGCCGCGGCCACTCCGCGCCCGTGCAGCTCGGCGACATCCTGCGCGCCGCGATGTCGGAGGTCGAGGACTACCAGCGTGTGCAGATCGGTTCGACTCCCGACGGTGCCCTCAGCGGCGCGGTCGCGACCGACATCGTGCACCTTCTCGCCGAGCTGGTCGACAACTCGCTGCGCGCGTCGCCGCCCGACAGCAACGTCACCTTCAGTTTCGCGCGTGCCGTCGACGGCGGCCTGCTCGTCGAGATCGCCGACCGCGGTATCGGTATCCCGGCCGACGAACTCGAGTCCATCAACCAGCGTCTCTCCAAGGGTGGCGAGGTCGGTCCCGACACCGCACGCCACATGGGTCTGTTCGTGGTCTCGCGACTGGCCGAACGGCACGGTCTCACCGTGCGTCTGCGCCCGACCTTCGACACCGCACGCAACCCGGGTATCACCGCGAGCGTCCACATCCCGGACGTCCTGCTGGTCTCCCCGTTGGCGTTGTCGCACACCGGTCCTCAGACTCGCATCGAGATCGAGGCGGAGGAGTACTCGGCACCGCCGGCGCTCTCGGCGCCCGTCGCACAGCAGGGTCTGCCCGCGGGCGACGAACAGCACGAATACGCGACGTCACAGCAGGCCGACTCCGCCGACGACGTCCGTGCGGACGAGTCCGAGGATGCCTACGCCGACAACGGCTACGCGACCGACGGCTACGCCGACGGTGTCGACGAGAGTGCTTCCGCTGCACGGGATGCGGAGCCGTCCTACGACGACGAGCGACGCGACGAGCCGCAGCGCGAAGCAGGATCCGACGAGTTCTCTCGGTCCGCGTCGTCGTTCCAGGCACCGCCGCCCCGCGAGCCTCAGGGACCGCCGCAGCGCGACCCGCAGGCACCGTCGCCGCGCGACAACCAGGCACCGTCGCCGCGCGACAACCAGGCACCGCCGGCACCCCGCGAGTTCGGACCGTCGGGTCTCCCTCAGCGTCGCCCCGGTGGGACTCCGGGTCTGCCCACGCGTCAGCCGGGCGAGACGCCGGGTCTCCCGACTCCGCCCCGGTCGCCGCAGCCGCGCCGGATCGAACCGGATGCCGCAGCAGCCTTCGCGTCGTCGTTGCCTCCGCGCGGTCCTCGTCGCGGGCCGGACGAGACCAACGGTCACTCGTTCGACGGGCGCAACGGAGACGGGCGCAACGGCGACGGTCGTAACGGCGCCGGGCCGCGACCCGACGCCGACCAGGCTCGCCGGGAAGGTCTTTCGGGTCTTCCGCAGCGTCGTCCCGGTGCCACGCCGGGTCTGCCGCCGACGGACTCCGCACCTTCCCGCGACACCCGGCAGGACCAGCCGCAGGGACGGGACGCCCAGCAGGGTTCGGCGCATCGCGCACCCGCGCCGCCGCAGCGCCCCGCGTCCCCCGGTCTTCCGCAGCGCCGTCCGGGCGCAACTCCCGGCCTGCCGGGGCGGGCTGCCGGATCGTCTCCGTCCGTTCCGCAGAACCGGCCGCAGCAGCAGCCGGTGGCGGGACCGCTCGCAGGTGGCGACTCCGCGGGCCGACCGGACGCACCGAACCGTCCCGACCTGCCACAGCGTGCACCCGCGCAGGAGCCGCAGCGTGCACCCGCGCAGGCCGCGGACCGTCGGCAGCAGGAACCCTCGCCGGGTCTCCCGCAGCGTCGTCCGGGCAGCACACCCGGTCTGCCGCGTCGTCAGCCGGGCAGCACGCCCGGGCTTCCGCAGCGACCCGCTGCGTCGACCAACGGTTCCGAACCCGATTCGGCCGCAGCGGCTTCCGGTCCGAGCATCGCCGACGGCGGCTCCGTCTCGCCGCACAGCGACGCGCAGCAGGCGGCACGGCATCGTTACCGGACCAACTCGGCGAAGACGGCATCGTTCTTCCAGCCGCGGTCCGACCTCGCGTCGTCCCGTCCGCAGCCGGCGAACACCCCGATCTTCACCACGATGATGTCGGACTGGCTCGTCGACCCGACGAGTCTTCCGGAGGACCGCAGGAAGCGGGAGTGGCGCTCCGCAGCGGACGCGGGTTGGGAAGCCGCACAGCGTGCTACCGAGGCCCCCGTGGAGGAGCACACCACCGCGGGTCTTCCGCGGCGCGCTCCCGGCGAACGCCTGGTGCCGGGTGCCGTTCGGGCGCCGGAAACGGGTGAGTTGCCGAAGACCATTCGACGTCGAGACCCGGAAGCCATCCGGGCCAACTTGAGCCGCCATCAGCAGGGTGTCCGCAACGGACGCGCCTCGGCGAATACCAGCAATCGCGAGAACGACGAACAGGGAGTTCGATGAATATTGATCATGGATCCGACGCAGCTCGTCCATTGGACTGGTTGGTTTCCAACTTCGCGCGCGAAGTCCCGGGTGTCTCGCATGCCGTGCTCGTGTCCGCCGACGGTCTGCTCATGGCCGCCAGCGCCCACCTCCCGGTGGATCGTGCCGAGCAGCTCGCTGCGGTGACCTCGGGTCTGGCGAGCCTGTCCAACGGTGTGTCGCAGCTGTTCGACGGCGGGGGTGTGCTGCAGTCCGTCGTGGAGATGCAGCACGGATACCTGCTGCTGATGAGCGTCGGCGACGGCTCGCACCTGGCGGCCCTGACCGCCTCCGAGTGCGACATCGGACAGGTCGGTTACGAGATGGCGCTCCTGGTCGATCGAGTGGGTGCTTCGGTCGAAGCCACCCCGCGGGTCGGTCTAGGGTCCTGACGTCGAGGTGGCCATGGAATCGCGGAAGCCGGAGTCGGCGCCGGACCAGCCCAGTCTGGTCCGGCCCTACTCCCTGACTTCGGGACGTACGAGTCCTGCGGTCGAACTGGCGTTGGAGGCGCTCATCCAGGCCATTCCGGGAACCGACGATCGGTCCCGGGATCTGGACAACATCAACGCCACGATCCTGGAGCTGTGCAAGGAATCACCCTCGGTCGCGGAGATCGCCGCGCGCGTGGGGGTGCCGATCGGCGTGGCACGCGTGCTCGTCGCCGATCTCGTCGAAGCCGGACACGTACAGATCCTGGCCACGCTGAAAGACGATTCGAGCGACGCGGAGCGTCGTGAGCTGATTGAAAGGGTCCTCAGTGGACTTCGCGAACTCTAACGCCACGAAGCGCGTGACCTCGACCAAGATCGTGATCGCCGGAGGCTTCGGCGTCGGCAAGACGACTCTGGTCGGGGCGGTGTCGGAAATCGTGCCGCTTCGCACCGAGGCGCTCGTGACGAACGCCAGCGACGGCGTCGACAACCTCTCTGCGACACCGCAGAAGGCGACCACCACGGTCGCCATGGACTTCGGCCGTATCAGTCTGGCCGACGACCTCGTCCTCTATCTGTTCGGTACGCCCGGACAGCACCGCTTCTGGTTCATGTGGGACGACCTGATCCGCGGCGCCATCGGTGCGATCGTGCTGATCGATACGCGTCGCCTGGACGAGAGCTTCGCCGCCGTCGACTTCTTCGAGGCGCGCAATCTCCCGTTCATCGTCGCCATCAACGAATTCGACGATGCGCCCCGGTACCCGCTCGAGGACATCCGTCAGGCGATGGCGATCTCGGCGGACGTGCCGATCGTGTCGATCGACGCGCGCGCCCGTGAGTCGGCGAAGCAGGCTCTGGTCACCGTCACCGAATACGCCCTGCGGAAGCTGCACCAGCCGGTGACCCAGTAATGGGGGAGGGCCTCGAACTCTTCACGATGGGCTCGTGGGTCACGGTCCTGGCCTATCTGACCTCGGCGATCGGGGTGTTCGTCGGTGTCACCGGTGCTCGACGGGTCCGCACCACCTCCAGTGATCGATTGCGTTCGTACTGGATGATTCTCGCTGCTCTGGTGAGTGGCGGCGTGGGTGTCTGGCTCGCCATGTTCCTTCCGATGGCAGGCTTCAACGTCGAGGACAGCGTGGTGCGGTTCGACACCGTCACCATCGTGTTCTCGATGCTCGTCGCGCTGGTGTCGGTGTACGTGGCGTTGCTCGTCGCGATTCCGAACAACGGTCCCGCCACCCTCGGCCGGACGGTCACGGGTGCTCTCGTGCTGGGCGCCGGCCTGGCGGGCGTGCCGTTCTCGGTCCTCGCATCGGTGCGGATCCAGGGCTCGCTGACCTTCGATCCCCTCTGGGTCGCCGCAGCGGTGGGACTGGCGATCGTGACGGCCGTGGGCTTCCTGGCCCAGGTGAAGACCGCGGACACGTGGCCCAAGCGCCTGCTGAGCAGCGCGTTGGCCGGTGCCGCCGTGATCGCGGTGCACTTCCTCGCCGCCGCGTCGGTTCGTGTGGAGATCGACCCCGCCGTGGTGGTCTCCGGTGGGATCGAGGTCTTCTCGATTCTCTTCCCGCTCTTCGTCGTCGGCCTGCTGCTGCTGGCCGTCCCGATCGTTCTGGTGCTCCAGGCCCCGGATCGTCTTGCGGCGGAACTGGAAGCGGAATCCGAGCGATGGGCGGCGGACGGTCCGGAAGAGCCCGTCGACGGTCGGATCTACTGAAATTCTCCCTAATTTGTTGTCACTCAACATATCTGGTTGAAATCCCGGAAGTGGAGTAGCCTTCTGCGCAGCGTCGGGGGTCGCTGTCGGTCTACTCGGCACGACACGGCCCGATGCGCCGTGCGTGCCGCTTCCTGGGGGGCAACATGTCGCACGAGGTTCACCATTTCTCCATGGGCGGTTGGCTTTTCGCTCTCGCCTACATCACGTCCGCGGTCGGGTGCTATGCCGGGCTGTCCTGCGCGCGCAAGGCTGCGAACGCGTGGACGTCGGTCGCCAGGACCCGATGGACACTCATGGCGGCGCTGTCCATCGGCGGCGTCGGAATCTGGTTGATGCACTTCATCGGCATGATGGGCTTCGACGTACCCGGCTCGACCATCCGTTACGACCTCGGGCTGACGCTGCTGTCCGTCGCACTCGCCGTGGCGGCCACCCTGTTCGGATTGCGGATCCTCGACACCGGCGCGCAGTGGATCCGCGCGTTGCCGTCGGATATCCGACTCCTCGTCGGTGGCGTGATCATGGGGTTCGCCGTCGCCGGCATGCACTACAGCGGCATGGCCGCGGTGCGGATCCAGGGCGAACTCGAGCAGGGGAGGTCGTACGTCACGGCGTCCGTGGCGATCGGTGTCGTCGCGTCGATCGTCGCGTTGTGGCTGTCGCGGGTCGCGGAACGGCCCGCTGTACGGATCCCGGCCGCCGCCGTCATGGGATGCGCCGTGGTGGCACTGCACTACACGGGCATGGCCGGGATCGCGGTGACCGTCGATCCGTCCGCTCCGCATCCGGAGGGGATGACCATCATGACCCTGCTGTTTCCCGGTTTCATCATCGGTGTCACGTTGCTCGCGGTGCCGGTCGTGGCCCTGATGGCATCGGCGAGCACCCAGGACCTCGAGCAGGAGCGGGAGGTGGCGACCTGGTTCGGCGGGGGCGGAGCCGAGACGGCCTCCCGTCCTCACGGGCGACATGTGAAACGGTGATGTGATGTGAACGCCCACAGTGCGATAAGGTCTCTTACGCTGCTGGAAAATCGGGGTGCAGCTCGCATCGGGTAGGTCGTGGCGCGCGCCCACCGAGCGCGGTGGTGATAGCGCGCCGCTACGAGGACCTCACGTGTCGCACGACGTACACCATTTCTCCATGGGGATGTGGGTATTCTTCCTCTCCTACACCACCGCCGTGATGGGCTCCTTCGTCGGATTGTCGTGCGTCCGGCGGTCGCTCGAAGAACCGCGGCGCAGCGGCAACTGGTGGCTCCTCATGGCGTCGTTGTCCATCGGCGGTGTGGGCATCTGGCTCATGCACTTCATCGGCATGATGGGCTTCTCCGTGCCGGGGACGACCATCCGGTACGAACTGGCACCGACGGTCTTCTCCGTCGTACTCGCCGTCGTCGCGACTCTCGTGGGCCTGCGGATAGCCGACGTACACGATGTCAGCAAGCACCGCATTCCCGAATCGGTGCGGTTGCTCGTCGGCGGGCTGCTGATGGGCGCCGCCGTCAGCATGATGCACTACAGCGGCATGTACGCCATCCGCATCCGGGGCACGATCGAACACGAGACGGGGTACGTGATCGCCTCGGTGATCATCGGTGTCGTCGCCTCCACGGCCGCACTCGCGCTGGCCCGCCGCGCGCGTCGTCTCGAGATCCGCGTCGTCGCGGCCTTCGTCATGGGATGCGCGGTCGTGGCGCTGCACTACACCGGCATGGCCGGCGTGCGGGTCACCCTTGATCCGAGCATGCCCGCCCCGGAAGGCATGACCGTGATGTCGTTGCTGTTCCCGGCGTTCGTCCTCGGCATCATCGTCCTGGCCGTGCCGATCACCGCGTTGCTACTCGCCTCCGACCCGGAGGACGCCGTGCGCGACGCCCGGCTCGAGCAGTGGGCATCGGGGGTGGAACGGCAGGTCGACCGCGACCCGGTCACCGGATCCCACATGTGAGAGCTCGGTTCCGGACAGATCTCGGGCTGTGAAGTGCCTGTCCTTCTCGGCATCGGCTGACCTGCACCTATAGACTCGTGTGGTTGCGAGACGTCCGTCGGGCCGAAGGCCGGAGCCGGGCGTGCGAGCCGAGTAGAAGAAGGAGCTCATGACCGACACCACGTTGCCTCCGGAGGGGCCGGGGCACGACCGCATCGAGCCCGTCGACATCCAGCAGGAGATGCAGAGCAGCTACATCGATTACGCGATGAGCGTGATCGTGGGCCGTGCTCTGCCCGACGTGCGTGACGGTCTCAAACCGGTGCACCGTCGCGTGCTCTACGCGATGTTCGACAACGGCTTCCGCCCCGACCGCGGGTACGTGAAGTCGGCGCGCGCGGTCGCCGAGACCATGGGCAACTACCACCCGCACGGCGACGCGTCGATCTACGACACGCTCGTGCGTCTGGCACAGCCGTGGTCGATGCGCTATCCGCTCGTCGACGGCCAGGGCAACTTCGGTTCCCGCGGCAACGACGGCGCCGCCGCCATGCGGTACACCGAGTGCCGGCTCACGCCGCTCGCGATGGAGATGCTGCGGGAGATCGACCACGAGACGGTCGATTTCCAGCCGAACTACGACGGCCGCACGCAGGAGCCGACGGTTCTCCCCAGCCGTATCCCCAACCTGTTGATCAACGGTTCGGGCGGTATCGCGGTCGGTATGGCCACCAACATCCCGCCGCACAATCTCGGCGAGGTGGCGGAGGCCATCTACTGGGCGCTCGAGAACTTCGAGGCCGACGAGGAGACCACCCTCGCCGCCGTGATGGAGCGGATCAAGGGACCGGACTTCCCGACCTCCGGCCTGATCACCGGATCGCAGGGCATCCACGATGCCTACACCACCGGTCGCGGATCGGTGAAGATGCGCGGTGTCGTGGAGATCGAAGAGGATGCCAAGGGCCGCACCAGCATCGTCATCACCGAGCTGCCCTACATGGTCAACCCGGACAACCTCATCACGTCGATCGCCGAGCAGGTCCGCGACGGCAAGATCGCGGGCATCTCCGACATCCACGACGAGTCGTCCGACCGCGTCGGCATGCGCATCGTCGTCACCGTCCGCCGCGACGCGGTGGCCAAGGTGGTTCTCAACAACCTCTACAAGCACACGCAGCTGCAGACGAGTTTCGGCTGCAACATGCTGTCGATCGTCGACGGGGTGCCGCGCACGCTGCGCCTCGACCAGATGATCCGGTTGTACGTCAACCACCAGATCGAGGTCATCGTCCGGCGTACGCGGTACCTGCTGCGCAAGGCCGAGGAACGCGCCCACATCCTGCGCGGCCTGGTCAAGGCCCTCGACGCGCTCGACGAGGTCATCGCGCTCATCCGCGCGTCGCAGACCGTCGACATCGCGCGTGCCGGCCTGATCGAGCTGCTCACGGTCGACGAGATCCAGGCCGACGCGATCCTGGCGATGCAGCTGCGTCGCCTCGCCGCTCTCGAACGGCAGAAGATCGTCGACGACCTCGCCGAGATCGAGCGCGAGATCGAGGACTACAAGGACATCCTGGCCCGCCCCGAGCGGCAGCGTGCCATCGTCCGCGACGAGCTGAAGGAGATCGTCGACAAGTACGGCGACGAGCGTCGTACGCGGATCGTCGCGGCCGACGGCGACGTCAACGACGAGGACCTCATCGCACGCGAGGACGTCGTCGTCACGATCACCGAGACCGGCTACGCCAAGCGCACGCGTACCGACCTGTACCGCTCGCAGAAGCGCGGCGGCAAGGGCGTCAAGGGTGCCGAGCTCAAGCAGGACGACATCGTCAAGCACTTCTTCGTGACGTCCACGCACGACTGGCTGCTGTTCTTCACCACGAAGGGCCGCGTCTACCGCGCGAAGGCGTACGAGCTGCCCGAGGCGAACCGCACGGCCCGCGGTCAGCACGTCGCGAACCTGCTGGCCTTCCAGCCCGACGAGCGCATCCAGGGCGTCATCCGCCTCAAGACCTACGAGGATGCGCCGTATCTGGTGCTCGCGACCCGCAACGGCCTGGTCAAGAAGTCGCGCCTGTCGGACTTCGACTCCAACCGTTCGGGCGGCATCGTCGCGATCAACCTGCGTGGCGACGACGAGCTCGTCGGCGCGGTGCTGTGCTCCGCCGAGGACGATCTGCTCCTCGTCTCGCAGCAGGGCCAGTCGATCCGCTTCTCGGCCACCGACGAGGCGCTGCGTCCGATGGGCCGCGCGACCTCCGGTGTGCAGGGCATGCGGTTCAACGGCGAGGACAAGCTGCTCTCGCTCAACGTCGTCAAGGAGGGCACCTACCTGCTGGTCGCTACCTCGGGTGGTTACGCCAAGCGCACCCCGATGGAGGACTACCCGGTCCAGGGCCGCGGCGGTAAGGGTGTTCTGACCATCCAGTACGACCGCAAGCGTGGCAACCTGGTCGGGGCGCGCATCGTCGAGGACGACGACGAGTTGTACGCCATCACCTCGAGCGGCGGTGTCATCCGCACTGCGGCGAAGCAGGTGCGCAAGGCAGGCCGTCAGACCAAGGGCGTGCGGCTCATGAACCTGGCCGAGGGCGATACATTGCTCGCGATCGCGCGCAACGCCGACGAGCCGGACGAAGCCGACGCAGCCGGAGCTAAGGAGTCGTAAGTGAGCACTCCCCAGGGACCGAACGGGGCCGATCGCGGGCAACCCGGTCGGAAGCCGGAGGACCGTACAGAGAACGAGGTGAAGCCCGAGAACAAGGGCACGCAGCAGGGCCCGGCCTCGGAGCAGAAACCGGCGCCGGAGAACCGGCCGTCGCAGTCGTCCCCGACACAGCCTTCGCAGGCTCCTGGGACACCGGCGCAGGGCTCGTCCGCTCCCGCGGCGGGAGCTGCAGCGGATCCGGCACCCGCGCAGGGTTCGGCCGACCGGACGCCGGCAGCCGGGCAGAAGGCCGCCGAGCCGACGGCGAAGGCGGCGCAGGACAAGCCTGCTCGGGGCGACGCTCCGAAGTCCGGCGGTGCCTCGGCCGACGGTGGGAACGGACGGTCGGCTGCGGCCGATCAGCCGGCCACCGGACAGCAGCGCACCGCTCAGATGCCCCGCTCCGGCGGCCCGACCCCTCCCTGGCAGCGGGGAGCGGCGTCGGCGCAGTCGGGCTCTCCGCAGAACGCTCCGCAGACGAACGTTCCGGGTGTGGGTCCGGGTCTGTCGAAGCAGGGGGGCGCGCCTCAGCGTCCCGCTGCGGCCTCGGCCAAGGGTTCCGAGACCGGAGGCCCGGCGCCGTCGACGCGTCCCGTCGTGACCGGCACAGCGGCTCCCAAGGCCGCCGGAGGAGCTCGCCCGGCCGGTGGCGGAGACTCCGCGCGCGGAGCGGGCGACCGGGCTGCTGCGGCGAAGGCGAAGTCCGCGGTCATCGACGGCCCGACGCGGCACATCGAGCGCAAGGATCTCGCCAAGGATCTGCCGGATCTGTCCGCGGTGAAGCATCCGTCGCCCGGCTCGCCGAGCACGGGGGAGACCCCGCAGGTGAGTGCTCCCAGCACCACCGCCGTTCCCACGGCGATCCCCGCTGCCGGACCGCTGCGGGCCACCGTGCAGATCCGCCGCATCGACCCCTGGTCGATGTTGAAGATCTCGTCGGTGATCTCGGTGTCGCTGTTCTTCGTGTGGATGATCGCGGTCGGCCTGCTCTACGGCGTGCTGGCCGGCATGGGGGTGTGGGAACGCCTCAACAGTGCGTTCACCGACATCGTCTCCGACGCCGGTAGCGGTGCGCTCGTCTCGGCCGGCCAGGTGTTCGGCTACGCGACGATCATCGGCATCGCCAACACGGTGTTGCTGACGGCTCTCGCGACCCTCGGTGCGTTCATCTACAACCTCTGCACCGATCTCGTGGGCGGTGTCCAGGCCACCCTCGCAGACCCGGATTGACCTGCAGGAACACTGCCCCGCCGAGGCGATTTGTTTCCGGCGGCCCCGGTGGGGTAGTGTTCCATCTCGGTTCGAGGGCCTATAGCTCAGGCGGTTAGAGCGCTTCGCTGATAACGAAGAGGTCGGAGGTTCAAGTCCTCCTAGGCCCACTCCCGTGCCGGAAGGATGATCGGAATGAGGGTTCTCGCGCTTGTGGGAACCGGGATTCTGATCGTTCTCGGAATCGCTCGCATGCTTCGGAGCGAAGACGAATGGCACGCGGTTCCCAGTCGCTGATGCGGCGGACGGGGCCTTAGCTCAGTTGGTAGAGCGCTGCCTTTGCAAGGCAGATGTCAGGAGTTCGAATCTCCTAGGCTCCACAATCACATGAATACGGTTAGAGGGCGTTTCCGATCCTTCGGAAGCGCCCTTTCTCTGTTGCTGCACCACACTGTGTGCCCACATTCCACACTCGAAGGGTGACCGCCCGCCTCTCTCCACGACTCGCCGGAATCGTCGCCGCGCTGCCGCTGGAGCCGCACCTGCGGGTGCTGGAGATCGGGTGCGGTCCCGGTGCTGCAGCGCGAGCCGTCGCCGAACGGCTGACCACCGGGCACATCCTCGCCATCGACCGCTCCCGGGCGGCGATCGATCGACTGATCGTCTCGTCGGGCGACCTCATCGCGTCGGGACGGCTGAGTGCGCGCTGCGTGGCCCTCGAGGACTTCGTCGTGGAGGAGGACGAGGAGCTGTTCGACCTCGTCTTCGCGATCAGGGTGGGTGCACTCGATGGTCGGCATCCCGAAGCCGGCAGGGCCGCTCTGAGGCGGATTGCGGTGGCGACACGGCCGCAGGCGCGCCTGTTCGTCGACGGTGGTGACCCGCTCAGGGAGCTTCCGATTCCGAGGCGATCGTGAACGGTCCCGAATCGACGGTCCGTTTCACGTGAAACATCAGGACAGCGCGGTGGTGAGGACCCTGCGGATCGAGGTGCGCACCTCGTCGAGCCCGCGGCCGGATTCGATCAGTTCCGTGCCCTTGTGCACGAGAGCGGTGACGAGTTCGGCGTCGAGTTCGGGGTCTGCGACTCCCCGGGCGCGCAGCGCCTCGAGAAGTGGGAGGACCAGATCCTGGTGCATCGCGTGCATGCTCTCGTCGCTGAACGCCTGCGGTGTGAAGGTGGCGAGAGCACCGACGATCGCGTGTTCCCCCTCGGCGACCAGTTGCAGATTGACGTCGATGTACATCAGCACCCGCTCGGTCGGATCGGAGACCTCGTCCATCGCCTCGACCACGCGTTTGTTCCAGCGGGGGAACAGATCGACGACGACTGCGTGCAGCAGGTCGTCGCGGGAATCGAAATAGTTGTAGACGCTCGACCGTGCCAGACCGGCACGGCGGGCTACGTCGCCGAGAGAAGGCGCCTGTTCCGGCGTCTCGGCGAGGATTTCGAGTGCTGCGTCGAGGAGGGCACGGCGCTGCGCGGCGCGATGCTCCGCGACCGTCGCTGCGGAAATCTTCGGCACCGCCGGCCCTCCTCGTTCAGCTGTCGACTTCTCAGTCGTGTGGTCGAAGTCTTCCGTCGACCATTTCCAATACGCGGTCGCAGTGCCGCAGGACTTCGTGGTCGTGGGTGACCATGATCGTAGCCACCCCACTGGTGTGGGTTTCGCGTGCCAGCAGTTCGACGACCTCGTGGCTGCGTTTGCGATCCAGCGCCGCGGTGGGTTCGTCGACGAGCAGCAGCGACGGTTCGGCCATCAGGGCACGGGCGATGCCGACCCGCTGACGCTCACCACCCGAGAGCTGACCCGGCCGACGGTCGGCGCGGTGCTCCATGCCCACCGAGGCGAGCAGTTCGGCGGGATTCCGCCCGGGCCGTCCGGTGATCTTCTCGACGAGGAGCAGTTGATCACGCGCCGTGAGGGCAGGGAGGAGGTTGCCGGACTGGAACACGAAACCGATGCGTTCGCGCCGCAGCTTCGTGGTGGCCTTCCGGTCGAGTTCGGTCAGTTCGATCCCGTCGACCTTCACGGCGCCGGAGGTGGGTCGGCTCAGGCCGCCCGCGACCGCCAGCAGGCTCGACTTGCCGGCGCCGGACGGGCCGACGATCGCGACGAGTTCACCGGGGGCGACGTCCAGATCGACGTGGTCGAGGGCGTGGACCGTGCTGTCACCGTCGCCGAAGGACAGGCAGACGTCGGCCAGGCTCAGACCTGTGGTGGTGGTGACGGTCATCGGTTCTCTCCCAGTGCTGCGAGCGGGTCGACGCGGACGATGCGGGCCACGGCGAGCGCGGCGCCGACGAGGCCGAGGACGACGAGCAGGACGGCGCCCTGCACGATCGGCCCGGTCTCGAGGACGAACGGCATACCGCTGCCTTCGAGGCCCGATCCGAGACCGAGGCCGATGAGCACGCCGACGGCCACGGAGCCGACGAGCACGATCACAGCCTGCAGGAGCGAGTCGCGCAGGAGGAAGCCGGTGGAGGCGCCCATCGCGCGGAGCACGGCGATCTCACGGCTGCGCTGCACCGTCCAGATCGTGAAGAACGCTCCGACGACGAGGGCGGAGATCGCGTAGAGGAACGCGATGATCATCGACATCGTCATCATCTCGGCGCTGTAGCCGGGGGAGGCGTCGAACGATTCCTCGAGGGTCTTCGCGGCCGTACCGGCCTCTGCGTCGCCGGCGGCGAGGTCGGGCAGTGCTCCGTCGACGCCCTCGATCGCGACCACGCTGGCTTCGGTATACGCGCTCGGGGGGACCTGCTCACCGAGCCGGACGCCGGCGTGGATCTCCTGCCAGGTGTTCAGGGGCAGGTAGGCGACGTCGACGTGTCCGAAGGTGCGCTTGTCGGAGGTGAATCCGACGACGTTCAGCCGGGTACCGAGACGGTCGACGACGATGGTGTCGCCGAGTTCGACACCGGTGGCGCGGGCGCTGTCGCTGAGGACGACGTCGGTGTCACCGCCGATCGGTGTCCCCTCGGCGACCGAGGGTTCGAGGAACGAGCCCGGCCGGATGCCGAAGAGGGTGAGGTCGACGGGGGTTCCACCGTCGGTCTTCGCGTTGACGATGGTGTTGCCGAACAGTTCGGCCCGGGCGACGTCCGGGCGGGCACGCCAGGCGTCGGCCTGGTCCTCCGTGACCACGGATCGGGAGAACGCGGAGTCGGTCTTGGTCCCCTCGGCGAAGGCGAACGCCTGGACCGGTGTGCGCTGCAGGGCGGAGACACCGTCGACGACGAGACCGGACGACAGGCCGGACAGGATGACCATGAGGATCGAGATGAGCGCGACGACCGCGCCCATCAACAGAAAGCGGGTGCGCGCAAACCATAGTTCGCGCATGGCAAGAAACATGTGGAGTCCTTCGTGGGCTGGACCGGACAGGTACCCCCGATCTTCTCGACGGCACGTCGATATCTTACCGACATGCTGTCGGCATCTTTACGTGACGGTTACTACATTAGGTAGTAATTGCAGGTGAGGGAAGTATTCTGACCCCATGGCCGTCGACGTGGAGACCGTGAGGCGCATGCGCGCGGTCTTCGTGGGCGCAATCTCGGTCACCCTGAGCACCGCCGCGCACGCAGTCGCGGGCGGCGCCGTGCCGCATCAGGACGTGCTGGTGCTCCTCGCCGGTTCGGCTGTCGCCTCCGGTCTGCTCGCCGCGGAGACCCGCCTTCCGGTGCCGCTGCTCCTCGTCCTCGCTCAGGTGACAGGGCACCTCGTGCTCGGACTGCACGACGGCCATCTGCACACCCCGACAGCCGGGATGCTCGTCGCCCACGTCGCCGCGGTCGCCGTGGCGGCTCTGCTCCTGCGCGGCGCCGAGAAGGGCTGCGAGGTGGCGCTCGCGGCCCTGCACCGGATGGTCCCCGAGCTGTTCCGCGCGCTGCCCGTGGCCGTCGTGGAGCCCACCCGCATCGCCCACCGGCCCCGCGTGGGTCCGGGGGTCCTGCTCGTCGGTGGGGTGGGAAGTCGCGGGCCACCCGCAGTTCTCCGTTAGATCCCTCATTCGGTCGTCTCCCGACGACCGTTCGTTCGGCGTGCCCGTATGCCGCCACCGATCCACGGAGAATCATGAAGAAGACCCTGCTCTGCACCGCGAGCGTCGCCGTCGCCACCGCACTGTTCGCGACCGCCTGCGGATCCGAGACCACCACGACCTCGGCGGATGCCGTCGTCGTCGCCGATGCCTGGGTGAAGGCCTCCGACACCGGGATGACCGGAGCCTTCGCCGAGATCGAGAACACCGGAAGCGACGACGTGCACATCGTGGGCGCGTCCAGCCCCTCGTCCGCCTCCACCGAACTGCACGAAATGGTGTCTGCGGAGGGCACCTCGATGGTCATGCAGGAGATGGGCGACGGGCTCGTCGTTCCTGCCGGGACCACCCACACCCTCGCTCCCGGCGGTGATCACCTCATGCTCATGGACCTCGCCGAACCCCTGAGGCCCGGCAGCACGGTGAGCTTCACGCTCGAGTTCGCGGACGGTTCCACCGAGGAGTTCACCGCCCAGGTCCGCGACTTCGCCGGAGCGCAGGAGGAATACGTGCCGGCCGACGGAGCGGCGCACGATGGCTAGGTTCACCCGACGCGCTCTGCTCGGTGGCGGTGTCGCCGCACTGGGTGCCGCGGGACTCGGCGCGGTCGGTGGCGGGACGGCGGTCGCGTCCCGCATCCCCGAACCGATCGGCGCGCGGACCGTGGAGATCCACGGCGCTCATCAGGCCGGTATCGACACCTCCGCGCAGTCGTTCGCGTCGTTCGTGGCACTGGACCTCGCCGACGGTATCGATCGTGACGGGCTCGTCGGGATCATGCGGGTGTGGGCCGAGGACGCCCGGCGCCTCACCACCGGCATGCCCGCGCTGGGCGACACCGAACCCGAACTCGCCGTCGACCCGGCCCGGCTGACGGTCACCGTCGGCTACGGTCCCGCGGTCTTCGACGCCGCTGGTCTGACCGATCTGCGACCGGCGTGGCTGAAGCCGCTGCCGGCCTTCCCGATCGACCGGCTCGAGGAACGATGGTCGGGCGGCGACCTGCTGTTGCAGGTCTGCGCCGACGACCCGGTGACCGTCTCGCACGCGGTGCGCACACTCACCAGGAGTGTGCGCTCGCTGGCGACGGTCCGCTGGATCCAGCGCGGATTCCGGCGTGCGGCCGGCACGCGGCCCGACGGGACGACGATGCGCAACCTCATGGGTCAGGTCGACGGCACCGTCAATCCCGTCCCGCACAGCCCGGACTTCGACCGGCAGGTGTGGAATCCGGGCGACCCGCCGTGGATGGCCGGCGGTACCTCGCTGGTGCTGCGCCGGATCCGCATGGAACTCGACACGTGGGACGAGCTGGACCGTCCGGCTCGCGAGCTCGCGGTCGGCCGGCGACTGTCGAACGGTGCTCCCCTGACGGGTTCGGAGGAATACGACGACGCCGATTTCGAGGCCACCGACCGGTTCGGCATCCCGGTGATCCCACCGGAATCGCACGTCGCGCGGGCACGTCCCCGCACCGGCGACGAGCAGTTCCTGCGACGGGGGTACAACTACGACGACCAGGACGGCGTCGGGCTGCTGTTCGCCGCCTACCAGGTGGACGTGGAGCGTCAGTTCGTCCCGGTGCAGCAGCGCCTCGCCGAGCACGACGCGCTGAATCCGTGGATCACCCCGATCGGGTCGGCCGTCTTCCTCCTTCCGCCGGGCTTCGGTCCCGACGGGTATCCCGGCGACGTCCTGCTGGGTGTCTGAGACAAGTCCGCGACGGATGTGGAATCGAGGTCTAGCCTCGATTGTGTGACCGAGATTACACAGATACGTCAAGGCTTCGCGTCGTTGCGGGAAGGCGGTCTGAACTGGGACGCCTTCCCGCTGCGTCTCTTCGCGAAGGGCAACGCAGCACATTGGGACCCGATGGACATCGACTTCTCCCACGACGCCGACGACTGGGCCTCGCTCAACTCCGAGCAGCGCCGCAGTTCGACCTATCTGGTCGCGTTGTTCGTCGCGGGTGAGGAGGCCGTCACCCAGGACATCCTCCCGTTCCTCCGCGCGATGGAGGCGGAAGGGCGACTGGGCGACGAGATGTACCTGACGCAGTTCTGCTACGAGGAGGCCAAGCACGTCCAGGTGTTCCGTCGCTGGATGGACACCGTGGGACTCACGTCCGACCTGCATCCCTTCGTCGCCGAGAATCCCTACTACCGGAAGCTGTTCTACGAGGAACTACCGCACAGCCTCCGCGTCCTCGAGAGCGATCCGTCGCCGGCCAACCAGGTCCGCGCGAGCGTCACCTACAACCACGTCATCGAGGGCAGTCTCGCGCTGACCGGGTACTACGCGTGGCAGAAGGTGTGCACGAAGTTCGGGATCCTTCCGGGCATGCAGGAGATCATCCGGCGGATCGGCTCCGACGAGCGCCGACACATGGCCTGGGGCACGTTCACCTGCAGACGGCATGTGGCAGCGGACGATTCGAACTGGAACGTCGTGCTGCAGCGGATGGAGGAACTGATTCCCCTCGCGACCGGCATGATCCAGTGGCAGAACGAGCAGTTCGACGAACAGCCCTACGGCCTCGACAACGACGAGTTCATCTCCTACGCGGCGGACCGGGCCCAGAGACGGCTCGGCGCAATCGAATCCGCGCGCGGGCGTCCCCTCGAGGAGATCGATCTCGATTTTGCTCCCGCGGTGCTCGAGGACCGTTTCGGCGACGAGGACGCTGCCGCTCTCGCCGCGGTGCCCACTCCCGATCGCATCCCGGCGGAGCGAGCGGGGGAGTAGTCAGAGCAGCACGCCCACGACGAGCGCGATCAACACGAGAACGGCAACGGCTGCGATGGCCACCGTTCTCGTGTTGCCGCCGCCGGTCTCCTCCTCGGTGTCGGCGGTGAGAACGGGCACGGGCGCGGACTCCTCCGCGGCGTTGCGCGCGCCCACGAGGTTCTCGGCGTCGATGCGCCGCTCGAGTTCGCGCAGTCGCGCGAGACCACCGGTGAGAACGTCGGTTTCGTCGTAGGAGGGTGGCAGTCCGATCCTGGTCTTGTTGGTCTCGCGTGCCGGGGTGAATCCGGCCGCGAGGATCGCCGCGCCGAGCGCCGCGGTCTGTTCCGGTCCCGGGCCGACGAGACTGCGCACCGTGAGCTTCGTGGCGAGGCTGTTCGCGATCCCCTGGATATGGGTGCGGTCGCGTGCGACGAGACCGTCGCCCATGACGACGACCGCCTCGAGATTGTCCGGAATCCAGCCGAACGATCCGAGGGCCGTGGCGAGTTGGGCTGCCGGGGACGGAGCGCCCTGGGCGGGAGTGCGGTAGGCCTTGCCGGCGGGCACGCCCGAACGCACGAGGGTGACGGTCGAGCCGCCGTCGTCGAGGTGGAAGACCCCGACGAGCTGGCCCGGGGTCTCGGATATCTCGGAGGCGTACCAGGCGGCGGCCGCCTGCGCGTCGGACACGAGGTCGACGTGTCGCAGATCCGCATAGTCCAGGGCCGCGCGCAAGGTCGCGATGGTGTCCGGATCCCAGTGCGACGGGTAGGTCGCGGCGTAGCCGGGGTCGCTGTCGCGGTCCATGCCGCCGAAGGTGGGCAGCGGGTGGCACTCCCGCAGCAGGCAGTGGATGGCGGTGGCCATCGCGTCCTCGGCGCGGTACATGCGACCGTCGCTCGCGGTGATGCCCGATGCGTCGCCGACCCGCGTGAGGAAGCCCGCGATCGTGCGCGCTTCGTCGCCGTGCGCCACGCTGCCGAGTGACGTGTTGCCGTCGTGGTCGACGTGCAGGACGGAGTCGCGGGCGAGGACGACAGGGTCGGGAGTGCCGGGTTCGTTGGACGCGATGACCGCCGTGGACACGACTCGCCCGATCCGGAGGCCGACACCGATTGCCATGTCTTCCCTTCCCTCGAGAGGCTGCTCGTCCGTCTTGCCGGCGAGACCCGACTCGCTCCGGGTGCGCCGGACAAATGCACCGCTTCGGGCGCGAAGAACGATTGTGGCAGACAGGGTGGGAAGTGCCGACCTTACTTTCCGGTAAGTACGTGTTACAGTCCGTACCGCCGTGACGAGGGACACACGGCTCCGGTGGATCCAGGTGGAGGAACAACACAATGGGGCGTGCTCGGAAGTGGATGGCCGCGGCGGTGACCACGACGGTCCTCGCGGGTGGACTTCTCGGAACCGCGACGACAGCGGGAGCCGAGACGGACTTCTATCTCCCGCCGGATCCGCTGCCGACGAGTGCTCCCGGCGACGTCCTGCGCACGGCACCGTCCGATCTGGCGTTGCGCGCACCCGTCGCCGACGGTGTCTTCCCCGGTCAGGGCACCAAACTGCTGTACCGCAGCAACGACGCCAAGGGTGCGCCCAACGCGGTGAGCGGCACCTACATCGAACCGTCGACGCCGTGGGACGGTCCCGGCGACCGGCCGCTCGTCGCACTGGCCATCGGCACCCACGGTCAGGGTGACCAGTGCGCGCCGTCCCGCAACCTCGGGGCGCTCGTGAACTACAACCCGCCCCTCGACTTCTTCACCGAGTACGAGGTGCTGTCGATCAACGCGCTGCTGCTGCGCGGCATCGCCGTGGTCGTCACCGACTACGACGGTCTCGGTACGCCGGGGCACCACACCTACGTGAACCGCGCCGCCGAGGCCCACGCTGTCCTCGACTCGGTGCGTGCGGCGCTGAAGCTCGAGAACGCGTCGGTGACGGAGAACAGCCCGGTCGGCCTGTTCGGTTACTCGCAGGGCGGCGGCGCGTCGGGCGCTGCGGCCGAGCTCGCACCCGAGTACGCCCCCGAACTGAACCTCGTCGGCGCCTACGTGGGTGCTCCGCCCGCCGACCTGGTGGCCACGCTGAAGCAGATCGACGGCACACTGCTCACCGGTGCCATCGGATACACGATCAACGGCCTGGCCGACGCCTACCCGGAGATCCGCGACGAGATCGACGCCGAGGTCAGCGATCACGGTCGCGAGATGCTCGCCGCGGTGGCGAACCAGTGCGTCCCGGAGACGATCGCGAACTTCGCGTTCCAGCGCACCGGCGACTACACCCGCACGGGTGAGCCCCTCGACGTCGTGCTCGAGCGCCTTCCCCAGGTCCAGAAGATCCTCGCGGAGCAGCGCATCGGCAACCGCACCCCGGCCGTGCCCGTCCTGCTCCAGCACGGCACGCAGGACGACACCGTCCCTTACGGTCAGGGCCGTCAGCTGGCGCTGGACTGGTGCGACAAGGGCGCGACGGTGCAGTTCCTGCCCAACACGACCCCGCCGATCCTGCCCGGCTTCATCATCAACCATGCGGTGCCGATGATCGGCGGACTGCCCGAGTCCGTCTCGTACATCGAAGCGCGACTGCGCGGTGAGCCCGCACCGTCGAACTGCGGAGCCTTCTGACGCTCCGACCGATCCACAACGGAGCCGGCCCGCACTCCCTTTCGGGATGCGGGCCGGCTCCGTGTGCGGGGACTACACCGAGTGTCGGGTGTCGATGATCCGGCGCGCGACGTTCGTCTCGGTCGACGGACCCGGTTCCCAGCGGGAGATCCACGGGCCGGTGCCCTCGCTCGGATCGAGCACGCCGCGCTCGAGCCACTCGTATCTACCCTCGAGAACGCCGGCCGCGGTGCGACGGTCCTCGGCGTCGGTGTTCGTCCACAGGGCGTCGAACAACTTCTCCACACGCAGCCGCGACTGCTTGCAGAAGCCGTCGGCCAGCTCGAAGGCCGCGTCGGCTCCCGGATGCCCGTCCACGCGTTGCCGTTCGGCGCGCACGCACACGGCGGTCGCGGCGAACAGTTCGGCCCCGATGTCGACGATCCGGCCGAGGAAGTTCTCCCGCTTCTCGAGTGCGGCCTGCCAGCGGGCCATCCCGTAGAAGGTCGAGCGGGCGAGCTTGCGTGAACTGCGTTCGATGTACCTCAGATGAGGTGCCAGGGAACCGAATTCGTTGTATGTCCGCGGTAACTGTCCCTTACCGGCGACGAGCTTCGGGAGCCACCGGGCGTAGAACCCGCTCGCCCGTACCGCGGCCTGCGCCTTCTCCTTCCCCGTCGAATCGGGGTCGGCGAGTTCGCCGGCCGCGCGCAGGTGGGCGTCGACCGCCTCGCGGGCGACGAGCAGACGCATGATCTCGCTCGACCCTTCGAAGATACGGTTGATCCGCAGGTCGCGGACGAGTTGCTCTGCGGGAACGGCCCGTTCACCGCGTGCCGCGAGGGACTCGGCGGTCTCGTAACCGCGTCCGCCGCGGATCTGCACGAGTTCGTCGGCGATGAGGCATCCCATCTCGCTCGCCCACAACTTCGCCAGCGCCGCCTCGATGCGGATGTCGTTGCGCTGCTCGTCGTTCATCTGCCCCGACAGTTCCACGACGGACTCGAGTGCGTAGGTGGTCGCGGCGATGAACGAGATCTTCGCGGCGACGGCCTCGTGTTCACCGACCGGCCTGCCCCACTGCACCCGCTCCGACGACCATTCGCGGGCGATCTTCAGCGCCCACTTGCCGGCGCCCGCGCACATCGCGGGGATGGCGAGGCGACCGGCGTTGAGCGTCGTCAACGCGATCTTCAGGCCGTCGCCCTCACGCCCGATGAGGTTCTCCTTCGGAACCCGCACCTTGTGCAGTCGGGTCACGCCGTTCTCGATACCGCGCAGGCCCATGAAGGAGTTGCGGCGTTCGACGGTGATGCCCGGCGAATCCGCTTCCACGACGAAGGCGGAGATCCCGCCGCGATGGCCCTCGCTCTTCGGTACACGGGCCATGACGACGAGCAGTTCGGCGACCACCCCGTTGGTCGTCCACAGCTTGACGCCCTCGAGTTCGTAGGCGCTGCCGTCCTCGACGGGAGTGGCGGTGGACGCGAGTCGGGCGGGATCGGACCCGACGTCGGGTTCGGTGAGCAGGAAGGCCGAGATGGCGCCACGCGCGCATCTCGGCAGGAAGCGCTGTTTCTGCTCGGGGGTGCCGGCGAGCTTCAGCGGTTCCGGCACGCCGATCGACTGATGGGCCGACAGCAGCGCGCCGATGCTGGGGTGCACGCAGGCGACGACCGTCAGGGCCCGGTTGTAGGCGACCTGCGACAGGCCGAGGCCGCCGTACTCCTGGGGGATCTTCATACCGAAGCAGCCGAGTTCGGCCAGTTCACGTACGTATTCATCGGGTATCCGCGCGTCGCGTTCGATGCGGCCGCCGTCCATCGAACTGCACGCCGCGCGCAGGCGTGCGAGGAACTCCTCGGTGCGGGAGTCCTCGTCGGGTGTCGGTCGTGGGAAGGGGTGGACGAGGTCGAGGGTGAGCCGTCCGAGGAACAGTTCCTTCGCGAAGGACGGCTTGTTCCACTCGGATTCGCGGGCCTGCTCTGCTACTTCGCGAGCCTGCCGCTCGGTTACTTCGCGAGCCTGCTGCTCGGTGACCTGTGGGGTTCGGACATCGGCGCTGTCTGCCATGACTGCCTCCGGGTCGCGTGCCTACTGGTGAGTATGCACCCGGATGTGTCGCTTATCACAGCTTCGGCCAAGTCGATCATGAAGCGACAGGGATGTGAACGAGATCACTGCCGGGGAGGTGGTCGGAGACGTGCCGGTACACCCGGACGCGCCTCCGCTCGAATCGTCACCGACGACGTGCCCCGCCCGTCACTCGCCGATCCCACCGCGGATCGGAACGGAGGTGGCCATGGAATTCCTGGCCTTCGTCCCCGTCCTGCTCACCTTCCTCGGCGCGCTCTACTTCGCGGCGCGCCTCATCGTCGACCGCGAGATCCGATCCGCGGAACGAGAATTCGGTACCGCGGACAGCGGTCAGGCCTCCGAGGTGTCGGTGGATTCGGGGGAGACCGGGGTCGACGCGGCCTCGCCGGTCGTCGTCGCGGCGGACTCTGCGGGCCGCACGCGCGGCGGTTCCGGAGCGATCGGAGGGTGAGCCGGACGGCGTCGCCGGTAGAGCACGACCCCGCCTGCGGCTGCGACGGCAACCGCGCCCGCGACGACGAGACCGACCCGCCTGCCCGTGCGCTCCGGTCGTGAGGAGGACTTCGCGGCACACCGCTCGGCCGCGGCACGCCGGGCCGCCGTGAGCAGTCCGCCCGCGACGTCCAGGCCCTTGCGGGCTGCGAACAGTCCGGCCGCACTCGAGCCCTGCGCGAGCGCTACCGCACCCTCGCCGGCCACGCGGAGAGCACCCGCGAGATTGCCGGATTCGTCGTGGCGTCGCACGAATGCCGGAAGCCACACGTCGTCGGTCTCGGCATGGATCAGCTTGCTCATGCGTCCACTCTTCCACACCACCCGGGACCTGAGGTCGTGACCGGAGGAGCGTGTCCCGCGCCGCCTGCCCTGCCCGGGAAGCGGGCAATGGCACCATGGTGGGGTGACTTCACCGCATCAGACAGCAACGGCCACGCTCCATACGAACCGCGGCGACATCGTGATTGCTCTCTTCGGCAACCACGCGCCGAAGACGGTCGAGAACTTCGTCGGCCTCGCTCAGGGCACCAAGGAGTACAAGACCCAGAACGCCAAGGGCGAGACCAGCGGTCCGTTCTACGACGGCGCGGTCTTCCACCGCGTCATCGACGGCTTCATGATCCAGGGTGGCGACCCCACCGGCACCGGCCGTGGCGGCCCGGGCTACCAGTTCGGCGACGAGTTCCACCCCGAGCTGCAGTTCGACCGCGGCTACCTGCTCGCGATGGCGAACGCCGGCCCGGGCACCAACGGCTCGCAGTTCTTCATCACCGTCGGCGCGACCCCGCACCTCAACCGTCGCCACACCATCTTCGGTGAGGTCGTCGACGCCGAGTCCAAGAAGGTCGTCGACGCGATCGCGACCACCGCCACCGACCGCGGCGATCGCCCGGTCGACGACGTCGTGATCAACAGCATCACCATCTCCTGAGAGAGTTCCCATGACGAACCCCGGCTGGGGCTCCGCGGCCGAGGGTGGTGGCCCGCAGCCCCAGCCGCGGTGCGTTCGCCATCCCGACCGCCCGACCCTGCTCGCCTGCTCCCGCTGCGGCCGGCCCGCATGCCCCGAGTGCCTGCGTCCCGCCTCGGTCGGACAGCACTGCGTCGACTGTGTCGCCGCGGCCGAACGGTCGACGCCGCAGGCCCGCACGATCGCCGGCGCACCCGTCCGCTCCGATCGGCCCTCGCCGATCGTGACGTACGTGCTCATCGCGCTGAACGTGCTCGTCTTCGGCATCACCGCCGCGCAGTCGGGCAGCGTGATGGCCAACGAGCAGGGCTCGGCGCTGTTCCTCGACTGGGCGCTGTGGCCGCCTCTCATCGCGGCGGGTGGCGAGTACATCCGGATCATCGGCAGTGGCTTCCTGCACTTCGGCCTGCTCCACCTGGCCGTCAACATGTTCGCCCTGTGGGTGATCGGCCGCGACACCGAACTCGTGCTCGGACGCGCCCGCTACCTCTCGGTCTACCTCGTGTCGATCCTCGGTGGGTCCGCCGCGGTCATGTTCATGGAGACCGGAGCGGTCACCGCCGGTGCGTCGGGAGCGGTCTTCGGTCTGCTCGGCGCGCAGGCCGTCATCCTGCTGCGCCTGCGTCGCAGCCCGGCGCCCGTGCTGACCATCGTCGGCCTCAACGTGATCATCAGCATCACCATCCCGGGCATCTCCCTGTGGGGTCACCTGGGCGGACTCGTCGCCGGTGCCGCCGCGACCGCGGCGCTGCTCTACGCCCCGCAGTATCTCGGTGCCGGCACCGACCGGGACCGCATCGTGCGCACAGGCTGGACCGCGCTGGTCGCGGTCGTCGTGGTGACGCTGCTCGCGATCGTGCTGGCCGTGGTGCGGCTACGCGATCAACTGGGCGTCTGATCGGGCGCAAGATCGCGCACCGACAACGCGGCGTGCACGTTCCTCGGGTCGGTGCCCAGATCCCACCGGCCGAAGATCATCAGGTTCTCAGCGCCGGTCGCGGGGTCGATCGTGTCGATCTCGAGCATCGGCACGCGCCGCCCGAAGCGCGGGTACTCGACGATCCGCACGCGGTGCAGGGCCGCGCGGGGGAACTCGCGACGACCCGTCAACCGCATCGTCGCGATCCCCGCTCCGCCCGGTAGCACCTCGAGGCGCGGCCGCTGCCGCAGCGCGAGCGCGACCGTCACGAGGACGAGCAGCGCCGCGAAACCCACCAGCACGCGACCGGCCGCGTCGGGCACCGCGACGGCGGCCGTCACGGCGAGGGCGATCCCGGCGGCCGACAACGCCGCGATCGCGGCGGGTGGCGTCGCCCACCGCAGCGGTGTCTCGTCGGGCATCTGCGTCCTCTTCCGATCCGTTCTCCGGGGACCCGTCACCGGGTTGTGCACAGTGTTATCCCCAGGTGGGGATGAATAACATCGATGTAACCCGAGCGGGCGCGGAGGTCAGCGCCAGTTCATCGTCATGATCAGACCGACCACCATGAACCCGAAACCGATCAGGAAGTTCCAGGCACCGAGATCGTTCATCCACGTGATCTGCTCGGCCGCGAGGTAGTAGACGATCAGCCACAGCAGCCCGATGACCATCAGGGCGAGCATCACCGTCACGTACAACGTGCTCGACGGCGTGCCCTTGACCTTCACCGGGGTGCGGCTCACCGTCCGGGTCGCGGAGACGTCCTTCTTGCGAACCTTCGACTTGGGCATGGTGTCCTCGTTCTCAGGACTCCACCCGTCGTGCGCGGATGGAGTGGTCGGTCAACTACCTGTTGAGATCACGCTAACGTAAGCCCAGGATCGGAGGTACGACGTGTCGGAACGACGACTGCGCGCGCCCGTGTGGGGTGTCGCGACCCTCGTCGTCTGCCTCGTGGCCGGTCTGCTCGTGGGCACCACCCGCGGAGTGTCCGAGGGCGACGAACTGCGCGCCGGCGACTCCCCGCGACTGTCCGATCTGGTCCGGGCCGCCCAGGAGAAGGCCGACGAACTGGCCGCCACCCGCGACGATCTCACTGCCCGCATCGACGAACTCCAGGACCGTGCCGCGGTGAACGACGAGGACGTCGCCGCAGTGCTCGACGACCTGTCCGCGATCGGGGACCCGGCCGGACTCGTGGCCCGGAGCGGTCCGGGCGTGACCGTCACCCTCACCGACGCGCCCCGTGATGACAACGGGCGCTATCCGTCCGGTGCCTCACCCGACGATCTCGTCGTGCACCAGCAGGACGTGCAGAGCGTGCTCAATGCGATGTGGGCCGGCGGTGCCGAGGCCGTGGCCATGCAGGACCAGCGGATCGTCGCGACGTCGGCACCGCGTTGCATCGGCAACACGCTGCTGCTGCACGGACGCACCTACTCACCGCCCTACGTCGTCACCGCGCTCGGCGACCCGGCACGGTTGCAGGCCGCGCTCGACGCCGAACCCGGGATCCGCATCTACAAGCAGTACGCGGCCCGCTATCAACTCGGGTACACGCAGCAGGCGTCGGAGGATCTGTCGGTCCCGGCCTACACCGGTAGTTCGTCCGCGCGCTGAGACATGCCCGGGCGGGTCGCCCTCTACCGAGCACCGGGCGGGTCGCCCTCTACCGAGCACTGAGTACCCTCGTCTCATGCGCATTCTCGTCGTCGACAACTACGACAGCTTCGTCTTCAACCTGGTCCAGTATCTGGGGCAGCTCGGAACGACGGCCGACGTGTGGCGCAACGACGACGAGCGGCTCACCGCACCGGGTGCTCTCGCGCGGGTCGCGAAGGAGTACGACGGCATCCTCCTCAGCCCCGGTCCGGGCACACCCGAACGCGCCGGAGCGAGCATCGACCTGGTCAAGGCATGTGCCGACAGCAGCACGCCGCTGCTCGGTGTGTGCCTCGGCCACCAGTCCATCGGTGTCGCGTTCGGCGCGACCGTCGACCGCGCCCCCGAGTTGCTGCACGGCAAGACCAGCCTGGTCCGCCACAACGGTGCCGGAGTTCTTGCGGGTCTGCCCAACCCGTTCACGGCGACCCGCTACCACTCGCTGACCGTGCTGCCCGAGACCATGCCCGCCGAACTCGAGCCCACCGGCCACACGGAGACCGGCATCGTCATGGCCTTGCGTCACGCCGAGCTGCCGATCCACGGTGTGCAGTTCCACCCCGAGTCGGTGCTCACCCAGGGCGGTCACCGGATGCTCGCGAACTGGCTCGCGGCCTGCGGCGAGGCGCCGGACGAGACGCTCGTCGCGCGCCTCGAGGCGCAGATGGCACGCGCGCTCGACGGCGGAGCCGCCTGACCCACTCCGTATCCGACGAGAAAGGCGCCGGTCCTTCGAGGACCGGCGCCTTTCTCGTCGTCAGCTCGCTCAGCGGATGCCGAGCACACCGACTCCCACGGAGATGGGCTGGTTCTTCGAGATCTCCGATCCCGGCGGCTGGGCCTGCGTGATCACGGTGCCGACGAGATCGACGTCGAGCGTCGCCTCACGCGTCTGCTGCAGCTGGGAGGCGTTGCCCGTCCAGCCGGCGCTGCGCAGCGCGGCGAGCGCATCCGAGACCGACCGGTTGGTGATGACGGGCATCTCGATGCGGTCGCCGTTGGACACCCGCACGGTCACCGTCGACCCCTGTTCGGTGGAGGCACCGCCGGCCGGGCTCGTCGACACGACAGTGCCCTCGGTCTCGCTGGAATCGATCTGTTCGACGACGACCTTGAAACCGGCGCCCTCGATGTTGTCGCTCGCCACCTCGACGGTCTGGCCCACGACGTTGGGGACGCGCACCAGTTCGGGGCCGGATCCCAAAGTGATGGTGATGGGGCTGTCGCGGTCGACGCTGGCTCCCGCACCGGGGCTCTGGTCGACGACGAGGTCCTCGTCGTCGGCATCCGACGGAGCGCGTCCGACGTTCGGGTCGAGCCGGAGACCGACGGCGGACAGCTCCTGGGCTGCGCGTTCCTGCGTCATGCCTTCGAGCCGCGGGATCTGCACCTGTTCCGGTCCGCTCGACACCTCGAGGGTGACGGTCGAACCTTCCTCGGCCTGGCTCCCGGGCACGGGACGGGTGTTGATGACGTTGCCGTTCGCGACGACCGGATCGCTCTTCTGCTGGATCGAGACCCGGAAGCCGGCGTTCTGCAGCTGGCTCTCGGCGAGCTCGGCGGAGATGTTGCGGACGTCGGGCACCGCGACCTGGGCGGCCGTCGAACCGGGGCCGAGCGACCACAGGAAGACGCCGACGATACCGACCACGGCGACTGCGGCGATGCCGAGCAGCACCTTCTTGAGAACCGAGCCGCCGCCGGAATCCTCGGCAGGTGCCCCGGCGGCACCGGCGGCCGCGACGCGGCTGTGCCGCCCCGTGTTGTTGTCGACGGAGTCGATCAGCGTCGTGCGGTCCTCGTCGGTCATCACCATCGGCGCACTCGGACGCTGCCCGCTCAGCACGCGGATCAGGTCGCTGCGCATCTCCGCGGCCGACTGGTAGCGGTTCGCGGGGTTCTTCGCCATCGCCTTGAGGATCACCGAGTCGAGCTCGGGCGGCACCGACGAATTCACCGACGACGGCAGCGGCGGATCCTCCCGCACGTGCTGGTAGGCCACCGCGACGGGCGAGTCGCCTTTGAAGGGGGGCTCGCCGGTGAGGATCTCGAACAGGACGCAGCCCACCGAGTACACGTCGGACCGGGCGTCGACCTGTTCACCGCGCGCCTGTTCCGGGGAGAGGTACTGCGCGGTGCCGATCACCGCGGCGGTCTGCGTCATCGGGCTCGCGGCATCGGAGATGGCCCGGGCGATGCCGAAGTCCATGACCTTCACCGCGCCGGCCCTGTTGATCATGACGTTGGCCGGCTTCACGTCGCGGTGCACGATCATGTTGCGGTGGCTGAAGTCCAGGGCCGCGCACACGTCGGCGATGATCTCCATCGCCCGCTTGGGGGTCATCGGACCGTCGGCGCGCACGATGTCGCGCAGCGTGTCGCCCTCGACGTACTCCATGACGATGTACGGGAGCGGCCCGGCCTCGGTCTCGGCCTCACCGGTGTCGTAGACGGCGACGATCGCCGGGTGGTTCAGCGCAGCGGCGTTCTGCGCTTCGCGCCGGAAGCGCAGGTAGAACGTGGGGTCGCGTGCGAGGTCGGCACGCAACACCTTGATGGCCACATCCCGGCCGAGCCGCAGATCCCGCGCGAGGTGCACCTCGGACATACCGCCGAAGCCGAGGATCTCACCCAGCTCGTAGCGGGAGGAGAGCTTGCGGGGTGTGGTCATGACGTTCCTTGGTTGTTCGTACCGTTGTCGGTTTCGGATGAATTGTCGTCCCCTCCACCGGCGGCCTCGGGGTCGGTCTCGTCGTCGCCGTCACCCTCCGCGCCGCCTGTGCCGCCGTCGCCGCCACCCGTGTCCTCCGCTGTGGTGGTCGTCGCCGTCGTCGTGGTCGGGACCGTCGTGGTGGTGGGCGGTTGCGTCGTGATCGGCTCGGTCGTCGGCTCCACCGTGGTCGTCGGCGGCTGCGTCGTCGTCGTGGTCGGAGGGGGTGTGAAGGTCTCCGTCTCGACGGGCGGCGGCAGCGGCACGAACGTCGTCGTGGTGGTCTGCGGCGGACGCGTCGTCGTGGTGGTCGCGCGGGTCGTGGTGAGTTGCGTCGTCGGCGACGGAGCGCTCGGGGTCTCCTCGTCGTCGCCGCCCAACAGCACGATTCCCAGAGTGACCAGGGCGAGCACCACTGCCGCACCTGCGGCCCAGGCCAGCGCTGTGGGACTCGGCGACCGTCGTCCGTCGTCGTCGGCGGGCACTCCCGCAGTCGGCGGACCTGCCACCGGCGGTCGGCCGGCCGTGGGCGGCTGGGCCGAGCGGGGAACCGACGAATAGGCCGTCTGGTCGTACTGCGTCGGGTGCAGGGCACGGGTCGAGGACGTGTGGGCCGTCGTCCCGGGAACGCCGGGCGGAAGCACCCGGTTGGCGCTGGTCACCGGCGGCACGTTGCCGGGCGGAGGCACGGGTCGTCCGGACCGCACAGCAGCGACGGCGTTGGCGAACTCGCCACCGTTCGAATAGCGGTAGGCGGGGTCCTTCGACATCGCGATCTCGATGAGTTCGCGCACCTCGGGCGGAAGATCCGTCGGCAGCGGTGCCGGGGTCTCCTGGACGTGCTTCATCGCGACGGTCACGACGCTGTCGCCGAGGAACGGGCGGCGTCCCGACAGCACCTCGTAGCCGACGACGGCCAGCGAGTACACGTCGCTCGCGGACGTCGCCTCCTGGCCCAGCGCCTGCTCGGGAGCGATGTACTGCGCGGTGCCCATCACCATGCCGGTGCGGGTGACCGGAGAGGCGTCGACCGCCTTCGCGATACCGAAGTCGGTGATCTTCACCTGGCCCGTCGGGGTGATGAGGATGTTGCCCGGCTTGACGTCGCGGTGCACCACGCCGGCGTTGTGGGCCGCCTGCAGGGCGCGTCCGGTCTGCTCGAGCATGTCGAGCGCATGCGGCAGCGACAGACGTCCGAGTCGCGACAGCACGGCGTTGAGCGGTTCGCCGTGCACGAGTTCCATCACGAGATAGGCGATGGACTGGCCCTCGGCGTCGGTGGTCTCGCCGTAGTCGAACACCCCGGCGATGCCGGGATGGTTGAGCTGGGCGGTGGTGCGGGCCTCGAATCGGAACCGGGCGAGGAAGTCCTCGTCGCCGGACAACTCGGCCTTGAGGACCTTGACCGCGACCCGCCGGTCGAGCCGGGTGTCGAGTCCTTCCCACACCTGACCCATTCCGCCGGTCGCGATGAGTCGCTGGAGACGGTAACGGTCGGCGATCATGGCGCCGCTGCTCAGAGCCATGTCAGCCTCCCTGTAATCCGGCCGAGATGACGGCCCGTCCGATCGGGGCGGCCACCGAGCCGCCGGTCGCGGCGAGAGCTCGGTCGCCGCCGTCCTCCACGATCACCGCGACGGCGATGCGGGGTTGTTGTGCAGGTGCGAATGCGATGTACCAGGTGTGCGGCGGGGTGTTCCGCGGATCGTTGCCGTGTTCCGCGGTGCCCGTCTTCGATGCGATCTGCACGCCCTGGATGGCACCGCCACCGCCGGCGTTGTTCTCGGCACCGATCATCAGGTCGGTGAGGGTCGCCGAGACCTCCGGCGAGATCGCCTGGCCCAGCGACTCGGGCTTGGTCTCCTCGAGCACCGTCAGGTCGGGTCCCTGCCGACGGTCGACGAGATACGGCTTCATGCGCACCCCGCCGTTTGCGATGGTCGCGGCGATCGACGCGTTCTGCAACGGAGTGAGGGCCACATCACGCTGACCGATGCTCGACTGGCCGAGTGCCGCGCCGTCCGGGATGGGCCCGACGGTGCTCGCCGCGACGGGCAGCGGCACGTCGAGGGTCTCGCCGATGCCGAGCTTCTCCGCCTGCGAGACCAGGGCCTCGCGTCCGTCGTCGATGCCCATCTCGACGAAGGCCGTGTTGCACGACCGCGCGAACGCCTCCCGCAACGTCACCGTCGGTGCGTCGCCGCACGCGGCTCCGCCGTAGTTCTCGAGGGTCGTCGCGGTGTCGGGCAGGGTGATCTGCGGTGCCGCGGTGAACTGTGTGTCGGGGGTGACGCCGTTCTCGAGCGCCGCCGCCGTCACGACGACCTTGAAGGTCGAGCCCGGAGGGTAGGTCTGGGAGATCGCGCGGTTGAGCATCGGCTTCTCGGGATCGGCGTTGAGCTCGTCCCAGGCCTGCGAGGTCGCGGCGCCGTCGTGTCCCGACAACCGGTTGGGGTCGTAGCTCGGCGTGCTCACCATCCCGAGGATCCTGCCGGTGCTCGGTTCGATCGCGACCACCGAGCCCGTGTAACCCTTCGAGGTCAGCTCGTCGTAGGCCACCTGCTGCACGACCGGATCGATCGTGGACACGACGTTTCCGCCGCGCGGGTTGCGACCCGACACCAGGTCGAACAGGCGACGACCGAACAGCAGGTTGTCGGAACCGTTGAGCAGCGAATCCTCGGACCGCTCGAGTCCGGTACTGCCGTACTGCATCGAGTAGAAACCGGTCACCGGCGCGTAGGCCAGCGGGCTCATCGGCTGGGCCGGCGGCGCCGGATATTCGCGCAGGTACTTGTAGCGGCTGTCGGTGGGCACCGACACCGCGAGAGCCTGGCCCGCCGCGACGATCTGTCCGCGCTGACGGGAGTACTCGTCGATCAGCACACGCGAGTTGCGCGGATCGGTGCGGAGATCGTCGGCCTTGATGACCTGCACGTAGGTGGCGTTTGCGAGCAGCGCGACGACCATGAACATCACGGCCATCGCGACCTTGCGGAGCGGACCGTTCATTCGCGCCCCATCATTTCCGTCTTGGCCTCGGCGATCGGCGTGGGCGCCTTCTTACGGGGGATCGCGGGTTGGCGGGCAGCGTGCGAGATCTTCATCAACAGAGCCAGGAGCAGATAGTTTGCGAGCAGCGACGAACCACCGTAGGACACGAACGGTGTGGTCAGGCCGGTCAGGGGGATCAACTTCGTGACACCGCCGACCACCACGAACAGCTGGACGGCGAGGGTGAACGACAGGCCGGCGGCGAGCAGCTTGCCGAAGCTGTCGCGCACCGCCAGCGCCGTGCGCATGCCGCGGACGACGAGGATCAGGAACAACAGCAGGATGGCGGCCAGGCCGATCAGGCCGAGTTCCTCACCGATCGCGGCGACGATGAAGTCGGTCTTCGCGAACGGCACCTGTCCCGGGCGTCCGCTGCCCAGGCCGGTGCCGGCGACCCCGCCGGTCGCGAGACCGAACAGCGACTGGGAGATCTGGTAGCCGGTGTTGTTGTAGTCGGCGAGCGGATCGAGCCAGGTCTCCACGCGCACCCGCACGTGACCGAACATCTGGTACGCCGCGTAGAAGCCGACGGCGAGCAGCGAGAATCCGATGATCAGCCAGCCGACACGTTCGGTCGCGATGTAGAGCATCACCAGCACGGTGGTGAACAGCAGCAGCGACGTGCCGAGGTCCTTCTCGAAGACCATCACGCCGATCGAGATGATCCAGGCCGCCAGGATCGGGCCGAGATCGCGGGCGCGGGGGAAGTCCATCCCCAGGAAGTGCTTGCCCGCGGTGGTGAACAGATCGCGTTTCGCCACGAGGACCGATGCGAAGAAGATGATCAGCAGGATCTTCGCGAACTCACCGGGCTGGATGCTGAAACCGGGCAGCCGGATCCAGATCTTGGCGCCGTTGACCTCGGAGAACCTGCTCGGCAGCAGGGCCGGGATCGCGAGCGCGATGAGGCCGATGAGACCGAGCGTGTAGCTGAACCGCGCGAGCAGGCGGTAGTCGTGCAGGAACACGAGCACGACGATGAACAGCGCGATGCCGAGCGCCGTCCACAGCACCTGCTGCGTCGCGTCGGGCGACGGCGGCGGAAGGCCCATGTAGCGGGCGTTCTCCTGGTCGGACAGGTCGAGCCGGTGGATGAGCACGAGTCCGAGACCGTTGAGCAGCGCGACGATCGGCAACAGCAGGGGATCGGCGTACTTCGCGAAGCGCCGGACCGCGAGGTGCGCGGCGAGGAACAGCGCCGCGAAGGTCACCCCGTACTTGAGCAGGTCGAGGGTCAGCGCCTGCTCCATCGAGACCTCGACGAGCATGAGCGACACGGTCGTGACACCGATGGCCGCGATGATCAGGGCCAGTTCGGTGTTGCGCCGGGTCGACTGGACGGGAGCCGGGGCGAAACCTCCCGGAGGGCTCGGGAAGGCCCCCACACCATGGGACACCGACATCAGGCGCCCACCCTGCAGTTCTGTCCGGGGATCTGGGGCGTGGGCTCGGGAGCCGGCTCCATGTTCGGAGCAGGCGCGCCGGGAGTCGGCTCACCCGGCTGAGGTTCGCCGGGCCGGGGTTCGCCGGGGAGCGGTTCACCGGGCTGGGAGGCCGGTGCCGGTTCGCCCGGCTGCGGCTCACCGGGCGCCGGGGGCTGCACCGCTGTCTCGGTGGGCGGGGTGCCGTTCGGTCCGGGAGCCGGCTGCGGCTCACCCGGCCCGGGGGCCGGTGCGGGAGTGGGCTCGGGTTCCTCCGGGGTGCACACCGGCAGCAGGTCCAGTTCGGCGAGCCGCTGCATCTGCTCGCGGGTGTCGTCGAGCGACCCCGACGGAAGACCGGCACGGACCTGCTCGCGGGCGGCGGGCCACAGATCGTCGACGAGCATCACCCGGCACGACGCGTTGGCGGGGTCGACGAGCGTGAGGTCGCCCTCGTCGGTGACGCACCCGACGCGCGCGGCCTCCTGCAGCGAGTAACCGAAGACGTCGCCGGGGATACCGCGCAGCACGGTCACACGACCGTCGTCGGCGCCGACGTAGTAGTTGTTGCGGATCAGCTGGCGGCCGACGAACAGGCCGCCGACCAGCACCGCGATGATCACGATGGCGGCGGCGGGCCACCACAGGCGGCTGCGCTTCTTCTTCGGCTCGGGCTCCGCGGTCTTGTTGATGACCCGCTTCGGGGTGGCGCGCGGCGGTCGCATCGCGGCGGCGCGACCCGCTGCGGTGTTCGGCGGGGGAGTGTCCTCGTCGTCGTCCGCCGATGCCGCACCGGCGACGATCGGGTGCGACTGGCCGTAGTCGAGATCGATCACGTCGGCGACGACGACGGTGACGTTGTCGGGGCCGCCGCTGCGCAACGCCAGCTCGATGAGCCGGTCGGCGCACTCGTCGTGCGTGCCCTGCCGCATGGTGTCGGCGATCGTCTCGTCGCTGACGACGTCGGACAGGCCGTCGGAGCATACGAGGTAGCGGTCGCCGGCGCGGGCCTCGCGCACGGTCAGGGTCGGTTCGACCTCGCTGCCCGTCAGGGCGCGCATGATCAACGACCGCTGCGGGTGCGTGTGCGCCTGTTCCGGGGTGATACGGCCCTCGTCCACGAGCGACTGCACGAAGGTGTCGTCGCGGGTGATCTGGGTGAGCTGACCGTCGCGCAGGAGATAGGCGCGGGAGTCGCCGATGTGCGCGAGGCCGAGCTTGCTGCCGGCGAACAGGATGGCTGTGAGCGTCGTGCCCATGCCGTCGAGTTCGGGCTCTTCCTCCACCTGGTCGGCGATCGAGGCGTTGCCTTCGCGGACGGCCGCGGCGAGCTTGCCGAGGAGGTCGCCGCCCGGCTCGTCGTCGTCGAGGTGGGCAAGCGCCGCAATCATCAGTTGCGAGGCGACCTCACCGGCTGCGTGGCCGCCCATGCCGTCGGCGAGGGCGAGCAGGCGGGCACCGGCGTAGACGGAGTCCTCGTTGTTGGAGCGCACGAGGCCGCGGTCGCTGCGGGCGGCATATCGGAGTACGAGGGTCACGGGCGGAGCTCGATCACGGTCTTGCCCACACGGACCGGGGTTCCGAGCGGGACACGGACAGCGGTGGTGACCTTCGCGCGGTCGAGATACGTGCCGTTCGTCGACCCGAGGTCTTCGACGTACCAGTCGGAACCTCGCGGCGACAGGCGTGCGTGGCGCGTGGACGCGTAGTCGTCGGTCAGCACGAGTGTGGAGTCGTCGGCACGGCCGATGAGAACCGGTTGGGTGCCGAGCGTGATCCTCGTGCCTGCCAGCGCGCCCTGCGTGACCACCAGGTACTTGGCGGTCTTGTTGCGGCTCAGCGTCGGCAGCACCGACTGCTTGGGGGAGTAACGCGGGAGCGGTCGCGCGGCACCGGCGTAGATGTCGGACCGGAGCGTGCGCAACACCGCCCATACGAACAACCACAGCAGGAGGAGGAATCCCGCTCGGGTCAGCTGCAGAATCAGCCCCTGCACGGTGCATCCTCCTTCGGGGTAGTCGACCGGTCGTATTCCTGGTCGTGCGGTCACTCACAATACGGACACCGGACGACTCCATGCAGCGTCCGACGCGCTGTCACACGCGTCGGACGGTATGAACGGGTCCGGTCGGTCCTTCGATACCGGCTGATCAGAGGATGCGCACGAGGATCTCGGAGTGCCCGGCGCGAATCACGTCACCATCGGCGAGCTGCCAGTCCTGCACCGAGGCGCCGTTGACCGTCGTGCCGTTCGTCGACCCGAGATCGGAGAGCATCGCGACCTGGCCGTCCCAGCGGATGTCGATGTGGCGACGCGAGACGCCGGTGTCGGGCAGGCGGAACTGTGCGTCCTGGCCGCGGCCGATGATGTTGCTGCCCTCGCGGAGCTGGTAGTAGCGACCGCTGCCGTCCTCGAGCTGGAGCGTCGCGGTCAGCACCCGACCGGCAGTCGGAGACTGGTAGCCGGCCTGCTGGTAACCCTGGTCGTAGCCGGGGGCCGCGGCGGCGTAATTCTGGTCGTAGCCGCCCTGCTGCGCGCCGTACTGCTGGTCGTAACCCGGCTGTGCGTAGCTCTGCTGACCGTAGGCCTGCTGGTCGTAGCCGCCCTGCTGGTAGCCCTGGTCCTGGTAGCCCTGGTCGTAGCCGGGCTGGGCGTAACCCTGCTGGCCGTAGGCCTGCTGGTCGTACGCCTGCTGCGGGTAGTCCTGGCCGTAGTCCTGGCTGTACGCCTGCGGCTGGGCGCCCTGAGCACCGTAGGCCTGCTGGTCGTAACCGCCCTGGTCGTAGCCGCCCTGTTGGTAGTCCTGCTCGCTGTAGGCCTGGCCGTAGGCCTGCTGGTCGTAGCCACCCTGCTGGTCGTAACCGCCCTGAGCCTGGTCGTAGCCGGCGTTGCCGTAGCCCTGGTTGTAGCGCTGCTCCTGGCCGACGTGCGCGTGACCGTTGCGTGCGTACTGCGGTTCCGCCTCGGCGGGGTCACGGCCGGGGTCGTAGCCGGGGTTCTGCGTCATTGGGCCAGCTCCTGGTTCAGAGGTCACGGGTGGGCGGTTCTGTGGGTTCCGCGGTGACGGAGCACGCGTCGCTGAGCGCCCCGCATCGGGATCTACCGAGCCGCGAGTCCGGAACTGCCCGGTGTGCAGTGCCGACGACGACTCGAAGACGACTTGGATCTCACCGTATGTCTGCCATCCCTGTTCTCGGATGAAGTCCTCAAGGTGACGGGAGAATGCCTTCACAGTCAAGTCCCGATCCGCTGCGAGGGCGTCGTGATCGGTTTCGCTGATCGTGATGACGTAGTGATTGGGGGCGAGTATGTGGCCCCGATCGAGCTGTTGGACGCCGTCCGTTGCCTCCTGCTGCAGCGCCGCCTCGACTTCCTGGGGCACGACGCCGCCGCCGAACACGCGGGCGAAAGCGTCGCCGATCGCGGCCTGGAGTTTGCGCTCGAAGCGCTGGGCGATACCCATGGCGACCCCCTTTCCGTACTCAGCGTGTCGCAATGCAGATCTCGTCACTGCATGGTATCCACTTTTCCCCGGATTCGACCCTGCGGTATTCGGCACGTCTCCGACGGATGTGCTCGGCGAGCGAGCCGGTGGCGCTCGCAGCCCTCTGACCAGGCGAATAGTCGTTTGGCTTCGGTGTGTGTTACTGTTTTCGGCGTTGCTCGGGCGAGTGGCGGAATGGCAGACGCGCTGGCTTCAGGTGCCAGTGTCCTTCGGGACGTGGGGGTTCAAGTCCCCCTTCGCCCACAGGGTGCAGTTCCACGAACTGTGACGGACGAGGCCACGAACTCTTCGGAGATCGTGGCCTCGTCCTTTTTCGTTCCCGTTTTCCTGGGCCGGCCCCGGTCCCGGCTACTCGCCCGGCCGACTCCGCGGTACCGGCACGCCCGCGGGCACCCGGGTGCGTCGATTGCCGTGCGCGGCGGCGAGTTGCGGCCCGGTGACATACAGCGCGAGGGACAGATCGGCATCCTCCACCCGCGCGCCGCGGAGGTCCGCCCCGAGCAGATCCACCCCCGCGAGGTCGCATCCTCGGAGATCGGCACCGATGAGCAGCGCGTTCCTCAGGTCGGCGCCGCACAACCGGTGGCCGCGCAGATCGGTGCCGGCGAGGTCGGCTCCCGGGACCAGATCGGGATGCATCGGTGCGTCGTCCGCGAAGTACGAAGCCCGCACCTCCGCGCTGACCTCCAGCAGGACCGGTCGAACGGATGCGCGTATCTCCCCGATCCCGAGGGACTCGAGTTCGTCCACGCTCCGGCGGGTCAGGGTGGCAAGGGATTCGACGAGCTCCCGCGCGGCGTCCGCGATATCCGGATCGTAGGTGCGCTGCTGGGCCTCGAGCAGGTGCCACATCATCTCGTGCAGCTCTTTCGCAACGGCGAATGCCGAGAACGTCCGGTCGCGAGTGTCGGGTCGGTCCCGCCAACTCATGCCGGCGAACAACCGCTGGGAGACCGCCTGTCCCGCACCGAAACAGTCGAAGACGGTGCAGCCGCGGAATCCGCGGGACGGCAGCGTCTCATGGATGGTGCACGAGAAGCGCCCGTCGAGATGCCGACACGGTGACCCGGCGGGCTTGTCCTCGGCGAAGTCCGAAGACCTGGTGAATCCGAAAGCCGTGCAACACAGTGCGAAACACCGGCTGCAGTCGCCCCGGAGGTCGGATCGATGGACGGTCGGCGACGGGGACGAGTGAAGCGATGGGGTGAACATGTGAACTCCGAGAGTCGATTCCGATGTACGACGGGATCGGGGAACCCTGGCGCGGGTTCCCTCTCGGGGCACACGGAATCACCGCCGCCTGCAGGCGCGGTTCGCGGATAGCGCGGGACATCTGTCTCACGGATACACGGTGCTGATCACTGGACCCGAAAATACCAGTCGGCACGCGCGGTGTCAGCGGGCCCGACGGCTGTCGTCGGACCTCGGGAAGACCACCTCGGGAAGACCACCTCGGGAAGACCTTCGCCTTCAGGCGCTCGCCTCGCGCGACCCCACCTGTGTCAGGGTGAGGCGCAGCAACTCGTCGAGGGCCTCACGACTACGTGTCAGGCACGCGATCCGGCCGTCGAGATCCTCGATCTCGTCGACGAGACGGGCGGCGAAGTCTCTGTCGCACTTGCTCGTCCACACGACCTCCCGGTCGACGCGCTGCTCGAGGACGATCGAGACCAGACGTGTGGGCACGCCCGAGGTGACGAGGTCGCGGATCAGTTTCGCGCGTGCCACGTCGTCGGTGTAGTCGCGGTAACCGTTCGCACCCCGTCTCGGATGGATCAGACCTTCCTGTTCGTAGTACCGCAGCATCCGGGTGCTGAGGCCGGTTCGCCGGGACAGCTCGCCGATTCGCATGACTCTCCCCGTTTCGGGCTTGACCTTGACACTGATGTCAATGTTCAGCATGGTGCCATGACCGATACCGACGCACGTGATCCGGCGAGAATTCCGCCGGCGACGACAGTTCCGAACGCGTCTTCGACGGATCACCCACTTCCCTGGGCGACGCTCGTCGCCCTGGCCTTCTCGACCTTCGCGACGGTGACCGTGGAGATGCTCCCGTCCGGTCTCCTCCCGCAGATCGGAGGCGGCCTGGGCGTCGAGCCTGCCGTGGTGGGAGGCCTGGTCACCGCGTGGGCGCTCACGATCGCCGTGAGCAGCATGCCGCTGGTCCGGGTCACGCGGAACGTCCGCCGCACCCGGCTGCTCCCGGCCGCACTCGCCGTGGTGGCCGCCGCGGTACTGGCGACATCGCTCGCTCCGACCTTCGAGATCGCTCTCGCGGGCCGGATCGTGTCCGCGGCCGCGCACGGCGTGTTCTGGGCGGTGATCGTCGTGTACGTCTCCGAGATCGTGCATCCCGACCGGATCGGGAGAGCCTTGGCAATCGTGCTCGCGGGTCCGGCCGTCGCGGGACTGGTGGGCCTTCCGATCGGGGCGGCACTGGTCGACGTCGTGGGCTGGCGCGGCGTCTTCGGTGGCGCATCGGCGGTCCTGGCGATCACCGCGATCGCTCTCGCGCTGATCCTCACCGACCCCGGGAGGGCCACCGGAGACGGTGGGAGTTCCGGGCCGGGCGAGCGCACCTCGGGCTCGGGATGGGACCGCAGCGCGATTCCGTCCACAGGCACGGCCCTGGCGGGAACACTCGTGCTCCTGGGGCATTTCGTGTTGTTCACCTACATCTCGATGATCGTCACCGATGCGGCCCGGTTCGGATCCGGATCGCTTGCGATCGTCCTGGCGGTGTTCGGAGCGGCCGGCGCTGTCGGTGTGACCGTCTCCGGATGGCTGTCGGACCGCTGGCCGAGAGCAACCGTCCCCGCCGCGGTCCTCGTCCTGCTCACCGCGTTCGTCATCGTGGCCGTCGCGCCGACCGTGCCGGTGCTGTTCGTGATCGCGATCGTGCTGTGGGGACTCGTCTCCGGGGTGTTCCCGCCTGCGATGCAGGTCCGGGTCCTCCGGCTGGCATCCGCGCGGTTCCGCACGACCGCCGGCGGGGTGGTGGTCGCGACCTTCAATCTCGGTGTGGCCGCCGGTGCCGCTCTCGGGGGCATGGTGGTCGGTTCCGGCGTCGACCGTCTGGCTCCGGCGGCCCTGGTCGTCAGCGCGATCGGTGGAGTCGCTCTCGTGATCCTCGTCCGGACGGCACCGGTTCCGTCTCCGTGATCCGGGCGGCGTCCGATGACTTCGCGGGGTCCACGGGGTCTTCCTCTTCGTACCGGTCGATGGGGATGTGAGGAGAAGAGGGTGGCCCAGTTGCTGCGCGTACAGAACTTTTCGGTGTCGAGCGACGGCATCGGTGCGAGGGAGGACCAGAGCTTCGAGAGTCCTTTCGGCCTGGATCCGGGTCCGATGTTCGAGTGGGCCGGTGCCACGGCGAGTTGGCACCTGCGCACCGAACCCGGCGGGAGCCGCGGACTCGACGACTACTTCATCCGGGACTTCTCCTGCAATATCGGTGCGGAGATCATGGGACGCAACAAGTTCGGTCCTCAGCGGGGTCCGTGGCAGGACCACGATTGGCAGGGCTGGTGGGGTGACGAACCGCCGTTCCATACCCCCGTGTTCGTTCTGACCCACCACGAACGTCCGTCCTTCGCACTCTCCGACACCACCTTCCATTTCGTGAACGGTGAACCGGCCGCGGTGCTCGAACAGGCTCGCGCCGCCGCGGAGGGCAAGGACGTCCGACTCGGAGGTGGCGTCTCCACCATCCGCGAGTTCCTCGACGCCGATCTGGTCGACACCATGCACGTCGTGGTGGCGCCGGTGCGGTACGGCACCGGTCTGAAGCTCTGGGACTCCCCGGACGAGCTACGGGACCGTTTCCACCTCGAGGTCGTGCCCAGCGCGAGCGGGGTGGTCCATCACCTGTTCTGGAGGAAGTGAACACCGGCGACCGGCGCATAATGGGGGATGGGGGTAGGAGGTCGTCATGCGTGCTCTGAGTGGCCTACTGGATGTCGTGCTCGGACTTCTCACCGCCCTGCTCGGCACCGTCCTGGGGATCGTCGCTGCGGTGGTGATGCTCCTGGGCGCGGTGTTGTGCGTGACGATCCTGCTGATTCCGCTGGGCATCCCCGTCATCCGGCTCTCCCGCCGTCTGTTCACCCTCGCCGGGAAGATGATGCACGTGCCGTGAGTCCCGCGACCTATCGATGACGAGGCGCTCGGCCATCTCGTGAGGTGCTCGGGCAGGTCCTTCGCAGGCCTGCGGAACCCTCTTCGGATCGACCCCGCATTCTCGGGAATGCGGGGTCGACTTCTGTATCCGTCGTGACGTCATGGGCCTCTACCTGCGCAGATGCACGGCATACTCCATTGGTTGCCGCGTATACCCTAGGGGGGTATGGTATCGGTCAGGACGACCGACGCGACAAGGACGACTCCGATGCCGAATACCCCGAGCGAGACCGTGCACACCGATGCCGTCGCACACGACGACGCACATCAGCACAGCTACATCGCCAACAACACCAAGGCCGACTACCTCAAGCGACTGCGTCGTATCGAGGGGCAGGCCCGTGGCCTGCAACGGATGGTCGAGGAAGAGAAGTACTGCATCGACATCCTCACGCAGATCGCGGCGATGAAGAAGGCCCTCGGGGCCGTCGCGCTCGGTCTGCTCGACGAGCACATGGCGCACTGCGTGGCCGGTGCCGTGCGCGCCGGCGGCGACGAGGCCGACCTCAAGTTGAAGGAAGCCAGCGACGCCATTGCGCGACTCGTCCGCTCCTGATCGTCCCGACCCGTTCACGACCCGTATCCGAGGAGTTCCCATGAGCCAGACCAGCACCTACACCGTCACCGGCATGACCTGCCAGCACTGCGTCGCGTCGGTCACCGAGGAGGTCCAGGAGATCCCGGGCGTCGAGAACGTCGAGGTCGATCTTGCCACCGGTGCCGTCACCGTCACGAGCGCCGAGTCCCTCGACGATGCCGCCGTCGCGGCCGCCGTCGAGGAGGCCGGTTACAGCCTCGCATGAACACCCCGGCCAAGCTCACCGGCTTCGTCGCCGCCGTAGCCGCAGTTTTCGGTATCGCGCTGCTCGTCGGCGCGACCGTCGGCCCGGTGGAGGAGCAGACCGAGGATCCGGCCGTGAGCGCCCACGACGCCGGTCACGGTGAAGACACCGCCACCGGCAGTGCCGCGGAAACACCTGCCGCGGAAACACCTGCTGTGGAAGACATCCCGGGAGGTCTGATGACGTATCGGAACGGTTATACCCTCGCGCTCGCCGAGAAGAATCTCGAGTCGGGTGAGGACAGGAACCTGACATTCGCGATCCACGGTCCCGACGGCGCGCCGGTGACCGACTTCGACGTCACCCACGACAAAGAGCTGCACCTGATCGCCGTGCGCCGCGACTTCACCGGTTTCCAGCACGTCCATCCCGTGCTCGACGAGAACACCGGCATCTGGTCCGTCGACGTCGACCTCACGCCCGGCACGTGGCGGGTCTTCACCGACTTCACTCCCACCGGGGGAGAGGCGCTCACGCTGGGCACCGACCTCGCGGTGGCGGGCGAATTCGTCCCTGCCCCAACGGAAGCCGATAACCGCACCGCGACCGTCGACGGCTACGAGGTCACCCTCGACGGCGACCTGTCGTCGGGTGGTGACGCGATGCTCACCCTCACCGTGAGCAAGGACGGACAGCCAATCACCGACCTGCAGCCCTATCTCGGTGCCTACGGACACCTGGTGGCACTGCGCGGCGGCGACCTCGCCTATCTCCACGTCCACCCGGACGGGACACCCGGCGACGGCACCACACGACCCGGTCCCGAGGTCGTCTTCCACACCTCCGTCCCGAGTGCCGGCACCTATCACCTCTATCTCGACTTCCAGCACGACGGAGTGGTTCGCACCGCGGCGTTCACCCTCACCGCTGGGGGCACCGGCGAGGTGCAGTCGGGGTCCGGCGCGCACGGTGACCACAGCCATTCCGGCCGCTGACGGCCCTTTTCCCGAGGAGACACACATGACCACGCAGAGTCAGCCGGTCGCCGCCGAATCGATCGAACTCGCCATCACCGGCATGACCTGCGCATCCTGCGCCAATCGCATCGAGCGCAAGCTCAACAAGCTCGACGGCGTCACCGCGACCGTCAACTATGCCACCGAGAAGGCGAAGGTCACCTACCCCGACGACCTGACACCCGAGCAACTCGTCACGGTCGTCGAACAGGCCGGCTACGGCGCCGCACTGCCGCCGCCGCCCGCGCAGGGGGCCGACCGGACCGATGACGTGCCAGAAGCCGATCCCGTTGCGGCGCTTCGTCACCGGCTCGTCGTCTCGGCGATTCTGACGGTGCCGGTGATCGCGATGGCGATGATCCCGGCCCTGCAGTTCACCAACTGGCAGTGGCTCTCGCTCACCCTCGCCGCACCGGTTGTGGTGTGGGGTGCGTGGCCGTTCCACCGGGCGGCGTGGATCAACCTGCGCCACGGCACGTCCACGATGGACACCCTCGTGTCGCTGGGAACCCTTGCCGCCCTGGGGTGGTCGGTCTACGCCCTGTTCTGGGGCACGGCGGGTGAACCGGGGATGGTCCACCCGTTCGAGTTCACCATCGAGCGGGGCGACGGCAGCGGCAACATCTATCTCGAGGCCGCGGCCGGTGTCACGACGTTCATCCTCGCCGGACGCTACTTCGAGCAACGGTCGAAGCGACGCGCAGGCGCCGCCCTGCGTGCCCTGCTCGAACTCGGGGCCAAGGACGTCGCGGTCCTCGGACCGGACGGGACCACCGAAACCCGGGTGCCGGTGGAGCAGTTGGCGGTCGGGGATCTGTTCGTCGTACGGCCGGGAGAGAAGATCGCCACCGACGGTGTGATCGAGCGGGGCACGTCGGCCGTCGACGCGTCGATGCTGACCGGTGAGTCCGTTCCCGTCGAGGTCGGTGTGGGCGACAGTGTCGTGGGCGGCACGGTCGACGTGGGTGGACGACTCGTGGTGCGCGCGACCCGCGTCGGCTCCGACACCCAGCTCGCGCAGATGGCGAAGCTGGTGGAGGACGCCCAGAACGGCAAGGCCCAGGTGCAGCGCCTGGCCGACCGGATCTCCGGCATCTTCGTGCCGATCGTCCTGCTGATCGCCGCCGGCACGCTCGGTTTCTGGCTCGGCACCGGCAACGGAGCCGCGGCGGCCTTCACCGCGGCGGTCGCGGTGCTGATCATCGCCTGCCCCTGTGCCCTCGGCCTCGCCACCCCGACCGCGCTGATGGTCGGTACCGGTCGCGGCGCCCAGCTCGGCATCCTAATCAAGGGACCCGAGGTCCTCGAGTCGACCCGTTCGGTCGACACCGTGGTCCTCGACAAGACCGGTACGGTCACCACCGGCCGGATGACCCTGCGCGAGGTCGTCGCCGACGACGGTGAGAACGCCGACGACGTGCTGCGGTACGCCGGGGCACTCGAGTCGGCGTCGGAACACCCGATCGCACGTGCCGTCAGCGATGCGGCGGCGGACAGGTTCGGCGGTCTGCCCGAGGTCGAGGACTTCACGAACGTCGAGGGTCTCGGCGTTCAGGGAGTGCTCGTCGACGGCGACACGAGCCGCGCCGTGCTGGTGGGACGCCCGAAGTTGCTGGCCGACTGGTCACAGCATCTCTCCGAGAAGTTGCAGCAGGCGTTCGAGCAGGCCCAGAAGTCCGGTGGCACGGCCATCGCCGTCGGCTGGGACGGTAAGGCGCGCGGCATCGTGGTCGTGGCGGACGCGGTCAAGCCGACCTCTACGAAGGCCGTCGCCGAACTGCGGGAACTCGGTCTGCGTCCGATCCTGCTCACCGGTGACAACGCCGCCGTCGCGCACACCGTGGCGGCCGAGGTCGGCATCGACGAGGCCGACGTGATCGCCGACGTGCTGCCCACCGACAAGGTCGATGTGGTCGAGCGACTCCAGCGCGAGGGTGCGGTGGTCGCGATGGTCGGCGACGGTGTCAACGACGCCGCGGCGCTCGCCCGGGCCGACCTGGGTCTGGCGATGGGCACGGGCACCGACGTGGCGATCGAGGCGAGCGACCTGACGTTGGTCCGCGGCGACCTGATGGTCGCGGTCGACGCCATCCGGTTGTCGCGCCGCACGCTGACGACGATCAAGGGCAACCTGTTCTGGGCGTTCGCGTACAACGTCGCGGCTCTGCCGCTGGCGGCCGCGGGCCTGCTCAACCCGATGCTCGCCGGTGCGGCGATGGCGTTCTCGTCGGTGTTCGTGGTCTCCAACAGCCTGCGACTGCGACGGTTCCGCGCACACGCGGCCTGACCGCTTTCGGCTGCAGCGAGGAGGACGGCCTGTCAGGATCGGATCCATGACACAGCCGTCCTCCTTCCGTGCCCTGGTCGTCGACGACACCGACGACGACCAGGTGGCACAGTTCCGCGAACTGACCGACACCGACCTTCCCGACCACGACGTCCTCGTCGAGGTCGAGTACTCCTCGCTGAACTACAAGGACGGTCTCGTGATCGCGGGACCGCAGAAGATGGCGCGACGCACCCCGCTGGTCGCCGGAGCCGATCTCGCCGGGACCGTCCTCGAGAGCAGCAACCCCGACTGGAAGCCGGGCGACCGCGTCGTCGTCAACGGCTGGGGTCTGTCCGAGACGCAATCGGGCGGGTACACCCGGCGCCAGCGTGTGAAGCCCGAATGGCTCGTCCGCATCCCCGACGCCTTCTCCACCCGCGACGCCATGGCCATCGGCACCGCCGGCTACACGTCCGCCCTGTGCCTCGACGCGCTCGAGCGGTACGGGATCGCATCGGACGCGGAACTGCTCGTCACCGGCGCGGCCGGTGGCGTCGGGTCGATCGCCGTCGCCCTCGCCGCTGCCGCGGGACACACGGTCGTCGCCGCGACCGGCCGTCCCGAGACCCACGACTTCCTGAGCGAACTCGGTGCGTCGTCGTTCGTCGACCGCGCCGAACTGCAGGGCAAGGGCCGGCCCCTGGGCAAGGAACGCTGGGATGCCGCGGTGGACGCGGTGGGCGGTTCGACGCTCGTGAACGTGCTGTCGCAGATTCGCTACGGCGGTGCCGTCGCCGCGTGCGGTCTCACGGAGTCGCCGTCGATGCCCGATGCCACGGTGATGCCGCACATCCTGCGCGGCGTCGCCTTGCTGGGCGTCGACTCGGTGATGGCGCCGGCTCCGCTGCGCCGGTCGGCGTGGGATCGTCTCGCCCGCGATCTGCCTGCGAGCGCCCTGGATTCGCTGTCGCGGGTCGAACCGCTCTCGGACGTCCCGCGACTCGCCGAGGAGATCCTGGCGGGCAAGGTGCGCGGCCGGGTGGTCGTCGACGTCACCGCCTGAGAACGGTTCCGGAGAACGACCGGTGGGCAGCCACTTCGACAAGTGACTGCCCACCGGGCCGAGACGGACGGACGCTACGAGGACGCGTGGACCTCGCGCTCGTTGGGCACGCAATGCGTCATCTGCAATCCGGTCACATCACGGGGACCGTTCTTGCCGAGATTCGCTGCGCGTTGCAGTTCGTCCTCGTCGAGGGTCTGGCTCTGCAACGGAGGTAGATCCCGTACGTCGTTGGCACTGATACCGAGTCCGTCGCCGACGCGTTGTCCGAGCTCGTCGTCGCACATGAAGAAGTGCCACACCATCCGCTCCTGCACGTCGCGGACGGCCTGTCCGATACCGCCGACGAGGTTCTTCACCAGGTCGTCCTTCTCCCACTGCTCCATGAGCTGGTAGCGCTGACCGGCCTGCTCGTAGTCGTTGGTACGCGGAATACGTTTGCGCGTGAGACGACCCCGGATCTCCGGCCCCTGATCGTCGTGGGTCGGGAACTCGGCCTCGCGCAGACCGCCGGTGATGGACGGTTCGTAGTTCACGTGCGGGTTGTCGCCGACATCGTCGACGCCGTATGCCATCGGTCCGCCCTGCTGATTGGTGGCCACGTGGGCGTTCTTCGCCGAGTTGACCGGAAGTTGCAGGTAGTTGGGACCCACCCGGTAACGCTGCGTGTCGGAATAGGAGAACGTGCGTCCCACGAGCATCTTGTCGTCGGAGAAGTCGAGTCCGTCGACGAGGACGCCGGTGCCGAAGGAGATCTGTTCGTTCTCGAGGAAGTGATTCTCGACGTTGCGGTCGATCACCATCCTGCCGACCGGCATGGCGGGGAATTCGTTCTCCGGCCAGACCTTCGTGTCGTCCAGGGGGTCGAAGTTCAACTCCGGATGGTCGTCGTCGCTCATCATCTGTACGCGCAGTTCCCATTCGGGATGGTCACCGCGCTCGATGGCCTCGTACATGTCCTTGCTGGCATGCCCGAGATCGTGCGCCTGAATGGCCGCCGCGTCGTCCTCGGTCAGGCTCTTGACACCGATCTTCGGAATCCAATGGTATTTCACGAGGTGTGTCACGCCCTCGGCGTTGACCCACTTGTAGGTGTTGACCCCGAAGCCCTGCTGAGTCCGGTAGTTGGCCGGAATGCCCCGGGGACTGAACAGATTCACCAGCATGTGCATTGCTTCGGGGGTCTGCGACATGAAGTCGAAGATGCGTGCGGGTTCCTGCCGGAAAGTGACGGGGTCGGGCTTCAGCGAATGGATGACGTCGGGGAACTTGATCGCGTCGCGAATGAAGAAGACCGCGAGGTTGTTTCCGACAAGATCCCAGTTACCGTCCTCGGTGTAGAACTTGACCGCGAAACCTCGCGGATCGCGAGCGGTTTCCGACGAGTCGCGTCCACCGATGACCGTGGAGAGCCGGATGGCGACGTCGGTCCGCTTCCCCGGCTCGGCGAAGAGTTTCGCGCGCGTGTAGTTCGTGATGGGTTCATCGCCCCATTTCCCGGTGGCTTCGAAATATCCGTAGGCGACGAAACCGCGCGCGTGCACCACTCTTTCCGGAATGCGTTCTCGATCGAAATGGCTGATCTTTTCGAGGAACTGATAGTTCTCCAGCGTCGCGGGTCCGCGTGGGCCCACCGTCCGCTGATTCTGGTTGTCGTATACGGGATGGCCCTGGCGGTTGGTCAACACACGTCGGTCGTCTCTCCGGGCCGGGCCCTGCGACGAAACATCGGTCACGGTGTTCTCCCCTCGGATGCAGTTGATGGGCTTTCTCGTAATCGAGTTGTCGACCGTCCTGTGCGGCGGCGACATCCCTTTCACTATTACGTTCTTTCCGGGTTCCCGTCGGCCTTTCGCGAACAACAACCCGGATGCCCGACAACCGGCGCACCGTCTACACGATCACCTCGCGGTCTCCGCGTTCGGCAGTTGTTCCGGCGAGGCGGAGTCCGGATCGGTCCGCCGACCGAAGGCGAGCCAGAGCAGGAATCCGAATCCTGCTGTGACGTAGAGCGTGCCGAGCAGGTGCTGCCATGCGGCCCAGCCGAGTTCGAGATCGCCACCCGTGGGGAACAGGTGGTGCGGGCCGATCAGGAAGACGAGCGCGAGTCCGGCGGCGATCGCCGTGAGTCTCTGCGCATCGGGTGCGCACCACGCCCCGAGCGCGGGGGCGAGCAGTGTCGGCGCGACCCACACCCAGTGGTGCGACCACGACACCGGCGACGCCAGCAGCACGGCCGTCGCGTTCGCGAACAGGGCGAGCACGAGATCGCCCTGCTCGAGGGCACGGCGGATGGCCACCACCGCGACCAGCAGCATCACCGCGACGGCGAGCAGCCACAGCACGGAACCCATGAGTTCGGGCGGTTCGAAGCGGGAGATCACGGCCTTGAAGGACTGGTTGGTGGCGAAGTACGCCGCGCCGATCCGGCCGGTGTCGGGCAGGGTGTCCAGCCAGTACTTCGCGGAGGTCGCGGGCATCACGGCGAACGCCAGGGCGGTGAAACCGAAGGTCGACGCGAGGATGGTGGCGCTGGTCCGCCGGTCGCGTCGCAGCAGGAACAGCAGCAGGAACGCGATGGGAGTGAGCTTGACGGCGGCGGCCAGTCCGATCAGCATTCCGCGCGGCCACTTCGGGGTCTTCACCAGGACGTCGAGGGCGACGAGCGCCATCAGGACGAGGTTGATCTGCCCGAACGAGATCGTCTCGCGCACGGGTTCGAGCAGCAGCGCTCCGGCGACCGCGACGGCCGTGAGGATCCACGCCGTCCGCGCCTCGAAGTCCGGGCGGAGCCGGTTCAGCACGACCCGCAGGGTGACGACGAGCGCAGCGACCGACACGAGGGTGAAGACGATCTTGCCGAACGTCACGGGGATCAGCGCCAGGGGAGCGAAGAGCATCGCCGACAGCGGCGGGTAGGTGAACGGCAACGCGAAGTCGTCGGTCACCGGAGGCATCTGCCCGTAGATGTCGTCGCCGTCGAGCAGGACCCGGGCGCCCATCCGGTAGACCAGGAAGTCGATGAGTTCGCTCCGGACGAGGATCGCGACGAGCACACCCACGGAGACGAGCGACGCGATCACCGCGACGGCGGTACCGCGCTGTCCGGTGAGGAACGGAGGCGTCGTCGAGCCGATCGGATTCTGCCGTGATTGTCGCACCCGGCAACTTTAGTCAATTCCGATAATCGTTCCGGTCCGACGTGGGCAACACCATACGGACGGAATTTCACGAATCGACAGGTCGCAGCAGGTCGGGGTTGTTGTTCCGAGGTGAATTGACCGCGGTGCTCACCTCGTACGGTTCGAGCGTCGGTTCGGGAATCGAATTCAGCAGGGCGTCGACGTCGTCGCGGTCGTTCAGCTCGGGATCGAGCCACGGACCGACGAAGGTATCGGGCAGGATCACCGGCGACCGTTCGTGGATGTGCCCGGCGGCGTCGGTCGCGGGACGGGTGAGCACGGTGCACGTCCACAACCAGCGGTCGGGATGGTCCTCCGGCAGCTCCGGGTTCGGCCACAGCTCGTAGAGCCCGGCCATGGAGATCGGTCCGTCCGCGTGGAGGAAGAACGGGATCTTCTTCCCGTCCTCGCCCTTCATCCACTCGTAGTACCCGTCGGCCGGCAGCACGCACCGCCGCTTCGCTGCGGCCGCCTTGAAGGCGGGCTTCTGGGTGATGGTCTCGGAGCGGGCGTTGATCATCCGCGACCCGATCTTCGGGTCCTTCGCCCAGAACGGTACGAGCCCCCACCTGATCTGCGAGGACACCATGCGGATCGGCTCGGCGTCCGGTTCCTCGCGCGGCGCTCGCTCGAGGACGACGTTCACGCGCTGGGTGGGGGCGATGTTGTACGACGGGGGCAGTTCCTCACCCACGGCCTCGACGGCGTCGTAGGCCGCGAGCAGATCCCCGCGGGTACTGGTGCTGGCATAACGTCCACACACGATGCATCTCCCGTCGGCGGCTCCGGAGCGACGATTCGATTCTCTCGCATCGGTCGCTCCGGAGCGGG
>Ga0180216_1000191_pt1 | contig 72355 bp, 66 predicted proteins | sample eDN3rd37CBELigMG_FD_128879 | JGI IMG/M metagenome (GOLD analysis project Ga0180216, IMG submission 128879) | Enriched Miracle-Growth compost microbial communities from Emeryville, California, USA - eDNA 3rd pass 37_C BE-Lig MG (version 2)... ... | reverse complement strand
CGCCGCCAGGTTGATGCCCGCGTCGCGCAACTGCTGCGAGACGACCGCCGAGAAATTGCCGCCGGCGCTGTCGCCGGCCACGCCGACAATATCATTGCCGCCAAGCTCCCGGGCATGGGCCACCACCCATCTGGCCGCGGCGATGGCGTCCTCGATGCCGGCGGGGAAGGGGTGCTCGGGGGCGAGGCGATAGTCCACCGCCACCACTACCGCATGGGCGCCGCGACAGACATCGCGGCACATGTTGTCGTGGGTGTCGAGATCGCCGATGACGTAACCGCCGCCGTGAAAATAGACCACGGTGGGGAAGGGGCCGGCGCCTTCCGGCCGGTAAATCCGGGCCTTCAGCGGGCCGGCGGCGCCGTCGACGACGGCGTCCGCCACGCTGGCCACCGGGGCGATCTGCTCCGGCGTGCGCGTGCCGTGGGTCAGCGCCAGATAGGCGGCGCGGCCTTCTTCCGGCGAGCCCTCGTGCATGGGTTTGGCGGCCGGGTTGGCCATCATCTGCAGAACCTGGGCGAGATGAGCGTCAAGCGCCATGGCTGTTTCTCCCTTTAATTTATATATGTCCTTGCGACAGGCGGGGGCGTCCGTCCTAGCGATAGGCCAGGGCGGCTTCATCGGCCTGCACGGCGGGCAGGGCAGCGATCTCCTCGCCATATTCCAGCTGATGGCGCCATGGCGCGCGATCGCCCTGACGGAACAGCTGGTCCTGGGCGCGCATCACATAGCCGGCGTTGAAGTTGTCCGGGTCCATCCAGGGCAGGCGCGGCATGTCGGCGTCGTCGGCCGTGACGGTGGGCGCGACCATGGAGCGGCCCTCGCGCCGCATGTGCGCGATCACCCGGCACACCAGATCGCTGATCAGGTCCGAACGCAGGGTCCAGCTGGCTCGGAAATAGCCCAGCACATAGGCCATGTTGGGCACGCCCTCGATCATCATGCCGCGCCAGGTCACCCGCTGGGTGAAATCCACCGGCTCGCCGTCGACGCTGAACGGGGCGCCGCCGAAGAATTGCATGTTGAAGCCGGTGGCGGTGACGATGATGTCGGCGTTGAGATGTTCGCCGCTGGCCAGCTGGACGCCGCCGGCGTCGAAGCGCTCGATGGCGTCGGTGACCACCGAGGCCTTGCCGCTGCGGATGGCGGCGAACAGGTCGCCATCCGGCACAACGGCGATGCGCTGCTGCCACGGGCGGTAGGCCGGGTTGAAATGCCGCTCGACGTCGAAGCCTTCGGGCAGATGGGCGCGGGCCTGGTCGAGGAAGAAAGCGCGCAGGTCGTCGGGCTGCTCGAATGACATGCGGACAACCTCGCCAGCCTTGGCGATGTGGGCCCGGCGCATGATCTCGTGAATCCAGTCATCCGGCAGGTCAAGCGCCCGCAGCGGCGCCTCCAGCGGGTGGGCGCGCGGGTCGGCGGCGAAGAAGGTCGGCGAGCGTTGCAGCATGGTGACGTGCGCCACCTCGTCGGCGAGCGCCGGGATCAGCGTCGCCGCCGTGGCGCCGGAGCCGATGACGACCACGCGCTTGCCGGCGCAGTCCAGATCTTCCGGCCAGTGTTGCGGATGCACGATCTGGCCCCTGAAGTCCGCCATGCCGGGCCATTCCGGCGTATAGCCCCTGTTGTGATCGTAATAGCCGGCGCACATCCAGAGAAAGCCGGTGGTGAACGTCAGCGTTTCGCCGGTGTCGGCGCGGCTCACCGTCAATGTCCAGCGCCGGTCCCGCGATGACCAGTCGGCCGCCGTGACCTTGTGGCCATAGCGAATGCGCGGCGCCAGATCGTTCTCGGCGATGACCTCGCTGAGATAGGCGCGGATTTCGCCGGCGGTGGCGATGGAGCTGCCGCGCCAGGGCTTGAAGCTGTAGCCGTAGGTGTACAGGTCGCTGTCCGACCTGGCGCCTGGGTAACGGTGCGTCCACCAGGTGCCGCCAAAGCCGGCCATGGCGTCCAGAATGACGAAACTGCCTTGCGGAAAGCGCTTGCGCAGGTGGCAGGCGGCGCCAATGCCGGAGATGCCGGCGCCAACGATGAGAAAGTCGAAGTGCTCCACGTCCGCAACTGGCGCGGCCTGGCGGCTGGTTGCCGAATCCATGAGAACTGTCTCCTCCTGATATTGGGGCGAGCATTGGCCCAGCAGAAAGGATAGGTTCAAACCCGCGACGGTTCTTGCTTTCATGCGACAGGATTTTGATCTTGCGCGACACGCAGGAGGACCGGATGTCAGACGATCCATCGCATCTGAACAGCGTCCGCGCCGCGGCCCTGGCTTGCTTTGGCGATCTGGTGCGCGACCTCGGCGGCGACGCCTCCGCCATCCTGCGATCCTGTGGCCTCACGCCAGCGGTGCTGACCGACCCCGAGCGCTCCATTCCTTACCGGAATGTCGTGCAGGCGGTCGAGGCGGCCTCCCGCATTCTCAACGCGCCCGATTTCGGTCTGCGCCTGTGCGCCATGCAGGACATCAACGCCCTCGGCCTGCTGGCCCTGGTCATGCAGTCGGCTCCCAGCGTGCGCGAGGGGTTGATGCTGGGGGCGCGGCATGTCCGCCTGCATAATCCGGCGCTGGGATACCGGACTTTCATGGATACGGACAGGGGGCTGGAGCATCTGGCGGTCTTCCAACGCCTTGAGCCAAACGACGACATGCTCCAGGCCACGGAGATTTGCGTCTCATACATGCGCCGCACGCTTGAGCTGCTGTCTGGCGGCGCGGTGCAGCCGGTGGCCATTCACTTCCGCCATGCCCCGCTGGGCAGCGAGGCGCAATATCGCCAGCATCTGGGGCAGACGCCGCGTTTCAACGCCGCCTTCGATGGCGTTTCAGTCGACGCCCTGGCGATGCGGCGACGCTCGCTACGGCATAACCAGTTTCTGGAGCGCTTCGTCGGCGGCTTTCTGGCGGGACTGTCGCCGGCGCCTGAGCAATCCGCCGCCGATCAGGTGCGTCATGCGCTGGCCAGTCTGGTGCGGCTGGAGATGGCGGACCTGGGCACGGTGGCGCGGATTCTCGGGCGTCATCCCAGGACATTGCAACGGCGATTGCACGCTGAAGGCGTGGGGTTTGAAGAATTACGCGACGTGGCGCGAAAAAACTGGGCGCGTGAGTTGCTCGGCCAGCAGGAGCTTGGCCTGGTCCATATCGCCCACCTGCTCGGCTTTGCCGACCAGTCGGTGCTCACCCGCGCCTGCCAGCGCTGGTTCGGAGCGACGCCCCGGCAATTGCGCCGGAACGCCGGGGCCTGGCCCAGGGCGGCGCTCTGAAGGCTCAGGCCAGGCCTGGCCAATAGAAGGCGTCGCTGGTTGGGCGCGCGCCGAAGATGGCCTGGCCAACCCGCACGACGCTGGCGCCTTCCTCAATGGCGATTTCGTAGTCGCCGGACATACCCATGGACAACCCGGTGAGCCCGGGATGAACCCGGGCGGCGCGATCCCGCAGGGCCCGCAGCAGGCGGAAACATTCGCGCACCCGCTCCACGTCGGCGCTGAAGATCGCCAGGGTCATGAGGCCGCGCGGCTTCAGCCGGGGATAGTCCGGCAGGCGTTCGACAAACGGCAGGAGCGCTTCGGGATGCAGACCATATTTGCTGTCCTCGCCGGAGGTATTGACCTGGACGAACACGTCAAGATCGCGCCCCTGGGCTTCGAGGCGACGGTTCAGTTCTTCGGCCAGTCGCAAACTGTCCAGGGCGTGGAACGCCGACGCCAGCCGAACCAGATATTTCACCTTGTTGGTCTGGAGGTGGCCAATAATGTTCCAGCGGATGGGCAGATCAGCCAGCGCCGCCTGCTTGTCGCGCGCTTCCTGGAGTTTGTTTTCGCCGAAATCGGCGATGCCGGCGGAGAAGGCGAGGCGCAAGATGTGGGCGGGCACTGTCTTGGTGACGGGCAGCAGCCGCACGCTGGCCGGGTCGCGGCCGCAGCGGCGACAGGCGGCGGCGATCCGCGCCTGGACGGTTTGAAGGTTGGCCGCGAACGTTCCCGCCGGATCCGCGCCGAAACGGGCGATGTCGTCGGGTGAAAGCGTGGTGGCTGCGTGTGGTGTCATGTCCATCCTGCTCCTGCCGGGCCGCCAGGCCGCTGCGGGCTCCCCGCGCGGGCGCCGGCGGCTTTATCGGGGGACGCCTGTCCGGTTCCGCCAGCCTTCTGGCGCACCATGCGGTCCGCTTGGGGGTTCTCCCGGGGGCGCGCCCGGCCCGCGGGCGCCGGCGCCTTGCGCCCTGGTAAACGCGTCATGGTTTCTGGGGGCGGTTGCATCACCCCTCCGCATCAGCCATGGAAAGAACCGGCATGGAGCAGTCGCCGTCGAATGTCGAGCGGATGCGCATGGGCGTGGGAGGAAGAATGATGGGTGGCGTCATGACGGCTCGGAAACAGAACGGCATCGCGCGGGCGGATTTTGGACCGGTCACGGTGTATTTCGGCGACAGGAACGGCAAGTATCCCGATGGCAACCAGGTGATTGTCCGGGGCTCGGATTCCGTCGCCGTGTTCGACACGCCGATCAGCGCCAACGCCATCGGTCCTGACTTCACCAACGCGGATCTGTGCATTCTCGGCCATGTGCACGAGGATCACATGGCCGGCCTGCATCTGCTGCGGGGCAAGCCGGTTTATGCCCATGAGGCGGACGTCGCCGCCGCGCGCTCCTGGGAAACGCTGGCGGATGTGTTCGGTTATGAGGGGGCGGAGCGGGCCCGTTCCCGCGCCCGCTTCGAGAAGGAGTTCCACTACATCGAGGCGCCGGACGCCATCGCCTACAAGGATGGCGCCACATGGGATCTGGGCGGCGTCACCGTGCGCGCCGCGCACATGCCGGGTCACACGCCGGGCCATTGCGCGCTGCTGGTGGAGCCCTATGGCCTTGCCTTTATCGGCGACATCGATCTGAGCACCTTCGGCCCCTATTACGGCGACACCAATTCCAGCCTGCATGATTTCCGCGAAACCTTGCGCAAGGTGCGGGACCTGCCGGCGAAAGTGTGGGTCACCTTCCACCACAAGGGCGTTTACACCGATCGCCAGCGCTTTCTGGATGATCTCTGCGCCTATGAGGCGCGGTTTGACGCGCGTGACGCGCGCCTTCTGGAGATGCTGGGCGCTGGGCCGCAAACCCTGGAGCAACTGGCGCAGGGGCGCATCCTTTACCCGGCGCATGTCAACGAGCCGTGGGTCGATGGCGTCGAGGCGCGCTCCATCGCCATGCATCTGGATGACCTGACAGGCCAGGGACGCGTCGCCCGCGACGGCGACGGGCGCTATCGCCTGGTCTGAGGAGAGCGACGGTCAGCCGGCGCGCAGGTCGTCATATTCCGGGTGGCGGCTGGCGACGGCGCGCACGTAGCCGCAGCGGGGAACCATGCGGCGGCCGCTGGCGCGGAGCATGTCGAAAACGCCGAGCACCAGCTGGCTGGCGACGCCTGAACCACGCAGCGCCGGCGGCACTTCGGCATGATCGAGGCTGACGACATCTCCCGCCTGGCGATAGCTGACGAAGGCAAGGCCCGCGTCGGTCAGCATTTCAAATCTGCCGGTCGCCGTGTTGTCGCGGATGTCGGGTTGCGGCTGGCTCATGGCTGGGTCCTTTCTGAAACGATCCGGGTGGTTCACGGGGGCCTGCGTCATCGTCCCGCGTGATCGTTGCTGCTGTACGCCGCCGCGCGACCCGAGCCTGCCGCCGCAAGTTGCGACGACGCGGCCGCGATCCGCACGCCGGCATGGCGCATGTTCCCGCCGCAGATGCATGCGCCTGGGTTTAGCCAGAACCCGGCGTTGGCCGGGGCGTCAGTCCGGCAGCGGAATGTATTCGGCGCGGTCGGTTGGCGGCAGGTCGAACTGTCCCTGGCCCCATTTGCCGGCGCGCCATTCGGCCTTGGCGTGTTCGATCCGCTCCTTGCTGGAGGCGACGAAGTTCCACCAGACATAGCGTGGACCGCGCAGGGTCGCCCCGCCCAGCGCCATCAGGCGGGCGCCTTGCGGGCCCGCCGCCACGGTGATGAGATCGCCGGGGCGAAACACCATCATCCGGCCGGCTTCGAAATCCTGCCCGGCAATGGTCACCGAACCCTCCATGATGTAGAGGCCCCGGTCCTCGTGCTCATCCGGCAGGGGAAACAGCGCATGGGGCGCCAGCGCCACGTCGAGATAAAATGTCTCGGAATACAGCGTCGCCGGCGCCGCGGCGCCGTAGGCCGAGCCCAGCACAAGGCGCGCCTTCACCCCGCCATCCTCAAACACCGGCAGCTTGTCCTTGCCAAAATGCTCGAACGCCGGCGCCACGTCCTCGGCTTCATCCGGCAACGCCACCCAGGTCTGCACGCCGAACAGCGCGTGCGGGTTGGCGCGGGTTTCCGCGTCGGTGCGCTCGGAATGGGTGACGCCCTTGCCGGCCACCATCCAGTTGACCTCGCCAGGCTTGATCGGCTGTTCGCTGCCCAGGCTGTCGCGGTGGTGGAACTGGCCGCGATACAGGTAGGTGACCGTGCCAAGACCGATATGCGGATGCGGGCGAATGTCGATGCCGCCGCCGGTGAGAAACTCCGCCGGACCCATCTGGTCGAAGAAAATGAATGGCCCGACCATCTGGCGTCGTGGCGCGGGCAGGGCGCGCCGCACTTCAAAGCCCCCCAGATCGCGCGCGCGGGGGATGATCAGCGTTTCGATGCTATCGACGCCAATGGCGTCGGGGCAGCCTGGCGTCAGCGCGGGGTTCCAGCTCATCCTCACCTCCCTGGTTGATCCCGCCTGGGCCGGTTCCGGCAAGAAGCCGGAATCCTGGTCCCAACAGGTCAACGCCCCTTGCGCGGCGCCGTTCCTTCCGGTTTGACAGGCCGCCGGTTGACAGGGCGCGCCGGAAAGCGCGAGTCATGGCGTCTTTCCAAAACGCCCCCAAACGAGGAGTCGACCATGAGTCTGGAGAGCGTCAAGGCATTTCTGGCCGAGCGGGCTCCCGATCTCGCCGTCATCGAGACCGGGCAACGCACCGCCACCGTGGCGGAGGCCGCCGCCGTGCTCGGTCTGCCGCCAGCGCGCATCGCCAAGACGCTGTCCCTGCGCAGGGGCGACGAGGTGTTTCTGGTCGTCGTGCGCGGCGATGCGCGTCTCGACAACCGCAAGGCCCGCGCGGCGTTCGGCGGCAAGGTGCGCATGCTGGATCTGGCGGAGGTTGAAGGCCTGACCGGCCACCCGGTCGGCGGCGTCTGCCCCTTTGGGCTGGCGCAGCCCCTCAAGGTATATTGCGACGCCTCCCTGCGGGATTTCGACGAGGTTGCCCCGGCCGCCGGCTCCATTGACAGCGCCGTGCGCCTCAGCCCGATGCGCCTTGCGGAACTGACCGGCGCAGTTTGGGTGGATGTGTGCCAGGAAATTCAGGAAGCCGCCGCCTGATCCTGGCGAGCGTGACACGCCGCGCCGCCTTTGCTACCGAAATAACAAATATAAAAACGGCGCCCGGCGTCGCGGAGGCGGCGGCCGGCAAGGAGGAAACATGAACGCGCATAGCGGAACCGCGCCCGCCTACGGCGGAGTTTTGGCGCTGGCGGCGTCGGGCCTGACGGTGGGCGGCCTGTTCGCCGCGGAGGCGTCGCGGGGGCCGGAGCGGCCGGCCCTGCAACATGAGGGACGGCTGCTGAGCTACGGCGCCCTCAATGCGCGGGTGAACCGGCTGGCCGCGACGCTCGCGGCCCATGGCTGCGTGCGCGGCGACCGCGTCGCTATCTTCGCTGAAAATCGCCCGGAATATGTGGAGCTGCAACTGGCGGCGGCCAAGCTGGGGCTCATTGTCGCCTGCCAGAACTGGCGCCTGGCCCAGGAAGAGCTGGAGCATTGCCTGTCGCTGGTCGCGCCGCGCCTCACCTTCGTCTCGGAACGGCACGCCGCCATGTTGCAGGGGCTCAATTGCGATCCCGGCAAGGTTCTGGTGTTCGGCGAGGCCTATGAACGGCTGCTGGACGCCCATCCGGATCATGAGCCGCCCGCCGATGTGGCTGTGCCGGAAGACGGCCTGGTGATCCTCTACACCAGCGGCACCACGGGCCTGCCAAAAGGCGCCGTGATCAGCCAGCGGGCGATGATCGCCCGTTCGCTCATTGGCCAGATCGACAGCACCTTCATTCCTGGCGCCACGTTCATCGCCTGGGCGCCCATGTTTCATATGGTGTCCACCGATAACATGCTGGCAACCCTGATGACCGGCGGCAAGGTGGTGGTGATCGATGGCTTCCAGCCGGACGCCATCGTCGCGGCGGCGGCCGGCGAGAACATTGGCTGGCTCCAGGTGATGCCGGGGACGGTGGAGCAAATGCTCACCGAACTGAAAACCACGGGGCTGCGCCCGGCCCGGCTCGGCAGCGTCGGCTGCATGGCCGATCTCGTGCCGCGCCAGCAGATCGCCGAACTCACCGACCTGTTGCAGGCGCCTTACATCAACAGCTTCGGCTCCACCGAAACCGGCAGCCCGCCAGCGAGCCGCAATCTGTTGCCGCCTGGCCATGCGCCCGCCCGCCTGCCCAAACTGCAGAATTCGCTTTGCCGCATCCGTCTGGTCGACCCGGACGACCGGGACGTCGCCGATGGCGAGCCTGGCGAACTGGCGTTTCGCGGCCCGACCCTGTTCAGCGGCTACTGGCGCGTGCCGGAGGAGAAGGATTTCCATGGCGGCTGGTTCCACATGGGCGATGTCTTCGTTCGCAACCCGGATGGCGGGCTCGAATTCGTCGACCGCCGCAAGTATCTGATCAAATCCGGCGGCGAGAACATCTATCCGGCGGAGATCGAGCGGGTGTTGCTGGCCTCGCCGCGCATCGCCGAGGCGGTGGTGGTGCGCCAGGCGGATGCGCGCTGGGGCGAGGTTCCCGTGGCCTTCGTCGTCGCCAACGACCAGGCCCTCACCGGCGAGGAGGTGATCGCCATGTGCCGGGGTAAGATCGCCGGCTACAAGCTGCCGAAGCGGGTGCGGCTCGTCTCCGACGCCGAGCTGCCGCGCAGCACCACGGGCAAGATCAAGCGCCACGAGCTGGAGGACGTACTGCGCGCCGAAGCCGCCGGGTGAGGCCAGCGGTTTAACGCGCAATGCTCCCGCCTGGGCGGAGAAACGGGTCAAAAACGGGACGGTCAACGGAGGGGGCGTGCTGCTGCGCAATGGCGTGGTCAATCAGGTCAGCGGCGGCCCGGGCATATTCCAGAAGGATGAAGCCCGCTTCGGTTCCAGGTCAAAGATATGGGGACGTTCCGCGCGACCTGATTTCGCCGGGAGCCCGCTAACGACCCGGTTCGGCCAGCCGCGCCATCCGGACCGGCCAGGCGGGGCGTCCCCCGGGATTGGCGTTCGTCAATTTCATGTCGCCAGGGTAGCCTGGCCGGGCAGGCCGCAGTACGAAACATCCGGCACAAAACATCAACAACCCAAACGGGAGCAGAACGCCCATGACGGCACAAGACATTGCGGTGAGCCGCAACGGCAACGTCGCGACCATCGAAATTCGCCGCCCGCCGCTCAATTTCTTCGACCTGAAGCTGATCCGCGCCATCGCCAGCGCGCTCGAGGGCTTCGACGTGGAGCCGGAAATTCGCGCCGTGGTGCTGTGCGCCGAAGGCAAGGCGTTCTGCGCCGGGGCCGATTTCTCGTCGCCGGATAACGCGACGCCCGCCGAGACTGATCTGCTCGACACCACCGATCACCTTTATCTGGAGGCGGTGCGGATTTTTCGTTGCAAGAAGCCAATTGTCGCCGCGGTGCAGGGCGCGGCCATCGGCGGCGGCCTTGGCCTCGCCCTTGCCGCCGATTTTCGCGTCGCCTGCCCCGAGGCGCGGTTCGCGGCCAATTTCACCCGTCTTGGCTTCCACCCCGGCTTCGGCCTGACCGTGACGCTGCCTGAGGTCATCGGCAAGAACAACGCCGAGCTGATGTTCTACACCAGCCGCCGCGTCACCGGCGAGGAGGCTCACCGCATGGGTCTCGCCAACGTGTTGACCACGAAGGAGAAGCTGCGCGACGCCGCCCATGCGCTGGCGGCCGAGATCGCCGAATGTTCGCCGCTGGGCCTCCTGTCGACCCGGGCGACCCTGCGCGGCGACCTGGCCGACCGGGTTCACGCCGCCACCCGGCACGAGCTCGCCGAGCAGCAGCGTCTGCGCCAGACAGCCGACTTTGCGGAAGGCGTCCGTTCGACCGCCGAACGGCGTCCGGCCAATTTCATCGGCAGGTAAATTTCATCGGCAAGTCATTGTCGTAGCCGGCCGGAAACAGGCCTCGAGCCCACCGGCCCTGGCGCGACGGCGCCGGATTTCATGCCCAGGACGCGAAGGATGCGGACGCATCCGCGCCCCGGGCGGTTCAGGCGCCGGGGCCTGGCTGATGCGCGACAGGTCTGACCCGTCGCGCCCTGGCGTCAGTCCATGTTCACCCACTTCTTGCCGTCGAAGCGCTGCAACTGCAGCGACTGGTAGGCGGAGAAGTTGTCGGGGGTGGTGTGCAGCACGATCTTCTTTTGCTGCATCGGCAGGCGCTCATTGTTGATGCTGCCCACCAGTTTCATGATGTTCTCGCGGGTCAGGTTGTCGCCGGCGCGCTCAAGAATGCGCTTCATCATGTTGCTGATGATGTAGGACGACAGGGCGTAGAAGTCGTTCGGGTTTTCCTGGGCGTTCCATTTTTTCATGAACGCAACGTAATCCTTGACTTCGGGGTCATTGGCGAGATCGGGATCGTCGGGCGCCTTGGCGTAATTGGCGGTGATCACTCCCGTGGCGGCGTCAGCGCCGGCGGGGATCAGCACGTGGCTGACGGATGCGGAGGCGTTGGCGACAAACTGCAGGGGCTTCCAGCCAATCTCATGCGCCTTGCGCATCGCCTGGGCGGCGAACTTCGGGGTCGTCGCGCTGATGAACACGTCGGCGCCGGAGTTTTTCAGATTGAGCATCTGGGAATCGACCACGGCGTCGGAGGTTTCATAAGCCTGGGCGCTGACAAGCGCCTTCTGCTTGCCGTGCGCCTCAAGCGCCGCGCGGACGCCGTGCAGATGGTCCTTGCCATAGTCATCGTTGGCGTACAGCACGCCGATTTTCGCATCCGGTTTGTGCTTCAGGATGTAATCGACGTAGGTTTTCTGTTCGATGGCGTAGGACGGCCAGAACGGCATGGTCCAGGGATAGGTCTTCGGATCGTTGAACTTGCCGGCGCCCGTGGCGATCAGCACCTGCGGCACCTGTTTGGTGTTCAGATACTTCTGCGTCGCCGTATTGGTGGGCGTGCCGGAGACGCCATAGATCAGCAGCACGTTGTCGCTTTCCACCAGCTTGCGCGTCTGCTCCAGCGCCTTCGGCGGGCTGTAGGCGTCGTCCAGGCTGATGTAGGTGATCTTGCGGCCGTTGACGCCGCCGTTGGCGTTCACCATGTCCCAGAACGCCTTGGAAGTGCGGCCGCCAACGCCAAAGGCGGAAACCGGGCCGCTATAGGCGGTGGTGTGACCAAGACGGATTTCCTTGTCGGAAGCGCCCTGGCTGTAAGCCGGCTTCTCCGCCGCCATGGCGGAAAACGCGGTGAATGTGGCCCCCGCGACGGCGATGCCTGTTACACCCTTCAATAACCGTTTCATTGATGCCCCTCCCATGATTCCGGTGACCGGAATGGCTTTCGGCCCAGGCCGGGATGCCCGCGCCGTTATTGAGGGTGAAACGCGGCTGGAGAAGCGCTGTCAGGGCCAGCCTGAAAGCAGCTTCTGCTTTATATTATTGTTCCAGTGTTCCACCATCATCTCACGTGTACGGCTTCATTGGTCGAAATGCAGATCACACAGGTAAAATCTAGACTGTTTCGCGATGTTACCGTCCCTTGAAGATCGGCGCACGCTTTTCCACGAAAGCGCGCGCGCCTTCTTTCAGGTCTTCGGAAACGAAAGCCAGGGTCTGCATGTCGGCTTCGTGATCCAGGGTCGCCGGCAGCGGCGCGCTCCAGGCAGCTTCAAGCTGCGCCTTGATCAGGCCGAGGCCGATGGCGGGCCCGTCAGCGAAACGGCTGGCGATCCGCCAGGCTTCATCGGCCAGCGCGTCATCGTCGACGCAGCGCCAGATCAGCCCCCATTCTGCGGCGGTTTCGGCCGGCAGCGGCTCCGCCATCAGGGCCAGCGCCCGGGCACGGGCCACGCCGATGGAGCGTTGCAGGAACAGCGAGGTTCCCGCATCCAGGGCGGCGCCCAGACGGGCGAAACTGAGGATGAAGCGGGCCGATCTGGCCGCCAGCACCACGTCGCCAGCCAAGGCCAGGCCGACGCCCGCCCCGGCGGCGGGGCCGTTGACCGCCACGACAACCGGCAGCCGGCCGCCGCGCAGGCGCTCGAGAATGGGGTGCAGATGCTGGCGCATGCGGGCGCCAATCGTCGCGCCGCTGTCAAACACATCGCCGCCAAACTGGGCGCCGGCGCAAAAGCCCTTGCCGGCGCCCGTCAGCAGGAGGGCGCGAACGCTGTCATCGGCGCAGGCCTCCGCCGTCGCGTCATCCAGATCGCGCATCACCTCAAAAGAGAGGGCGTTGTACTGGTCCGGGTTGTTGAGCGTGATGACGGCGACGCCGCCGCGACGCTCCAGCAATGCTGCGCTCATGCGTTGTCCTCCCGTTGAAACGCGCCAGCCTTTTGGCGACCGGTCGCAGGCCGTCCTGACCCTGGCCAGAACGCCATTTCCCGCCGCCGGCGGCGCCATCACGGCGCCCGCAACGGGGAGGCGGCCAGCCGGGCGCGAGCCTGGCGGGCCGATGGATATCCACGCTCCGGCGGATCAGGGACGACGCGCATGGCGCGCCTGCCCCGGGGCGCGACCTCCGGGCGTGACTTCTGGCGCCGTGAAGATCGCGAGGCCTGGTGAATTCCGGGCCTGGCGAATTTCGGGCCGGATGGCCGGGACAGGACCCACAACGGGTCCCGTCCCGGGCTGTCACATCAGAATGCCGCCGCCGCAGACCAGCACCTGGCCGCTGACATAGTCCGACTCCGGCGAGCAGAACATGTAGACGGCGTTGGCGGCTTCTTCCGGCTTGCCGGCGCGGCCGAGCGGGATCATCTTCGCCATGGTGTCGAGCAGGGCCGGCTGCACGCCCACCTTGATCTTCTTGCCTTCGATGTCGACGGTCTTCTGCTCGGCCTCGATGGCCTGGGTCAGACGCGTCTCGATCAGGCCGAAGGCCACGCAGTTGACGTTGACCTTGTAGCGGCCCCACTCCTTGCACATCGTCCGGGTCAGGCCGACGAGCGAGGCCTTGGCGGAGGAATAGCTGGCCTGGCCGGCGTTGCCGTAAAGGCCGGCGATCGAGGAAATGTTCACGACCTTGCGGAACACCTCGCGTCCTTCCGCCGCTTCCTTCTTGGCCATGATGCGGATTGGCTCGGAGGCGGCGCGCAGGATGCGGAACGGCGCGATCAGATGCACGTCCATCATCGCCTGGAACATCTCGTCAGTCATGTTGCTGATCGTGGCGTCCCAGGTGTAGCCGGCGTTGTTGACGATGATGTCGATGCCGCCGAACTGGTCCATGGCGGTCTGCACGAAGCGCTCGGCAAAGCCGGCGTCCGTCACGCTGCCATTGACGGCGACGGCCTGGCCGCCAGCGGCGACGATCTCGGCCGCGACGGCGTCGCCGGTTGGCGGGTCCAGGTCGTTGACGACGACTTTCGCGCCTTCCGCCGCGAGCTTGTGGGCGATGGCGCGGCCGATGCCCCGGCCGGAACCGGTGACGAGGGCGACCTTGCCGGCGACGCGGCCCTCGGCGTAGATCTTCAGCGCGGGTTCGCTCATGCCCTGTCTCCCTGGGGCAGCGCAACCACGGCTTCGCCCTTCAGCTTCACATCATTGTTCTGGTCGCGGGCGGTCAGTTCGAGGCGGGCGCGGCGCTCGCCGTTCACCTCCTCGATCGCGGTGACCTTGCCCTCGCAGGTGATCTCGGCGCCGACCTGGGTGATCGAGGCGAAGCGCACGCCGTATTCGCGAATGGCCGCGGTGGGGAACACCGCGTTCAGCGCCATGCCGAGGCGCGCCATCACGAACATGCCGTGGGTGAACACGTCCGGAAAGCCGGAGGCTTTGGCGAAGTCGCTGTCCACATGGATCGGATTGTGATCGCCCGAGGCGCCGCAATACAGCGCCAGCTCATGGCGGGTGATCGGGCCATAGGAGCGGCTGACCGGCGTGTCGCCAACTTTCAGGGCCGCAGTGGTCGTGCTCATCAGGCGGCTCCCTTTTCGTCCTGCGGATTACGGATCACGAGGGTGTTGGTAATATCGGCGATATGCTCACCCTGACCGTTCTCCACCCGGATATCCTGGGCGACCATGGTCAGGGCCCCGCCTTTCTTGTCGACGATAGAACCAATGCGGGCCTGGAAGACCAGCTCGTCGCCGACGCAGGCAGCCTTGTGATAGATGAACTTCTGCTCGCCATGGAGGATGCGGCCGATGTCGACGCCCAGCAGCTCCAGAATTCTGTTGGGACCCGGATTGTCGAGCGACTGCAGGCAGAACATGTAGGTCGGCGGGATCGGGATATCCCGGAAGCCGGCGGCCCGGGCGGCGGCGGGATCCAGATAAACCGGATCCTTTTCGCCAATGGTGTCGAGGAAGAACTTCAGCCGGCGCGGCTCCACGAAGGCGCGTTGCTGGGGCAGTTCCATGCCAACGAGGGTTTGCGGATCGACCGCGAACTTGGGCGCTCCCATGGTCATGCCTTTTCGTAGAGAGTAACGACGCAGGCGCCGCCGAGGCCGAGGTTGTGCTGCAGCGCCAGGCGGGCGCCGTCGACCTGGGTGGAGGCCGCCGTTCCGCGCAGCTGGCGGGTCAGTTCATAGCACTGGGCAAGGCCGGTGGCGCCAAGCGGATGGCCCTTGGACAGCAGGCCGCCAGACGGATTGGTGACCACGCGGCCGCCAAAGGTGTTGTCGCCGTCGTCGATGAACTTCTCGGCGCCGCCTTCCGGGCACAGGCCGAGCGCCTCATAGGTGATCAGCTCATTGTGGGCGAAGCAGTCATGCATCTCGACCACATTGATGTCCTGCGGCGAAACGCCTGCCTTCGCATAGACCTGATCGGCGGCGGCCTTGCTCATGTCGTAGCCGACGAGCTGCATCATGTCGCGCGCCTCGAAGGTGGAGGGCGTGTCGGTGGTCATGGCCTGGGCGGCGATGCGCACGTCGGTGCGCAGGCCGTTGCGGCGGGCGAACTCGTCCGAAACCAGAATGGCGGCGGCGCCGCCGCAGGTGGGCGGGCAGGCCATCAGGCGGGTCATCACGCCTGGCCAGATCGGCGTGTCGTTCAGCACGTCATCCGCCGTCACTTCCTTGCGGAAGATCGCCAGCGGGTTCTTCGCGGCGTGGCGGCTGGCCTTGGCGCGAATCTTGGCGAAGGACGACAGCGGCGTGCCGTGCTTCTTCATGTGGCTGAGGCCGGCGCCGCCGAACAGCCGCAGCGCCGCGGGAATGCCGCGCGCGTCGATCAGGTCATCGGCCAGGTTGTCGAACAGCTCCATCGGACCGGGGCGATCCGTGAACACCGTGCCGAGCGCGCCGGGCTTCATCTGTTCGAAGCCGAGGGCGATCACACAGTCGGCGACGCCGGCCTCGATGGCCTGGCGGGCGAGAAACAGCGCCGACGAACCGGTGGAGCAGTTGTTGTTGACGTTCACCATCGGGATGCCGGACATGCCGACCTGATAGAGCGCCCGCTGGCCGCAGGTGGAGTCGCCATAGACGTAGCCGACATAGGCCTGCTGCACCTGCGAGAAATCCACGCCAGCGTCGGCCAGCGCCAGGCGCGCCGCCTCGGCGCCCATCACATGATACGGCTCGCTGGCTCCCGGTTTCGAGAACGGGATCATTCCAACGCCAGCGACATGAACCGCACGGGACATGATTTCCTCCTTGGCCAGCGGCGTCATCCGGGGACAATCCCGCTGGACTTTTGATTACCCATGGGTAATATCCATACCAGCGATCGGACGTCTGTCAATGCGTCTTCCTTCCGATGGCGGCGCGACAGGTGGGCGGGCTTTCCCATTGCAGGAATTTGCCGCATGACTGGCAAACTGGTCATGCCGCATGACGCTGTTTCTGGAGCATGGGGGGCGCCGCCTCCGCATTGAAAACCCGGCGCGTCACGTATTGGGAGGGATGTTCTTTTGACCGGGTCCGCCGCCAATGAAAACGCATCCCCCTGGCTGCCGGCTGAAGACCGGGAGAAGGCGCGCGACCAGAAGATCGAGGCGGTGCAGGACATGGCGCTCACCCTGTTCATCGAGCAGGGCTACCATCACGTCACCATGAACGAGGTGGCCGAGCGGCTGAATGTCACCAAGCCGGCGCTCTACAATTACTTCAGAAGCAAGGAAGACATCCTGTATTCCTGCTGGATGTCCGGCCATGAGCGGTTGCAACAGCGCGTCGGCGCGGAACTGGGCGAAGGCTCCGGTCTTGCGCGCCTGCGCCGGCTGATCCGCATCTACGCGGAAACCATGACAACGACCTACGGCAAGAGTCTGGTGTTGCTCGATGACCGCGACCTGGACGAGATCAACCGGCGCGCGATCCTTGAGCGGAAGCGGAATCTGGATGGCCTGTTCCGGAAGCTGATCGCCGACGGCGTCGCCGATGGCTCCATCCGGCCCACGGACCCGCGTATGGCGGCTTTCGCCATCGCCGGCGCCCTGAACTGGATCGGGCACTGGCATCGGGTGGATGGCCCCATGACGCCGGAGAAAATTGCTGAAGACTTTGCCCAGCGGCTGACTGCGGGGCTGGAAAGGGACGACGGATAACTTCAGAATACCGGCTGGCTCAAAGAAGGGTGAGAAAACACCCGCGCCAGTTTCAGGTCAAAGGGAGGGTTCACGATGAACACGACGCTTGGATTGCGAAAATTTCTTGACGACAATCCCCAGGGCATCGCCACCATCTTTGGCGACCGCCAGCGCACCTGGGCCGAGATCGGCGAGCGGGTGCAACGCTTCGCCGGCGCCCTGCACGGCCTCGGGGTGAAGCACGGCGACCGCGTCGCGGTGATGTCCCAGAACAACGACAAATATTTCGAGGTTTATCTGGCCGTGGCCTGGGCCGGCGCCGTCATCGTGCCGCTCAATGTGCGCTGGAGCCAGGCGGAAAACGAGGACGCCCTGCGCGACTGCCGCGCCAGCCTGCTGCTGGCCGATGACGCCTTCGCCGCCATGGCGCAGGCGCTGTCACAAACGATCGGCGACCTGCCGCTGGTCTATATGGGCGAGCAGTCGGCGCCGGAAGGGTTCGCCGACTATGAGCGCCTGATCGCCGACGCGGCGCCGGTGGACGACGCCATGCGTCAGGGGACCGATCTCGCCGGCATCTTCTACACCGGCGGCACCACCGGCCGCTCCAAGGGCGTGATGCTCAGCCACCACAACCTGATGCTCAACGCCGTCAACTCGCTCGGCGCCAACCTGATGGGGCAGGGCTCGCGTTACATGCACGTGGCGCCGATGTTCCACCTGGGCAATGGCGGCGTCATGTACGCCAACATGCTGCTGGGCGGCTCCAACGTCATGCTGCCGTCCTTCACGCCAGGCGCCGTCGCCGCCGCCATCGACAGATACCGGGTGACGCACATCATGCTGGTGCCCACCATGATCCAGATGCTGGTGGATTCGCCCGACATCGACGGACATGACATCTCGTCGCTGGAGCAGATCATCTATGGGGCGTCGCCGATCAGCGAGGCGTTGCTGGACCGCGCCATGCAGCGCCTGCCCGGCGTCAGGTTCGTTCAGGCCTATGGCATGACGGAACTGTCGCCCATGTGCACGCTGTTGCGGCCGGAAGATCACCTCGGCGAGAACCGGGCGAAGGGCCGCCACCGCAGCGCCGGCCGCACCGTGGCGACCTGCGAGTTGCGCATCGTCGACGAGAACAACAATCCGCTGCCGCGCGGCGAGATCGGCGAGATTATCGTGCGCGGCGATACGGTGATGATGGGTTACTGGGAGCGGCCGGCCGAGACCGCCGCAGCCATCGTCGACGGCTGGATGCACACGGGCGACGGCGGTTACATGGACGCGGACGGCTATGTCTACGTGGTGGACCGCATCAAGGACATGATCATCTCCGGCGGTGAAAACGTTTACTCCATCGAGGTGGAGAACGTGCTCGCCCAGCATCCCGCCGTCGCCCAATGCGCCGTGATCGGCATTCCCAGCGAGCGGTGGGGTGAGCAGGTGCATGCGGTGGTGGTGCTGCGCCCGGGCGCGGACGCCTCGCCGGAGGAGCTGATTGGCTTCTGCCGTGATCGCATCGCCGCCTACAAGTGCCCGCGCAGCGTTGATCTGTCGGCCGAGCCGCTGCCACTGTCGGGCGCGGGCAAGATCCTGAAGCGGACCCTGCGTCAGCGCTACCTGGACGCCGCCTGATATGCGTGGGCGGCGCGCAGGACGATTGCACATGGGCGGGCGCAACGGCGCATGCTTATTCCAGGGCGCGGATGCGATGGCGTTTCGCGCCCTGGCGTGAACCGGGCGGACGGCGCCATGGCGCGAGAAACCGGAGGGGACCTGTCCGCCCGGAAGGCCGGGCGGCTGAACAGGCCGCGCAATAACCAGAAAATGGGGGATTCAAATGCAGCGCGCACTTGGCCGCATGCTTGTCGGCTCATATCTCGAAACAGCGGCGATCCGCTTCCCGGACGCACTGGCGATTGTCTGCGCCGACACGGGGCGGCGCTTCACCTTCGCCCAGATGGAAGAGCGCGCCAACCGGCTCGCCAACGCCATCGAAGGGCTGGGGCTGCGCAAGGGCGACGTGCTGGCCTTCCTGGTCAGCAATCGCGCCGAGATCATCGATATCTATTTCGCCCTGGCGCGCACTGGCGTCATCGGCATTCCGCTGAATTACCGCCTGGCGGCGCCGGAGATCAAAAGCCTGGCTGAGTCCATGGGCGCCAAGGGCATCATCTATGAGGATCGTTTCGCGGCGCTGGCGGCCCCGACGGCCGCCATCCTGCCCACGGTCATCCGCATTGGCGCGGGTCATGGCGCCGGCGAGCACGATTACGAGGCGCTGACCGACGCGGCCTCCACCGGGCGGATCGAGCGGGATATCCGGGAAGAAGATCCCTATTATTTCAACCTGACCTCCGGCACCACGGGCCTGCCGAAGTCCTATGTGCTGACCCAGTTCAACAACAGCGCCATCGGGCCGATGTTCAATGCCTTCGACATGACGCGCCATGATGTGGTGATGACCGTGTTTCCGGCGTTCGGTCGCGTTGGTCTGGCGTGGATTCTCGGGGCCATCATGTATGGCGTGCCCAACGTCCTGACCAATTTCGCGCCGGAGCGGGCGCTGGAGCTGATGGACAGCGAAGGCGTCACCATTCTGAACCTGGTGCCAACAATGGCGGCCATGCTGCTTCAGGCGCGGGCGGCCGACCGGCCGCGGCCCCGCGCCCTGCGCGCCATCGTCTTCGCCGGCGCCAGCCTGCCGCAGCCCGTGCGCGAGCAGACCCAGGCGCATCTGTGCGAGGACCTGTACGAATATTACGGCATGCAGGAAACCGGCGCCCTGGTCGTCAGCACGCCGGAAGACCGCAAACGCAATCCCGCCTCCCAGGGCAGGCAGACGCTGTTCTCGGAAGTGCGCATCGTCGATGACAGCGGCGCGCCGCTGCCGGCCGGCAGCCATGGCGAGATCATTGGCCGTTCGCCCAACGCAGTCACCGCCTACTTCGGCAACCCGGAGAAAACGGCCGAGACCTTCCGTAATGGCTGGGTGCATACCGGCGACATCGGCTTCATCGACGCTGAGGGTTTTCTCACCATCAGCGGTCGCAAGAAGGAGATGATCGTCACTGGCGGCCAGAACGTCCATTCGGCTGAGGTTGAGGAAATTCTTCTGGCGCACCCGCGGGTGGCGGACGCCGCCGTCTTCGCCTTGCCCGATCCGATGTGGGGGGAGAAGGTCGCCGCCCTGATCGTGCCGGAGGCGGGCGGCGAGGCGAGCGACGCGGAGCTGGAGGCCTGGTGTCGTGAACGGCTGGCCGGGTTCAAAATCCCCCGCGCCATCTTCCGCCAGGCGGAGCCGCTGCCGCGCACGCCCACCGGCAAGGTGCAGAAGTTCCTGCTGGTGGAGCGGTTCTCCTGACCGGCAGCAAAATCCCGTTCACTGTGACGGGGTTTCCGAACGCCTGATCTGGCGCATTTTTCTGAAAATGCGCCAGTTGGCGGGAAGGTGGCGCGCCGTCCTTCCGCCGGGGGCGTCTGGAAAAGGGATCAGAATCCCTTGAAAATTGGCGCGCGGCGCTCCCGGAAGGCGGCGACGCCTTCCACGAAGTCCTGGGTGGTGAAGGCGATCGCCTGGGCCTGCGCCTCATGGGCCAGAAATGAGTCGAGCGAACCTTCCTGGCCGGCGCGCATCATGGTCTTGGCGAGGCTGAGCGCCCGGGTGGGGCCCGCGGCCAGCTGGCGCGCCGTGTTCAGGGCTTCTTCCTGCAGCGCCTCCGCCGCGACGACGCGCGACACCATGCCGATCTGCTGCGCCTCTTCCGCCCGCACCACCCGGTTGGTCAGCAGGATGTCGCTGGCCCTTTGGTAACCGATGGCGCGGGGCAGGGTGCGGGCGAGGCCGAGATCCGGCGCCGCGCCGATGCCGACGAAGGCGCAGCGGAACACCGCCTCCGGGCTGGCCAGAACCACGTCGCCCATCATGGCCAGCGCGAACCCGGCGCCGACCGCGGCGCCGTTCACCGCCATGACGATGGGCTTCTGCGCCGCCAGCAGCAGCCGCACCCACAGGTGAAACTCCTCCATGTGGGCCAGCATCTCGGCCGCCGGCCGCACGCCCATGCCGGAGATATCGCCGCCAGCGCAAAACGCCCGGCCCGAGCCGGTGATGAGCAGGCAGCGCAGGTCGGCATTGGTGGTGAACGATCGCGCCGCCCCGGCCAGGCCGTCGGAGATGCCGGCGCTGAGGGCGTTCATCGTTTCCGGTTCGTTGAGTTGCAGGCGCAAGACGCCGTCGATCTGCTCGCTGATGACCGCTGTCATGCCGTTTCGCTCCCTTGTCGCCATTTATGGTTGGTGGTCTTCAGGCTTTTTCCGCCCGCGCGCTTCGCGGGGCGCCACGCCGGTTTTGTCGCCGGCTGTCGTCTCCGGCTGTGGCTCCGCGCCGCGCAAACCGTGGGCGACGAATTTCGCATAGGTCCTGACGGCCTGCTGGATGGTTTCGGCGGCGTCGTCGCTGCGCGCCACCTGCTGCGAGTAGACGTAATCGCGGGCTGACATCAGCAGGAACGCCAGCGTATCCAGTTCGCTGGCGTCGTAACCGGGCATCTCGCCAGCGTCATGGGCGCGCCTGAGCGCCTTGCGGTAGCGGGTAAGGATATTGTTGATGTGGCGGTGGTGGCCGTCCGGCGCCGCGACCTGGGCTTCGTGCAGCAGCCGGAAGAACCATGGATGCTTCTGGACGTATTCGAAGAAGCCGAGGAACCCCCGGTACTCCATGTCGATGAAGTTAGGGGCGCCGCGCACCCGTTCCTGGACGAAACCCAGCACCTCCTCGCCCTTCATGGGCAGCAGGGCGTCGAACAGATCCTGCCGGCTGTCGAAATAGGCGTAGAAGGTGCCGTGCCCCAGGCCGGCGCGCTCCATGATGCGGGAAATGGAGGCGTTGGCGTAGCCATATTCGCCAATCACTTCGGCCGCCGCCTGACAGATCGCGGCGCGGGTGCGTTCCGATTTTTCCTGACGGCTGAGGCGGGGTTTGCGCGGCGCCCGCGCCCGCGCGCCAGTGGCGGCGACTGTGGTTGCGGCTGCGGCGGCGGAAGCGCTGCCCGTGGCTGCTGCACGGTCGGCGCCGGAATCTGCCGGCCGTATTCTTGAACGCGCCATAAAGCGGGATCCGTTCCTTTGCGGTGCGGCCGGAACGGCGTTGGGTTGACTCCGTTCACGACCAGGCAGGCAGCCCGGCAATGGACCGCCCGTGATGAAGCTGGCGACGTATGGAGCGCCGGAGCCGTATGCTGGCCGCCGCCGCCGGGTCTGTCCTCTAGAGCAAAACCCCGCCGCACTGAATGGGAATTTCGCTCCCGCCTGCTGAATGGCCTGCTTTGCCGAAGCGGCCTGGGCGTCCGTTCCGCCGGCAAGCCCCGTCATGACGCAGCCATGCGGTCAAACAGGCTGTCGCGCAGGGCGCTGGCCGCGCCGGGAGCGGGACGGCCAGCGCCTTGGAGCATTTGCCACGGGCAAACGCTCCGGGCTTTGCCGGCGGCCGGATTATTGCTTGACCAACGGGCAGGCTCCGTCCGACAGCGGGCGGAAAGCCTGCTCGCCGGGGATCTCGCCGGTGATCTCATAATAGTCCCAGGGGCCCTTCGAGGCTTCCGGGGTCTTCATGCGGGCCAGGTAGACCTTGCGCAGCAGGCGGCCGTCCTCGCGCAGGCGGGCGTTGTCCTGGTAGAAGTCCTTGACGGGATTCCTGCGCATTTCCGCCATGACCTTCGCCGGGTCGGTGGAGCCGACCGCCTGCACGGCCTTCAGGTAGTGGGTCACGGCGCTGTAGACGCCGGCGTGCGCCTCGTGCGGCATGCTCTTGTTGCGCGCCATGAAGCGTTCGGAGAACTTGCGCGCCTCCGGGTTCATGTCCCAGTACCAGACCGACGAGAACTGGATGCCCTGGGCCATGGCCGGGCCGAGGCCATGGGCGTCGGTGAGCAGGAAGGCGAGGGCGACCAGTTGCTGGCGGCCATCGGCGCCAAGCCCGAACTCCTTCGCCTGTTTCACGGAATTGGTCAGGTCGCTGACCGCGTTCAGGAACGCCACCGCGTCGGCGCCGGAGTTCTGCGCCTGTAACAGGATCGACGAATAGTCCTGCAGGCCCGGCGGATGGCGCACGGCGCCGACAATGGTTCCGCCGCCTGCTTCCACGACCTTGGTGACGTCGCGCTGCATGGCGTGGCCGAACGCCCAGTCCTGGACGATCAGGAACCACTTCTTCTTGCCTTCAGCGACCAGGCGTTTGGGCAGGGCGTTGGACCACATGTAGCTGTCCTGGCTCCACTGCGCCGTATTGGGCGAGCAGGCCTTGCCGGTAAGGTCGGAGCTGGAGGCGCCGACGTTGATGGAGATCTTCTTGTGGCTTTCGACCAGCTCCTTCACCGCCAGGGCGACGGCGGAGGCGCCGATGTCGGCGATCATGCTGACATTGTCCTGCTCGAACCAGCGGCGCGCGACGCCGGCGCCAATGTCCGCCTTGCTCTGATGGTCGGCGAACACCAGTTCGATCGGCTTGCCGAACATCTTGCCGCCGAAATCCTCAATGGCCATGCGGGCGCCGTCCACCGAGCCGGCGCCGAGGCCCGACGACAGCACGCCGGACATGTCGGTGAGCACGCCGATCTTGAGTGGCGGCATGTCCGCCTGTTTGCCGTCCTGGGCCATGGCGGGCCCGGCCGCCATGGCGGCGCCGGCGATGGTCGCCAGCGCCAGACGCCGCAGGGCGCCTTTCCCGCGGATGCGTTGCAGTCTCTCACGCATGATCATGTCTGTTCCCCCCTTGATGGTTCCTGCCTTCAGGCGAAGCCATTCGCCTCAAGACAGGTCTGAACGTGTTCGCCTCCGGGCGGACGTTCCTTTGGCAGCCCGCCAGATCCGGATCGTCCGTCCGGCCCGTTATTATTGTTGTCGCCGGACACGGCCCCGCATGCGCCGTTTGGGCGTGGCTGGGGTCGTGGCCAGCGGATGGATTTTTTCAATGTCCCGATGGACATGTCAATTAAAATCGACTAGCGAATCGAAAATCAGATTACGTAACCGGAGCGCGATGACGATCTCCGGAGCGCGCGGGAGCCAGCACGGCCTTCAGGCGCTGTATCTGTGAAGCCGGCGGACCATGCGAAGCCGGTGGACATGCGCCGCGCCGGAGCGCCGGGATGTCCTGGTGGGCCCGTCCCACCGGGCTTTCATCCCGGGCGCGACGCGAACAACACAACAGGCAGGAAACGCGAATGAACCAGCAGGATTACAAGGCCATCACCTTCAGCCGGCGCGGCCGGGTGCTGACCCTGACCATGAACCGGCCGGACAGCCTCAACGCCGTCAACGCCGTGCTGCACGAGGAACTGTCGCGGGTGTTCACCGACGCCGCGAAGGATCCCGATTCGGACGTGATCGTGCTCACCGGCGCCGGGCGCGCCTTCTGCGCCGGCGGCGACGTCGACTGGATGCAGGACGCCATCGACAATCCCGACAGCTTCGAAACCACCGTCGCTGAGGCAAAAGCCATCGTGTTTTCGCTGATCGACTGCGAAAAGCCGACCATCGCCCGCATCAACGGCCCGGCTGTCGGCCTCGGCGCGACCATCGCGCTGCTCTGCGACGTCAGCTTCGCGGCCGAAAAGGCCATCATCGCCGATCCGCATGTCTCCATTGGCATGGTGGCGGGCGACGGCGGCGCGGTGATCTGGCCGCAGCTCATCGGCTTTGCCCGCGCCAAGGAATTTCTGCTCACCGGCGATCCCATCGCCGCGCCGCGCGCCGCCGAGATCGGCCTGATCAACCACGCCGTGCCTGCGGAACAGCTTGACGCCGCCGTCGACGCCTTCGCCGACCGGCTGGCGGGCGGCGCCATGAAGGCGATCCGCTGGAGCAAGGTCACCACCAACATCGCCCTGCGCCAGCTCGCTGTCGCCATGATGGACACGGGCCTCGCCTATGAGGCGCTGACCAATGTGAGCGCCGATCACCAGCGGCTTGTCACGGAATTCCGCGAGAAATCCGCCGCGCGCAAAAAAAGCTGAATGTGGGAAACGTCCAGGGAAAACAACAATGTCTGAACTGATGGATTTCAGCGGCAGGACGGCGCTCGTCACCGGCGGCGCCGGGGGCATCGGCATGGCGATCTGCCGGACGCTGGCCGGGCTCGGCGGCGACGTGGTGCTGGCCGACCGCGACGGGGCCCGCCTCGACGCCGCCCTCACCGAACTGAAGGCGCAATTTCCGCAACGCGCCTTTTACGCCGTGGCCGGCGATATCGGCGAGAAGGCCGGGCCGGACGCCATGGTTGAGGCGGCGCTGGCGCTGGCCGGTGAGATCGACGTGCTGGTCAACAACGCCGGCGTTGGCGAGCCGATCGTCCGCACCATCGACCAGGACATCGACGCCTGGCAGCAGGTGATGGACATCAACCTGCGCGGCACGTTCCTGGTGTCGCGCGCCATAGGCCGGCACATCCTGGCGCGGCGCGGCCGCGGCGCCATCGTCAACATCGCCTCCATCGCCGGCATGATGGGCATTCCCGGCTCCAACGCCTATGCGGTGTCCAAGGCGGCGGTGGTGCATCTCACCCGCTGCCTCGCCAGCGAATGGGCCGGGCGCGGCCTGCGCGTCAATGCCATTTCTCCTGGCTACATCGAAACCGCGCTGGCCTTCGGCATGTTCGAGAAGGTCGGCGTCGAGCGCGCCCAGATCGAGCGGAAGCTGCCGATGCGCCGCATGGGCCACCCGGAAGAAATCGCCAGCGCCGTCGCGTTCCTCGCCTCCGGCGCTGCCTCTTATGTGAACGGCGTCATCCTGCCCGTCGACGGCGGCTGGATGGGCTTCGGCGGTCCCTGAGGAGACAGCGATGACCGATCAGTCCCACCTGACGGCGGAGCACGAAGCGCTGCGCCAGTCCGTCGCCCGTTTCATCGCCCGCGAGATCGCGCCCCATTACAGCCAGTGGGAGCGCGACGGCGCCATGCCGCGCGAGCTGTGGCGCAAGATGGGCGACGCCGGCTTCCTCGGCTGTTGCCTGCCGGAAGCGTGGGGCGGCTCGGGCGCCGGCATTCACCACGCCCTGGTGATTATCGAGGAGTTCGCCCGCGCCTTCATCGCCCTGCCGGGGTTCTACACCCACGCGGAAATCATCGCGCCCTACATCGTCCATTACGGCACGGAAGAGCAGAAGCAGCGCTGGCTGCCCGGCTGCGCCAGCGGCGATGTGGTGCTGTCCATCGCCATGACCGAGCCGGGCGCCGGCAGCGACCTGAAGGGCACGCGCACCATCGCCAGGCCGGAAGGCGATGATTTCCTCATCAGCGGTCAGAAAACCTTCATCACCAACGGCCTGCACGCCGATCTCATTATCGTGCTGGCCGGGATCGAGGGCGATCCGCCGGGCAAGAAGACGCTGTTCCTGGTGGAGGCGGACCGCCCCGGCTTCAGCCGCGGCCGCGTGCTGGAGAAGCTGGGCCAGAAGGCGCAGGACACGGCGGAGCTGTTCTTCGACAACGTCCGCGTCCCGGCGAGCAACATCCTTGGCGTCCGCGGCGAGGGCCTGCACTATCTGATGGCGCAGCTGGGCCGCGAGCGACTGATGGTCGGCATGACCGCCGTGGCGGGAGCCGAGGCGGCGTTCCGCGAGACCCTGGCCTACACCAACCAGCGCCAGGCCTTCGGCCAGTCGATCAGCCAGTTCCAGCACCTGCGCTTCAAGCTGGCCGAGATGAAGACCGAAGTGACGGTGGCGCGGGCCTTCCTGGAGCAGTGCGTATCGCGCTTCCTTGACGGCGCCCTGCCGCCCGAGCACGCGGCCATGTGCAAATACTGGCTCACCGACGTCGAGGCGAAGGTCCTCGACCAGTGCGTGCAGATGCACGGCGGCTATGGTTTCATGCGGGAGTATCCGGTGGCGCGGGCTTATGCGGATTCACGCGGCCAGCGCATTTATGCCGGGACCAATGAAGTGATGAAGGAAATCATCGCGCGCACGCTCTGAAGGGGCGGCGGTCGTCGCTGCGTGGAGGGAAGCAGCGCAGATGAGCCATGCCGGGATGAAAGCGCCGTGGCGAACGTTCATCCCGGCGCGGGCAGCTTAAATTTTACATACGGGGGGAAATCCATGAGAACTCTGGCAACAGCTTTCAGCAGAAAACTGGCCCACGCGGGCCTTGCCGCGGGTGTGGCCGCTGGTCTGGCGCTCGCCATGGCGGCGGGGGCCGGCGCCGCCGAAACCCATGGCGTGACCGACACCGAAATCAAACTCGGCAACACCGCGCCCTACAGCGGGCCGGCCTCGGCCTATGGCACCATCGCCAAGGCGGCGATCGCCTATTTCGACATGGTTAACGCCCGTGGCGGCGTGCATGGACGCAAGGTGCGCATCATTAGCCTGGACGACGCCTTCACGCCGCCCAAGGCCATCGAGCAGACCCGCAAGCTGGTGGAGGGCGAAGACGTTCTCGCCATCTTCCTGCCCATCGGCACGCCGACCTCCTCGGCCACCCAGGCCTGGCTGAACAGCAAGAAGGTGCCGCAAATCTTTGTGTCGTCCGGCGCGTCGCGCTGGAACCAGCCTAAGAAGTTCCCGTGGACCTTCGCCTGGAACGTCGATTACCCGACGGAAGGGAAAATCTACGCCAAATATATCCTTGAGAACGTCAAGGACCCGAAGATCGGCGTGCTGTACCAGAATGATGACTACGGCAAGGACATCCTGCAGGGCCTGCGCGAGGGGCTCGGCGACAGGAAGAACGCCATTGTTGAGGCGATCGCCTACGAGCTCTCCGACGCTACGGTGGATTCGCAGATTTCGCGCCTGCGCAGCGCCGGCGCCAATGTCTTTATCAGCGCCACGACGCCGAAGTTCGCCGCCCAGTCGATCCGCGCCGTTGATGCATTGGGCTGGAAGCCGGTGTTCATCGTGCCGAGCGTTTCCAATTCGGTCGATCCGGTGCTGACCGGCGCCGGTCTGGACAAGTCCGTGGGCATCATCTCCACGTCCTACGTCAAACAGCCGACCGATCCGCAGTGGAAGGACAGCCCGGACTACAAGGCGTGGGAAGCCTTCATGGACAAATACTACCCCTCCGGCGCCAAGAACGACTGGCTGAACCCCTACGCCTACGGCATGGCCTACGCCATGGAGCAGGCGCTGCTGCGCGCCGGCCCCAAGCCAACCCGCGAGAACCTGGTGGCGGCGCTGGAAGGCATCCGCAACATGGAGATTCCCATGCTGCTTCCCGGCGTCACCGCCACCATCACCCCGGATGACCATGGACCGCTGAAGGCCATGCAGATGATGCGCTTCAACGGCAAGTCATGGGAAGCGATCGGCGAACTGGTGTCGGCGCGATAAGCCGGGACGGACCGCGTCGCCATATCCGGCCCCGGAGCGTCGCTGCATCCGGCGCCGGAAGGCGACGCCGATCGCCGCCGCGTCATGCCCGGGCCTGTTCCGGGCATCCACGCGTTGAGGCTGGATTTGTCGCGGGCGGTTTCATCAGCGTTTTTTTGGAGTGTTGTTGTGTGGCATGGACCGGCGCAAGCCCGGCCATGCCGCAGGCAGGCCAGCTTCAAAATAGCCGCACGTCGAGAACGAACGGCTCCACCGCCCGGATGCTGATGCGCGTCGCGTCCGGGTGCCGGTGGTTGATGAGCATGTTCATGTCCGGCGCGTCCGCCAGCGGCACGATGGCGGAGGGAACGCACAGCAGCGGCGCCGTCATTTCCCGGCTCCACTGGTCGCCGCGCCGTTGGGTCCAGCTTTCCTGGCGACGCCAGGCTTCGGGCAGGTCGCCGGGCGTCAGGGTTTCGATGGCGAGATCGTCGGGAATGTCGTAGCGTACTATGGCGAGGGCCGGCAGCAGATCCGGGTCTTCGACATGCACCAGCTTCTCCAGCACGCAGAGCGACGGCGAGGTGGCGCAATAGGTGACCGGATGGCCCGCCGTGTTCCAGCGGCCGTCATACAGCTGGCCATAGCCGCCATCGAAGGCGCGGGCATGAACCTCGCCCGACAGGCGCCACAGAATCATCGCTCCACCATGGATGGCCCGCCGTCAGGCGGCCGCGCCCCAGACGATTTTCGCCAGAACGGTTTCGATCACCCGGGCCCCGGTTTCCGTCTGGGCCACGTCCAGCGGCGTTTCGCCGTCGAGCGCCGCCAGCGGGCGGCGCAGCCAGCGGCTGGCCTTGTCACGGTCACCAAAGGTGTCTTCGGCCAGGGTCTGGATGCGCAGCAGGCGCACCGCCCGGTCGGATTCATCCACTGTCAGCGGCTGCTGGCGGTCGGCGCGATGGCGGCGCGTGCGCTGCGGGATGACGAAGCGCTCAATCTCCTGCTCGGAGATGCCGGCCTGGGCGAGGCCGCGCAACGCCTGCAACGGCAGGCGGCCGCGCACCGCGAGCGCAAGATCGGCCTGGGAGCGCACCTGGCGTCCCAGAACCGGCTGTCCGCCAAGTTTGCGGACGACTTCCTCGATGACCGCTGACATTTCGACCTCTGACGATCCCGCGCCGGCAGGCCATCGAATGGCCGCGCCGGCAACATGCCCATAATTTACTGGCAAATTGCCGGATTTCAAGAGGGCCGCCAGAAAGCAGGGCTGGATCAGGCGCCTGGCGTCGCCGCCTGATCCAGCCGGCGGCGATGGCTCCAGACGGTCTGGACCGGCTATTTGGCGAAGCGGGTGGCGTCGCGGGAGGTCGACACCATCATGTTATAGTCGCGCACCAGCCAGTCGAGATCGCGACCCGCGCCCTTGCGGGCGTCGCCCTTCGACTTTTGCAGCTTGTCGCGGAAGGTGCGCAGCTTGCCGAGGAAATCACGCGGGCGCGATTCGAAGACGAAGAACGAACCCGGGTTGGCGGCCGAATAGGCGTCCAGCTCCTTCACCGCCGCCGCATAGGCCAGCACGGCGGCCTCGAACGCCGGCATGTCGACCACCGGGCTGTTCTGCGACGGGAACAGGTCCACCGCCTGGCGGGCGCGCAACATGACGTTCGCCACCTGCCAGCGGGCTTTTTTGCCTTCGGTCTGTTCGATCAGCGCCAGTTCCGCCGCGTCGGCCTTCGCCTTTTCCACGGCGAGCAGGGCGTCGACGCGGGCGCGCTCCTTGCGGAAGGCCGCCATGGCGGGGGCGAGGCGGGCGTGCAGTTCCTTGCCGCCGGCCATTTTGTCGTCGGTGTAATCCTTGCGGGTGTAATAACCGTCGGCTTCAGTGACCAGCGGCGCCAGGGTCTCATATGCCTTGATGTAATCGGCAATGGCGGCGTCCAGCGCCGGCATGGGCGGCGGCATGGCGATGGCCGCCTTCGCCTTGTCGATCTCGCCGCGCACGTCATACAGCGAGTACAGGCCGTAGATGATGCGCTCCTTGCCGGTGGGGCCGGTGTTCATGTTCACCCAGCTTTCATAGCGGGCGATCGAGTCCGTGGCGCGCATGGTCCGGTTGAGCAGGGCGACATAGGGGTTCAGCCTGGCGATGACCGCCCGGGTCGCCTCCGCGTCGACCGGCGCGGCGGGCGCCGCCGCGGGGGCAGGGGCCGCTGGCGCCTGCGCCAGGGCGGCGGTCGCGCATCCGAGAAAGAGGCCAAGCGTTACAGCGCGCAATCGGTTCACAGTCAGCTCCGTCGATCCGTTCAGATCCGGCCGGCGCCAGCCGCTGCGAACATAAGGGTTGCGCGAGGCTCACGACTCAACCGGGCGCCGACACTTATCATGTAAAGGCCGCATGACGGCTCACATCACCGCCAGCCGGGAAGGCGCCGGCGCGGCCCCGTGGCGCCTGCGCCGGTCTGAAGCGGAAGAGGCGACCAGGCAGCCGGGTTCTGCCCGTTAACCTGCCGGGTTAACCTGCGCGGTCCTGGCGGCGCTGCTCTTCCTGTTGTTGCAACAGGTCGTCCAGCAGTTTCTGCTGGGTGGCGATGCGCTGGGCGGCCAGTTCTTCATCCGCCGCGCCGGAGAAGGCCGCGGCTTGCTCGGTCAGCGCCGCAAGGTTGCGGCGGGCCAGCGCGATACGCTCCTGAAGCTCAACTGCGGACAAGGTGTCTGGCATGACGCATCTCCCGTTGCCGGTGGCGCGGGCGCCTTGGCCCGCCGCCAGTTGTCGTTTCCAATCAGTCATATGGCGCGCAAGCCCATGACCTGCAACAATATGACCTGGAGAACGGCCGGAACAAAATGGCCGGGCGTTGGGGCGCGCCGGTTACTGCCCCCGGCCGATCCTGTTCAGCGCCTGCACGTCGCCGGCCAGCTTTTGCGAGTCGGCGTTCAGTTTGCCCAGCAGGGCGTTGACCTCACCGCGGGCGCCGGGATCGCGCGCCTGGAGGGCGCCGCCGCTGAACGTGACCCTGTCCTTGTTGGCCTCCAGATAATCGATGAGCTGAAGGCCATCGCCGATCACGGCGTTGCCGCTGCCGAACAGCTTGCGGGCGGCCGCCACCGGGGTGGTGATCATCTTGTCGAAGGCCTTGTCGTAAACGGTCTTGAGGTCTTCAGGCTGCTTCAGCGCCGCCCGGGCGCCGATGGCCTTCTGCTCCGCCGTGTCCATGGCCGCGCCGGCGGACCTCAGCACGTCGCGCGTTTCCTCCAGCGCCTTGCGGCTGGCCGGCAGATCGTCGAGCTTGCGCAGGGCGGCGTTGTTCATGACCTTGGGAATGGCGGCGAAGGTGGTGTTCAGGCTGTCGTGGAAATTGCTGATGATGTCGAACTGGGCGTTGTAGGTTTCGCCCAGCTTCGCCTTTTCTTCATCGTTCAGTTTGGGCAGGCGCACGCCGGCCGGCGTCACCACCCGCTGGTCGAGCAATTCGATGAATGCCTTGCGCTGTTCAGGCTCTTTGTCGCCGCAGGCCGCCAGTAACAGCGGCAGGGCGAGCGCCGCGACAAATGCCCGAAACAATGGACCCATGATCTCAGTTTCCCCACATCAGGACGCGCCGGGGCCGGCGCAGATCCGCAGATAAGCCAGGACGACTGTCCCGCTTAAAGCATCAACCCAGGATGAAAGTCTCCTCTAAAGCATTTGACGCCGGGCAGGCGCCCCCCGGGGCGCCATAAACGCCGACAACCGGCCATGGGCGCGCTGGCAAGCCGGCATGCAGGACGACGACAGGCGATCGCTCCGGTCGCCCGGGCGACCGCGCCGGATCATTCGCTTGGTCTGTTCGTGCGGATAGGCCAGGTTGTCGGCGCACGGGGCGAAATCCACCACGGATGGATGGGTTTGGCGCCGGCCAACCGGCGCGACGCGCGCCATGGCGTGGAGGCGATTTGTGACATCTGGGCCTGAGCCTGACCGGCGCTGGATTCTTCTGACGCGGACCATCGTGGTGCTGCACCGGGTGCTGGAGCGGGTGGCGCAGACGCACGCCCTGACGGTCGCCCAGTACCGTTTTCTCCTGATGCTGAAACGGGGTCCACGGCGGGCGAGCGAGCTGGCCTCGCTCTCCGGCATCGGCCGTCCCACCGCCTCCGTTCTCGTCAACGCCCTGGAAAAGCGCGGGATGGTCGAGCGCTACGCCGATCCTGACGACGGCCGCGCCGAAATGCTGCGCCTCACCTCGCCGGGTCTGGCGGAATATGCGGCCTTTGAACGTGAGCTTGCCGGGGAGCTGGCGGCATATCTTGACATGCCCGACAGCGAGCCGTTGCTCGCCAGCATCGAGGAGCTGGCCCACCTGATTGATCGCAAGCGCCAGCGCCCTGTCGCCGATTGACAGGATTTTCCCCAGCCATATAGTTCGCATAACGAACGGTATCAGATGAAATCAGATGCGGGAGGAAACATGGCGTCGCAACTGTGCGAGATGCTCGGAATCGAGTTTCCGCTTCTGGCCTTCAGCCATTGCCGGGACGTGGTGGCGGCGGTCAGCCGCGCCGGGGGATTTGGCGTTCTGGGCGCGACGGCGCACACGCCGGAAACGGTCCGCGAGGAATTGAAGTGGATCGACGATCACGTCGACGGCAAACCCTATGGCATCGATGTTCTGGTTCCGGAGAACCTCGCAACCCGGGGGGAGGGCAGCGTTTCGGCCGCCGCGCTGGAGCAGCGTATTCCCGCCGCGCATCGTGAGTTCGCTGGCCACCTGCTGGCCGACGCCGGCGTGGCGCTTCCCGATGACGCCAGCAGCCGCTACCGCAACCGCGCCCAGCCGTTCGATCCGGAAACCGCGCTGCGCACGCTGGAGGCGGCCTTCGAGCATCCCATCCGGCTGATCGCCAACGCCCTTGGCGTGCCGCCGCCGGAGATGATCGCCATGGGCCGGAAGCACGGCGTGCCGGTGGCCGCGCTGGCGGGCGCCCGCGAGCACGCGGTGCGGCTGGTCGAGGCGGGCGTCGACATCATCGTGGCGCAGGGCACGGAGGCGGGCGGCCATTGCGGCGAGGTCAGCACGCTCGTGCTGGTGCCGGAGGTGGTTCGCGCGGTGCGGGCCATCCGCGACGTGCCCGTGCTGGCCGCTGGCGGCATCATGACCGGCGAGCAGATGGCCGCCTGCATGGCCATGGGCGCGGCGGGCGCCTGGACAGGCTCGGTGTGGCTGGCGACGCCGGAAAGCGAGACTTCGCCGATCTTCCGCGAGAAAATGGTCGCCGCCCGCAGCCGCGACGCCGTGCGCGTGCGCAGCCGCACCGGCAAGCCGGCCCGCCAGTTGCGCTCCACATGGACGGACGCCTGGGAAAGCAGCCCGGACAGCCCCGGCCCCCTGCCCATGCCGTTCATGAGCCTGGTCAGCGAAAGCGCCCTGCGCGCCGTGGATCGCGCCGCCGAAAACGGCAATGACAAGGCGCGCGACATGGTCACCTATTTTGTCGGTCAGGGCGTGGGTCTCATCGAGGATGTGCGCAGCGCCGGCCAGGTCGTGCAGGACTTCAAGGAAGGTTATCTGGAAGCCGTTGAACGCATGAACGCGCTGCTCGACGCGTAGGATATGCTGGCGAAACCGGTTCACCGGAACGTCCCATTGTTCCTGATTTACGGCGTTTCCTTCATCAAAAGCAGCCTCTGCTTTTCCAGGGAATGCCCTGGCGCGGTCCGGCCAGCGAATCTCTGACGGGGCTTCCGCTTCAGCCGCTCCGTCTTCGCCGGGCGGGGGCCTGCTCCGGAAGCCAGCGTTCTTCACGCCGGGCACGCTGGGCGCCGCAGGGGAACTGCCTGACCTTCCGTGCGGGCTGGCGCGAACCAACGATAACAGGCCGGATAAATGGCGCGGCGGCGGGCGCGAAGAAACTGCCGCCCTGGGAGAGAGACGCTGCATGACGCAGGTAATGACACATGAAGAACGGACCGCCCTGCGCGACAGCGTGCGGCGGCTGCTCGCTGACCGCTGCGCCGAAGCGGACGTGCGGCGGCTCATGGACACCGACACGGGCCATGACGCCGCCCTGTGGCGCGCGCTTGCCGATCTGGGCGTCGCCGGCATGCTGGTTGGCGAGGCGCATGGCGGCTCGGGCCTCGGGCCGGTCGAGCTTGAGCTGGTCATGGAGGAAATCGGCGCCGCGCTGTCGTCGGCGCCAATGATATCGACCGCCATCGCCGCGAAACTGCTTGACGGCGACCGGGCCCGCGCCCTGGCTGCCGGGGAGCTGATTGTCGCCGTCGCCCCCCTGGGAGCATGGGACTGGACCGGCCAGAGCGCGGTTCGCATCAGTAATGGCCGGGCGCAGGGCGTCGCCCGCTTCACGCCGGACGGGCAGATCGCCGATCTGGCGCTGCTGGCGGGTGAAGACGGCGTCTACGCCGTGGAGCGCGCCGCCTTCACCGCCACGCCATTGCCGGTCTTCGACCGCACGCGCCGTCTGGCGGACCTGCATATTGACGGTCCGGTCGAGCGGATTTGCGATGGATCACGGGTGGCCGGCGCGCTGGCCGTCGGGCTGGTGGCCCTGGCTGGCGATCAGGCGGGCGGCGCCCGACGGGTGCTGGATTTCACCGTGGAATATGCGCGTGAGCGCCGGCAGTTCGGCCGGGCCATCGGCAGTTTCCAGGCGATCAAGCACATGGCCGCCGACCTGCTGCTGGAAGCGGAAAGCGCCACCAGCGCCGCGCGGCACGCGGCGGCGCAGCTTGCGGGCGACGGGGCGGACCGCGACGTCGCGCTGGCGCTGGCCGGCTTCGCCTGCGCCGACGCCTACGTGCGCTGCGCGAAGGACGGCGTTCAGATGCACGGCGGCATCGCCTTCACCTGGGAGCACCCGGCGCACCTGTATCTGCGTCGCGCCCGTTCCGGCGCCCAGCTGTTTGGCGACAGCCGCCACTGGCGCGAACGTTTCATCCAGGCCCTGGAGGCGCGGTCATGACGGACGAAGAACTGAAGGCGGAAGTTACGGCGTGGCTGGCGGCCAACTGGCGCGGCGCGCCGCCGCGCACCGAACGTTTCGGGCGTGATCCGCGCGCCGAATGGCTGGCGAAGGTGCGTGACGCCGGCTGGGCCGCTCCGCGCTGGCCGGCGCAGTGGTATGGCCGCGGCCTCAGCGACGCCCAGGCGCGCATCGTCGAGAACTGCTTTGCCGAAGCCGGCGCGCCGGGAACCGGCCAGGACCGCTCCAACCTGTGGGCCAACACGGCGTTGGCTCACGCGTCCGAAACCTTCAAGCCACAGATCGTGCCGAAGCTGCTGGCGGGTGAGGTGGGCATGTGCCTGCTCTATTCCGAGCCCGGCGCCGGCAGCGACCTGGCCGCCATCCGCACGCGCGCCGACAGGGTGGAGGGCGGCTGGCGCGTCACCGGCCAGAAAGTGTGGACCTCCGGCGCGCATATCGCCGACTACGGCATGCTCATCGCCCGCACCGACTGGAGCGCGCCCAAGCACAAGGGCATCAGCTTCTTCTTCATGCCCATGCGGCAGAAGGGCGTCGATGTGCGCCCGCTGCGGCAGATCACCGATGAAAGCCACTTCAACGAGGTGTTCATCGACGACGCGTTCATCCCCGAGGAAAACCTGCTCGGAAACCTCGGCGGCGGCTGGGGCGTGCTGCAGACCGCGCTGGCCTATGAGCGCTCGGTGATGGGCGACGCGGCGCGCGGCGCCAGATCCGGCGCGAAGGAGGCTCACGGCGACGCCGCCCTGCTGGAACTCGCCCGGGAGGCTGGAAAGCTGTCGGACCCCGTGGTGCGCCAGGACGTGGCCCAGGTCATCGCATGGCGCATGCTCAACAGCCTGAACACCCGCCGGGCCAAGGCTGAGCTGGGGCAGGGCACGTCCTCGTCGATCATGTCGCTGGGCAAGCTGGCCATGAGCCGGATCCTGCACGAGGAGGGGCGGGTGCGCACGGAGCTGCTCGGGCCGGAAAGCCTGTTGCAGGGGCCGGACCATCCGCGCGCCGAGGACGCCAACTTCCTCAGTCTCAACGCTTACTTCACCTCCATCGGCGGCGGCACCGACCAGATCCAGCGCAATATCATTGGCGAGCGCGTGCTGGATCTGCCGCGGGAGCCGGAGGTGGATCGCGACGTGGCGTTCTCGACGGTCATCGCCGGGAGATGAGACGCCGGGGCGGAACGATCCGCCCCCCGGGTTGTCCGCGGATCGGCGAATGACAGCGCTGGCGAAGGCGGGGCCTGCGGCATGGACCGCGGGTCCCGGGGAGGACGGGAAGGCGCTGGTCGCGGCGCCGGCGCCCGTTCACATGTCCCAGGCGATGCGACCGCGCCCGGTCATGGCCGCGGCGGTGTCGGCCGCCTGCCTGATCTGCGCGAAGACCAGCGATCCGGCCATCTCCTGCAAGGCGACAAATTTGGGCAGGATCTCGATTGCCTGACCACCAGGCGCATGGATGACAAACAGGCCGCGCGCCTGCCCCGCTTCGACCATGCGCCGCACGTGACCGCGCGAAACGGTGAAACTGGCGGCGAGGCGCTCGTAAGGGCAGGTGATGATGCGGGAGCCGTTGTCCTGCTCCACGAAGGCGAGCCAGAGCCTGAACATGATCTGGCGACCGGCGACCTGACGCATGAAATAGCTGACGTCCGGCGCGGCCCGGAGCGCGCGAACGCCGCCCAGATACTGGTTGACGGCCCCGGCGGCGAACCGGCCCTGGAAATCCGGATCGGTTTGCAGCAGGGTCAGGTAGTCGGCGCCGCTGGACAGCAGCTGGACCGGCGTCAGGGTCGTTCTGGCGTAAAGTCCGGCAAGGTGTTCGCCTTTCCCGGTCGGTTCGAGACGTTTGATGCGCCGGTCTTCGGACACATCCACCTGGCGCCAGTGGCCCATGCGTTTCTTCAGGCCGATGAGGGCCGCCACGCGGCTGGGGCTGGCGAGGCCGGTGCGGGCGGCGAAAACCTGGGCGCGGGTCAGGGTCGCCCCGGAGCGGGGGTCGGCCGGATCGCGCGTCAGATGCATCGCGGACAGGGCGATGCCGATGAGCAGCAATGCTTCCTCACTGGCCACACGCACGCGGTCGGGGGCATTTTCGAGCTTTCTGGTCATCAGCCCGGCGTAAGTCCGCAGTGCGTCCTGAAAGGCCGGATGCGCCCGCAACGTCGCGGCGTCCCGCGCCAGCCAGCCCGGGAGTTCCTGCATCGGGGCGCCATCAGGGGCGCCGGCTGGAGGATCGTGCTCCTCCTCGCGCGGCGTCGCCACGCGGGTGACCTCAGACATATTTTGCTCCCGCACCCATGAGGACCGCCAGCACAAAAAGTCTCCGCTCCGTGAGTGACGAATTTTGTTTGCCAGAACGGATCTCCGCTTCGCGCGGAAGCATTTCAGTTCTTCGCGATGTAAAGCGTTTGTGACTGGAAGGCGAAATCCGCGCCGTGACCGTGCACGATGTCGATAATGGCGAGGTAGACTTCCTGTTGCGCCGCCAGCCATTCGGCCCAGTCCGTGGTTTTCGTGAAGCAATACACCAGGATGTTCAGCGACGATCCGGCGAATTCTTCAAAATAGACCAGCAGCGTATGGTCATGATCAATCTTGTCGTTGCCTTGCAGCATGGCGCGAATGTCGTTGACGACGGGCTGCACCCGCTGGGCGTCTTCGTAGCGCAGGCTGATCGTGGTCTTGATCCGGCGATTGGTCATCTGCCCCGGATTTTCGACGCTGATCGCCGAGAACACAGCGTTCGGCACATATAACGGGCGATGGTCGAAGGTGATGATCCTGGTGAGGCGCCAGCCAATCTCGACCACGGTGCCCTCGATATTCCGGTCCGGCGACGACACCCAGTCGCCAATGCGGAACGGCCGGTCAAAAAACAGCATGATGCCCGAGAAAATATTGCTCAGCACCTCCTTGCTGGCCATGCCGATGGCGATGCCGCCAATACCGCCAAAGGCCAGCAGGCCCGACAAGCCGATGCCGAAGTGCTCCCCGAAAAGCAGCACGATCAGACACCCCGCCGCCACCTTGAGCGCCCGCGCGACGGCGCGCGCCGAGGTCGGGTCGCTGCCCTTGCTGATCTGGGCGCTGGTCAGCCGGTTGATGAGCTGGAGCAGCTCGCGCAGCCACAGCAGGGCGATCGCCAGCGCGGCGATGATATTGATGGTTTCCTGACTGACATGCAGCCTGGGGTAAAGGGAGAGCGCCAGATAGACTGTCTGGCGTAGCGTCAGCACGATGAGGGTCAGGCCGCCGACGCGGCAGATGTGGGCCAGGACGTTGCGCGACCACGCCCGCTTGCGGCGCATCATCCACCCAAGAGTAAATGTCGCGCCGCCCAGTGCGACAAGCACGACCGCAGCGATGCTGAACTGCGCGATAACTCCGTCCGTCATTCCCCCTCCCATCCCAGCGTCTTCTTCCGGATTGTCCCCGTCAGGATTAACGAAATGGTGAAATTGCGTGCGCGCCGCAACGATCCGCACGGGAAGGCGCCGCCCATTCCTGAAACCGGCCGCCTGCGCGACGTGGGACAGGCCAGCCATCGCACGCCTTCCGGCCATCCGGTTTCCCGGCCGTTGGCCCGGCGTGGCGCCGTCAGGCCGCCGTCCTGTCCCGATGGCGCGGTTCCGTGAGGGAACGCGGCGTTCCTGCTCCATGCGTGGGCGACGACGCCTGGTCAAGCGCGAGCGCTCTCCCCGGCGTGTTGCGCCCTTGCACGCGGGCCCGGGCCCCTGTTCCGCAGAAGTCATCCGCGCGACGGGCGGGCTGTTCAGTATAGCGAAGTTTACGGTTGTCCTGAGGCCGGCGGAATGGGTGTTTTGTTGCGCATTGTTTTAATGAAACAATATGATCTCCCGCGCAATTTGTCATACGCTGCGCCGGGATGGGCGATTTTTCCCGGCCCGGAAGGCCCCCGACGTGGATACACCTGAAATTGACCGGAGGACGGGCGCGCGGGCGTCGCCCGTTGAAAGTCCAAGGATTACAGATGCTAACGACGCGCTTTTCTCCATCTGGCGCGGGCGCGACGTCAAATCCATGATGCGACAGGCAGTTTGACGTTGGCTTTCGGTCATTTGTCTCTGGTAGAGAGCGCTGGCGTGGACCAGAATGCTGAACGCGCGAGGGCGCATGCCCAGGTCGGCAAGGAGGCGGCAGATGCACTTTACCCCCCGGGAAATCGACAAGCTGATGATCTATACGCTCGCCCAGGTGGCGCAGAAGCGTAAGGACAAGGGGCTCAAGCTCAATCATCCCGAGACCGTGTCGCTGATCGCGACCGCCGCCCTGGAGGGCGCGCGCGAGGGCAAGACCGTCGAGGAAGTGATGGAGCTGGCGCGCAAGGCCATTACCCGCGACGACGTCATGGACGGCGTGGTCGAGATGATCCCTTACGTGCAGGTCGAGGCGGTTTTCACGGATGGCAGCCGCCTCATCACCGTTCATGATCCGATCAAGTGACGGGAGCGCCGAAGATGGCCAAGGATGCAAACACCACGCCCGTCGGCGGCCTTGTGCTCGCGTCGGATGATATCGAGATCAACGCCGGTTATCCGACTACGACCCTGAAGGTGCGCAATACCGGCGACCGGCCGGTCCAGGTCGGCTCGCACTTTCACTTCTTTGAAGTGAACGCCTCGCTTGAGTTTGATCGTGAACAGGCGTTTGGCAAGCGGCTCAACATCCCCGCCACCACGGCCCTGCGCTTCGAGCCTGGCGATGAGAAAGAGGTGACGCTGGTGCCCTATCAGGGCAAGCAGCGCGTGCTCGGTTTCAATGGGCTCGTCAACGGCTGGGTCGGTGACGAAAACTACAATGATTACCGGCCGCGCCTGGCCGACGCCATGGAGCGCGTCGCGCGCTACGGCTTCCGCAACAAATCCTGAGAGGCGCCTCGCGGCGGCGGACATTCCGTCGTGCGATGGCGGCTTTGCGTAACAGCAGCAGATAACAGGCGTTTCCATGGGCCTGCCCCTGACGGAAACGCGCCAGAACTGGAGCTCCGGGATGGCGAAGATTTCAAGACGGCAGTACGCCGACCTTTACGGCCCGACGACTGGCGACAAAATCCGTCTGGGCGATACCAATCTGTTTGTCGAGATCGAAAAAGATCTGCGGGTTTATGGTGAAGAAGCTGTCTACGGCGGCGGCAAGACCCTGCGCGACGGCATGGGCTATGACAACGAACTGACCAGCGCCGCCGGCGCGCCGGATCTGGTTATTACCAACGTCACCATCATTGACGGCGTTCAGGGTGTCCTTAAGGCGGATGTGGGCGTCAAGGATGGCCTGATCTGCGGTATCGGCAAGGCGGGCAATCCGGCCATCATGCCGGGGGTGACGCCAGGGCTGGCGCTGGGCGCCGGCACGGACGCCATCTCCGGCGAGCATCTCATTCTCACCGCCGGCGGCATCGACGCGCACGTCCACTTCATTTCGCCGCAGCAGGCGGAAGCGGCGTTGAGCAATGGCGTGACGACCCTGTTCGGCGGCGGCATCGGTCCCTCCGACGGCACCAACGGCACCACCATTACCCCCGGCACGTGGAACATCGAGATGATGCTCCGCTCGTTCGACGGCTGGCCGGTTAACGCTGGCGTGCTCGGCAAGGGCAACTGCTCGGCGCCAGCCCCGATGATCGAGCAGCTGCATGCCGGCGCCATGGGCTTCAAGATCCATGAGGACTGGGGCAGCACCCCGGCGGCCATCCGCGCCTGCCTTGGCGTCGCCGATGAATACGACGTTCAGGTCTGCATCCACACCGACACGCTGAACGAGGCCGGCTTCGTCGAGAACACCATCGCCGCCTTCGAGGGGCGCACCATTCACACCTACCACACGGAAGGCGCTGGCGGCGGCCACGCGCCGGACATCATCCGCGTGGCGGGCGTCTCCAACGTCATTCCCAGCTCGACCAATCCGACCTTGCCTTACGGGATCAACTCCCAGGCCGAATTGTTCGACATGACGATGATCTGTCACAATCTCAGCCCGAAGATCCCGACTGACGTGGCCTTCGCGGAAAGCCGCGTGCGCGTCGAGACGATCGCCGCCGAGAACGTGCTGCACGACATGGGGGCGATCTCGATCCTCTCCAGCGACAGCCAGGCCATGGGTCGGGTCGGTGAGAACTGGGCCCGCACCATCCAGACCGCGCATCTGATGAAGGCCCGGCGCGGGGCCTACGCGGGCGACGCCTCGGGCAACGACAACGCGCGCGTGCTGCGCTTCGTCTCCAAGGTGACCATCAACCCCGCCATCGCCCAGGGCGTCAGCCAGGTGATCGGCTCGGTCGAGGTCGGCAAGATGGCCGACCTGGTGTTGTGGGATCCGGCCTTCTTCGGCGCCAAGCCGAAAATGGTCATCAAGGGGGGCATGATCTCCTGGGCGCTGATGGGCGATCCCAACGCGTCGCTGCCGACGCCCCAGCCGGTGCGCTACCGGCCGATGTTCGGCGCCATGGGCTCCGCCCTTGCCAAGACGCGCGTGACGTTCACCTCGCACGCCGGCTTCGAGGACGGGATCGCGGAGCGTTATGGGCTGCAGTCGCAGGTCATTCCGGTCTATGGCACGCGCACCATCAGCAAGTCCTCCATGGTTCGCAACGCCACGTTGCCGACCATTGAGGTCAATCCCGAAACCTTCGCGGTGACGGTGGATGGCGAGCATGCGACGATCGAGCCGGCGACCCATCTGCCGTTGACCCAGTTGCACTTCTTCAGCTGAGCCGCCGGCGCTTCCGGCGGGCGGACGCCCTGCCGGAAGCGCTCAATCAACAAAACAGGACAGGCTCCGGTCCGGCCGGACCGGAGTTTGCGCCAGCGGCGCGGTCCCATGATCGCCGACGCGTGATCGCGCCTGCACGGACGTAGCGGAGGAAGCATGATCCTCGTTGAGAAGAAGCTCGGCCATATCAATGATCCCGTCTGGAGCGCGCGCGCCCGGACGGCGCGCATCGACCACCTGGTGCTCGAACAGTGGGAAGCGCCGAAGAACCGCCTGCGCAAGGCCAGCGAGGGCGGCGTCGAGCTGGCGATCTCGCTGCCGCGCTCCGAGCACCTGCATGACGGCGACGTGCTGTACGCCGACGACGCGCAGAACGTCATTGTTGTCGCCCGCGTGGCGCTGAAAGAAGTTCTGGTCATTGAACTGGAGGGGCTGGAAAGCCTGTCCCCGGCGGAAATCCTCCGGGCCAGCTTCGAACTGGGCCACGGCCTCGGCAACCAGCACTGGCCAGCCGTGATCAAGGGCAGCACGGTTTACGTGCCGCTGTCGGTGGACCAGAAGGTCATGGCCTCGGTGATGCGCACCCATGCCTTCGCCCATGTGAGCACGCGTTTCGCGCCGGGGGAGGAGATCGCAGCGAAACTGGACGCCCGCGAGGTGCGGCTGCTGTTCGCCGGCGCAGACGCCACGCCGCATCATCACCACGGCGGCCATGAGCATGCTGAGGGAATGACTCACGCGCACGCCCACAGCCACCAGCACAGCCATGAACATGCGCACGCAGGCGGCGAGCGGCATGCGCACGCCCACAGCCACACCCATGCGCATGAGCATGGTCACGACCACGATCACGCCGGCCACTGCCACGGCGATCAGGACCATGCCCATGCGCACGGTCACGATCATGATCACGTTCATCCCCACCCCCATCCTCACGCCAGGGAGAGCTGATGTCGGAGGCGAGGTCTGACGGGCTGTCCGCGCCGCGCGACATGACGCATCTGGCGCGACTGCTCCAGTTTTCGGATTCCACCCTGCCGGTCGGCGCCTTCGCCTTCTCGAACGGGCTGGAGTCGGCGTTGCAAACCGGCGTGGTGACCGATCCCGCCAGCCTGCGGGAGTTTGTCGAACTGGCGGTGCGCCAGGCGGCGCGCATGGACGGCGTGGCCCTGCTGCACGCCAGCCGGGCCATGCGGGCGGGGGATTACGGGGCGATCCGCGCCGCTGACGCCGCCCTGTGGAGCCGGCGGGTTGGTGAGGAACAGCAGATGATGCTGGCCCGCATGGGCAAGAAGCTGGCTGAACTGGCGCTGAAGATCAGCGATTTCCCGATGCTGGAGCGCTGGCTGGGCGACATCCGGGCCGGCGCGACGCCCGGTTGCTTTCCCGTCGGCCAGGCCATCGCGCTCGCCCATATGGGGGCGGACGAGGCGGAAACCTTCGTCATGCATCAATATGGCGTGGCTTCGATGATCCTCAGCGCGGCGGTGCGGCTGATGCGGATTGATCATCTCGATACGCAGCGCATCCTGTTTACGACGCAACAGCGCGTGCAGGAGGATTACCAGGCCGTGCGCGATCTGTCGCTGGATGAAATGTCGGTGTTCGCGCCGGTGTTCGACGTGCTGGTGGCGCATCACACGACGACGCACGTCCGGTTGTTCATGAACTGAGGGTCGGCGCCGCGCCGCCCTGCAAGAGGTCAGGCACAATGAAGAAGATCACCCGCATCGGCATTGGCGGTCCCGTCGGCTCCGGCAAGACGGCGATCATCGAAACCATTACGCCGCGCCTGATCGACATGGGCGTCAAGCCGCTGATCATCACCAACGACGTGGTGACCACCGAGGACGCCAAACAGGTGCGCCGCACCCTCAACGGCGTGCTGATCGAAGAAAAGATCGTCGGCGTGGAAACCGGCGCCTGCCCGCACACGGCGGTGCGCGAGGATCCGTCGATGAATATCGCCGCCGTCGAGGAGCTGGAGGAGAAATATCCCGACAGCGACGTCATCATGATCGAGTCCGGCGGCGACAACCTGACCCTGACATTCAGCCCGGCGCTGGCGGATTTCTACATCTATGTCATCGACGTCGCGGCCGGCGACAAGATCCCGCGCAAGAACGGCGCAGGGGTCTGCCAGTCGGATATCCTGGTCATCAACAAGAAGGACCTTGCGCCCTACGTCGGCGCCAGCCTGGAGGTGATGGACCGGGATTCGAAGCTGATGCGCGGCAAGAAGCCGTTCGTCTTCACCAACTGCAAGACCGGCGAGGGCATCGACGACCTCATCGCCCTCATTATGGACATGGCCCTGTTCGACGTGCAGACAACGCCGGCCAGAACGCCCGCGTCGACGCCTGCCGCCGGGTGACGGCCATGACGCTGCACGAGCGCCTGGGCCGGCTCGACGCCGCCCGTGAGGTGCAGGGTTACCAGACCCAGCCCCGGCAGATGCGCGCCGCCGCGCCCGGCAAGGTGGGTGAATTGCGGCTTGGCTTTTCCCTGCGCGACGGGCGCTCGGTGTTGCATGATCTCTACCGGGTGGCGCCGTTGCTGGTGCAGCAGGCGCTGTACTGGGACGAGGCCATGCCGGAGCTGCCGATCTGTCCCATCATTTCGGTGGGCGGCGGGGTGTTGCAGGGCGACCGTTACCGCATCGACATCTCGGTGGAGGCCGGCGCCTGCGCCCAGGTGACGTCGCAGAGCGCCAACCGCATTCACCAGATGGACGCCAACTATGCCTCGCAGCACCAGACGGTGCGCGTGGCCTCCGGCGCCTATCTCGAATACCTGCCGGATTTCACCATTCCCTATAAAGGCTCCCGTTTCATTAACGAAACCGAGGTGACCGTCGCGGAAGACGCCACGGTGCTTTACGGCGAGATGCTGATGAGCGGCCGCAAGCACCATCATGAGGACGAGCGCTTCGGGCTCGACCTGCTGTCCATGGCGGTGTCGGTGCGACGCCCTGGCGGGCCGGAGCTGTTCGCCGAGAAGCTGCTGATCGAAAAGGGCGATCCAACGGTGAACTTCGCCGCCGTGATGCGCGGCTTCGACGCCTTCGCCAGCATCATGTGCCTGACGCCGCCGGACGTGGCGGCGCGCATCCGGGAGCGTTTCGGGACGCTGTTCCCGGCGGAGGAGCGGCGCGCCATCGCCGGCGTCAGCCGCCTGCCCAATGGGGCCGGCCTCATGCTGCGGGTGGTGGGCGTTGAAAGTTACGACGTGCGTCAGGAAGTGCGCCGGTTCTGGCGGATCGTTCGTGAGGAAGCGCGCGGGCGCACCTTGCCGGAGGAGTTTTTGTGGCGCTGAGCGGCTGCAGGTTGGCGGCCGCCGGATGAGCGTGGGCGGCGGGGGCCAGACACGTGCGCGAGGACATGTGCGCCGGCTGGTTTCAGAAAGCTGCGCCCAGGGGCGGCGCGCGACAATGGAGCGGAAAGCGCCGAACCCGGACAGGCCGGCTTTCAGGCGACGATTGACGCAAGAGACGTTGTGCGACGCAAGACAACCGGAAAGGGGCGGAGCATGTCGGGAGAGAGAAACGACCCATTAACAGTGTGCCTGCGCGGGGCCAGCCAGGTGTTCTTCATGGAGAACGCCCTGACAGGCGTCCTGTTCTTTGCCGCCATGGGCTGGGCGTCATATGCGTCCGGCAATTGGGCGACGGTCATCGGCGCCGCGATTGGCGTGGTGGTGGCGACCATCACGGCATGGCTGCTGGATTGTGACGGGCCGTCCATCAGGGCCGGCCTGTTTGGCTTTAATGGCGTGCTGGTGGGGGCGGCGTTGCCAACCTTCATCGCGGCGTCTCCCCAGTTGTGGGTCTATGTGATTGTTGGCTCCGCCGCCAGCACCGTGGTGACGGCCGCCTTCAGCGCCACCCTCACCAAAAGCTGGGGCATTCCGGGTTCAACCGGGCCGTTCGTGCTCACCGGCTGGTTGATGGTGGCCGGCGCCTATACATTTGGCGGCCTGCAGGTAACCGGCGATGCGCCGAAGCTCGCCGCGAATTATGTGCAGGGCGCGGTCGCCATTCCTCCCGCGCTGGATCTGGTCCGCATCTTCTTCCGCAATATTGGCCAGGTCTTCCTGCTGGGCAACGAGATCAGCGGCGCGATTATTCTCGCCGGCATTTTCATCGCCTCGGTTCCGGCCGGCGTCGCCACGGCGGCGGGGTCGTTGATCGCCATGGTCGTCGCCATCGGCATGGGGGCCAATCCGGCGACGGTCGCTCAGGGGCTGTATGGCTTCAGCCCGGTGCTGACCGCCCTCGCCGTGGGCGTGATCTTCCTCAATCCGTCCATGAAGGCGGCGCTTTACGCGTTGCTCGCCACGGTCACCTGCGTCTTCGTTCAGGGCGCTTTCGACGTCATCATGCCGCCGTCCGGCCTGCCGTCGTTCACGGCCCCCTATGTGCTGACCATGTACCTGTTCATCGCGCCGAAGTCGTTGCTGGCGCCGCATCCGCACCGCCCGGTCAGCGGGCATCCGGTGGGCGACGCGCCCGCCGCCAAATGACCCGACGCGGCGGCTTCCGGGCCGCCGCGCCTCCAGTGCCTTCGGCGGGGCTGTCCGGCAGGGCGCTCCCGCCCTTCTGCCAAGGGTAAAAGACCATGCAAGGCATCAATGCAGGCGACACCGCCTTTATTCTGATGTGCACCGCCCTGGTGTGCATGATGACCCCCGCGCTCGCCCTGTTCTATGGCGGGCTGGTGAAGCAGCGCGACATGCTGTCGATCATGATCCAGAACTTCGTCTGCATGGGCGTGGTCGGGCTGATCTGGGTGTTTGGCGGCTTCAGCCTCGTCTTTGGCCCGGACATTAACGGGGTGATCGGTAACATCTCCACGTATTTCGGCATGTATCACGTCGGCATCGGGCCAAATCCGGCCTATGCGAAGAGCGTGCCGTTCATCATGGTGTTCGCCTACCAGATGATGTTCGCCATCATTACGCCGGCGCTGATGACCGGCGCCTTCGTGGGCCGCTTCCAGTTCGGCGCCTATCTGCTGTTCATCGCGTTCTGGACCGGCCTGGTCTATTTGCCGGCGGCGCACTGGATCTGGGGCGGCGGCTTCCTGGCAAAGATGGGCGTGGTGGATTTCGCCGGCGGCATTGTCATCCACACGGCGGCCGGCTTCTCGGCGCTGGCGACCGCCGCTTATCTGGGCAAACGCAAGCTGGGCGTTGGTGAGAAGGAATCGATGCCGGCCAGCCTGCCGCTCGTGGCGCTGGGCGCGGGCCTGCTCTGGTTCGGCTGGTTTGGCTTTAATGCCGGCGGCGCCTATGCGGCGGATGCGCTGGCGGCCTATGCCTTCACCAACACCATGCTGGCCGGCTCCATCGCCATGCTGGTGTGGATGTTCTGGGAATGGCTCGAAACGCGTCGCCCGTCGTTCTCTGGCGTGCTGGTCGGCGCCGTGGCCGGCCTCGCCACCATCACGCCGGCTTCGGGTTATGTCGAACCCATGGCGGCCCTGCTGATCGGCGCCGCCGGCGCGACGGTCTGCTATTACGCCAGGTATGTGCAGAAATGGCTGAAGATCGATGACACCCTGGAGGTCTGGCGCGCCCATGGCGTTGGCGGCGTCACCGGCGCGTTGCTGATCGGCGTCCTCGCCAGCTCCCACATCAACCAGGTGCAGGCCAGCGCCCATCAGCTTGGCGTTCAGGCGCTCGCCGTGGCGATCGTCGCCGCCTGGGCGGTGATCATCACGCTGGTCCTGCTGAAGGCGCTGGACGCCATGGGCATTCTGCGCGTGCCGGAAGAAGTCCAGCTCGCGGGTCTGGATGTGGCCGAGACCGGCGAGCGCGCTGTCAATCTCTGGAACATGGACAGCAAGCGGGCTGAATGAAGCTGAATGCGGTCGCATCCGCATCCAGAAACGCCCGGACATCGCGTCATGCCGGCGGCGGCGTCCGTCGCCAGCCGGCATGACGCCCGAAAACCTGCCGCCCGGTCATCGATCCAGCCGGGCGGCGCCGTTTTATTGCGCGTTGCGATGCCTCACCGGATTGCCAGAACGCGCCAGACTCCAGGAATGCTGGATGAACGTCACCCTCATCATCTTCATCCTGGTTTACGTCGCCATGGCGTTCGGCAAATTGCCGGGTCTGCGGGTGGACCGCACCGGCGCGGCGGTGGTGGGCGCGCTGGCCATGATCGTCTTCGGAGCGATTTCGCCGAAGGGAGCCTGGGAAGCCGTCGACTATCGCACCCTGGGCATGCTGTTTGGCCTCATGGTGGTGTCGACGGCGTTTGTCGTGTCAGGTTTCTATGCCTGGCTGGCGCAGCGCGTCGCCATCATGCCGGTCAGTCCGCCCATGCTCCTCGCCATATTGATCGTGGTCGGCGGCGTGCTGGCCGCCGTCCTCACCAAGGACGTGGTGATGGTGGCGATGACGCCGCTGCTCGTGTCCATCACCATGGCGCGCAAGCTCAACCCCGTCCCGTTTCTGCTCGCCTTCTGTTTTGGCGTGAACACCGGATCCGTGGGCATGATCAGCGGCAGCCCGCAGAACATGATCGTCGCCCAGGGGCTTGGCCTGTCCTTCAGCGGCTTCATACGGGTGGCGGCGCTTCCGGCGCTGCTGTCATTTCCTGTCGTGTGGGCCGTGGTCGCCTTCATGTATCGCGGACGCTGGGCGCTGCCGGCGGGTCAGGACGCGCCCCTGCCGCCGGCTGGGACGGTTCCGCCGCTGGACAGATGGGAAACCATCAAGGCCGCCCTGGTCACGCTGGCGGTGATGGCGGCGTTCATCTCCGGTCACTGGCCCCGCGAGATCATCGCGCTCACCGCCGCCGGCGTGCTGCTGCTGAACCGCAAGATCGCCTCGAAGGACATGCTCGGCCATGTGGACGGCAATCTGCTTCTGCTGATCATGGGGTTGTTCGTGGTGAACGCCGCGCTTGACCTGACCGGCCTGCCGCAACAATGGTTACATGATCTGCGCAATGCCGGCGTCGACCTGAACAATCCGGTGACCCTGTGTCTGGTGGGCGGCCTGCTCAGCAACGTGATCGGTAACAATCCGACGGTGATGTTGCTGACGCCGTTCCTGCAGCCGGGCGTGGACGCCGATGCGCTCGGCGCGGCGCTGGCTGTCGGAACGGGCTTTTTCAGCAACCTCGTCGTGTTCGGCAGCCTGGCCGGCATCATTGTCGTCGAGCAGGCGGCGCGCTGCGGCGTGCGCGTTTCCTTTATGGAATTCTCGCGCGCCGGCGCCCCGGTCACCGTCTGTTGCCTGGCGATCGCCCTGGCCTGGATCATGTACCTGACGTGAACAGGAGGCCCGGTTCAGGCGGCGCCGCGCAAGCCCAGCCGGTAGCCGGCCCAGACCGCGGCGTAGCCGATCAGCAGGCTCGCGGCCAGGTAGGCGAGGGCGACCGTCATGCCAGCGGCGGAGGCGCCCATCACCACGACGGCGCCGTAGACGAAGCTTGAGAATGTCGACAGGCCGCCCATGACGCCGGTTCCGACCAGCGTATTGACGTCATCGGTGACAGCGCGGCGCTGGTGCAGGCCGGTGATCAGGCCCAGCAGGAACGAAGCGACGACATTGGCGACGAAAATCGGCATGGGAAAGCCGTCTGACGGATCGGGGATCCCGAGCATGAGAAATTCGCGCCCCAGGGCGCCCAGGGCGCCGCCGATAAAGACGAGGATGATGGCGTTGATCATGGCGACGCTCCTCAACCCTGCCAGCGGGCCAGGCCCGCGCCGCCGGCTGCGGCCAGCAGGCCGGCGACGACAGAGCCGGCGAGATAGGCGATGGCGGTTATGGCGCGTTGCGCGTTGCTGAGCTTGAGCGCGTCCAGCTGCATGCTGCTGAACGTGGTGTAACCGCCCAGAACGCCGGTCAGCACGCCAGCGTTCAGCGGCGCGCCGAACCTGTCGCGCCAGTCAACGGAGAACAGGACCGACAGGTAGCCAATGACGAAGGCGCCGCTGACATTGATGAGGAATGTGCCGAGGGGGAAGCCGCCGTGGTAGCGTTCGCCCACCAGGCGGCCAATTTGCCAGCGCAACAACGATCCGGCTCCGCCGCCAAGACCGACCCACATGACGTCAAGCGGCCGCATGATTGTTTGCTCCACAGTCAAGTTACGATAATTCAGGCTCAATTGCTGATATTCTGGCGTCGATAATTCCGCGTTGCTGATCCCATACGGGGCATAATGAGATTTCCATGAAGAAATCACCCGCATAAATTTATGGTTTCCCGCCGGGTTTGAAGTCAAGTTGTCGCCAGCCGTATTTACGTCCTTGTGATGCGGCGGGCGCCGGCGCGCGACGCCCGTTAATGCTGGCGCCCGCCAAATCGCAGCGGCCATGGCCAGCCTCTGGCGTTGATGGCGGCGCGAGGCCCGCCAGGCGCCGGCATCGGGAAAGCTTCTGGTCATTTTGGCAGGTTTCCCGGTGATCGACTTGTCGCTGGGGCAGGAAATGTCTAAGCACAGCGTTATCTGGTCGTGAGCCCGCTTGCGTCTTTTCCCGGATACAGCATGCTTCAGGACGATCCCTGAGGCGCTGTTGCTCCCCATGGTCGTTCCGGTGGAGGTTTCTTGCCTGTCGTCCAGGATCATCCTCAAGGCATGTTCATGCGGGGCGTCCGTTCTCTCCCGCCGGCCGCATCTGGCCCGGCCTGGCGCGCCATGATGGCGGCGGTGTCCCGCGCACGCCGCATTGGCTCCGGCCGTGGGGCGCGCCGTCTTGCGGCGCGATCGACAATCCTGACGCTGGGCGCGGGCTCCATGGCCGGCTGCGCCCCCGGCGCTCCAGGAGCTCCAGACGCCCCGCTGGGCGCGCCGGCCATTTCGCTGTTCGGCGCTTACTTCCCGGCCTGGCTGCTGTGCGCTTTCATCGGCGTCATTGGCGCCGTGCTGGTGCGCGTCGTGTTCATCCGCGTTGGCCTTGACGACATGTTCCCCGTGCGCCTGCCGGTGTACGTGGCGGTCGCAGTCATCATCGGCCTTCTGGTTTCCTTTTTCGGCTTTGGCAGGTAACGCATGGCGCAGGCGGGCAAGCAGCGCGCGCTGAAGGTCTGGGGAACGCTGGCCGGCCTCATCATCATTGGCGTCGCCGTGCTGGGCAGCGAGCGCTTCCTGCGCCAGGCCGATCGCAATCCGCTGTCGCAGGACGCCAGCCTGAGCGCGGAGACGGTGGCGGTTGCAGCCAGCGTCCCCGGCCGCATCGCCAGCTTCCACGTCGTGGACAACCAGGCGGTAGCCAGGGGCGACCTGCTGTTCACCCTTGAGAAAGAGCCCTACCAGCTGGCGCGCGACCAGGCGGCGGCGGATCTGCGCATCGCGGAGGCGGCGCTGGCGGACAGGCGCCGGGCCGTCGTGGCCGAGCAGAACAACGCCATGATCGCCGATGAACAGATCGCACGGGCAAAATCCAACCTGGCTCTGGCCACGCAGACCCTGGCCCGCCTGACGGCGCTGCGCCCGAAGGGTTATGTCAGCGCCCAGGAGGTGGACACCGCCCGCACCGCGAAGCAGGACGCGGAGGTGAGCCTGCGTCAGGCCATGCGCCAGAAGGATGCGGCGGACGCTTTGGTCGGCGGCCTGACGGCGGCGGCAGCCCTGGTGGACGCCCGCCGGGCGGCGCTGGCGCTGGCGGAGCGGGCGTTGGCCAACACCGAAGTGCGCGCGCCTTTCGCCGGCAAGGTTTCCAGCCTGAACACCGGCATTGGCGCGTATGTGATCCCCGGCCAGTCGGTGTTCACCCTCATCAGTACGGGCGCATGGTTCGCGATCGCGCCGTTCACCGAGACGGAATTGCCGGCGATCCGCGTTGGCGACTGCGCCGTCGTTTACGCCCTGTCCGACCGCAAGCGGATGATCCGCGGCCGGGTGGAGAGCATCAGCTGGGGCGTGGCGTCGGAGGATGTGATCCGCATTCCCCGCGGCCTGCCAGTGACGCCCAGGAGCCTCGACTGGGTGCGCATCGCCCAACGTTTTCCGGTCCGTATCCGGCTCATCGATCCGCCCGACGACCTGATGCGCGTCGGCGCTTCCGCGACCGCGATGGTGCACCATGGCGACGGCTGCTGACGCCCCGTGGCGGATGATCGCCCGGCAGGTCTGGAGCGATCTTCAACCGTTCGAGGGGCGCCTCGGCCTCACCTGGCGCGTGGCGTTGCTTTGCGCCATCACCGCCGCCGTGGCGATGATGCACCGGATCCCGGAATCAGCCATCAGCTGCTATCTGATCATCTTTCTGATGCGGCCCAACGGCGCCGAGTGCGTCGGCCAGGCCATCGGCCTGATCATTCTGGCCACCCTTGTGGTGTTCGGCATGGCGCCGCTGATCCAGGCGCTGGCGGAGACGCCGTTGCTGCGCCTGGCGGTGATCGCCGGGGCGACGTTTCTTTTTCTGTTCCTGAGTTCGGCGTCGCAGCTTGGCGAGATCGGCGCCATCATCGGTCTGGTCATCGCCTTTATCCTGACCATGGTGGATCTGGTTCCGGTCGGCGAGATTGTCACGCGCGGCCTGCTCTATGCCTGGGCGATGGCCTGCATGCCCATGGCGCTGATGATCGGCTTCTGTCTGGTGCTCGGAACCGGCCCGCACACCCTGCTGCGCCGGACGGTGGCGGAACGTCTGGAGGCCGCCGCCGGTTTGCTGGAAACGGGTGACCGGCGCCAGGCGACGGCGCTGCTGGCGGAAGGGCAGGCCGAGGTCGACAAACGGGTGCTGATGACCCGGATTTTTTACACCGCCCCCAAAGCCGAGGCGCAATGGCTGGCGGGCGCCGCCGCCGCCGCCTACCGGTTGCTGCTGGCCGCCGCCGCGGCGCCGGCCGACGCCGGCGGCGACGCCGCGCGCCGCTCCCTGGCTGATGGATGCCGCCGCGCCGCCCTGGCGGTGCGCCGTCGCGCGCCGCTGCCCCTGCCCATGGCGCCGGAGGGCGCAACGGGGGGCGCGCCGGCCCTGGCGGTGATCTGGCGGTCGCTGGCCGGTCTCGCCGCGCCGGACGGCGGCATGGCGACCACCCCGGCGAAGGCTCCGTTCCTGGCGCCTGACGCCTTCACCAACCCGGATCACCAGCGCTACGCCCTCAAAACCACGGCGGCGGCGGTGTTGGCCTATCTGATCTACTCCCTGCTGGACTGGGAGGGCATCGCCACCGCCATGGTCACCTGTTACGTGGCGGCCCTGGGCACCACTGGCGAAACCGCGCACAAGTTGACGCTGCGTATTGTCGGCTGCCTGATCGGCGCGCTGATGGGCATTCTGGCGATCCTGTTCGTCATGCCGCATCTCACCTCCGTGGGGGGGCTGATGGCGCTGGTGTTCTGCGCCATCCTGCCGGCTGCATGGGTGTCGACAGGAAACGAGCGGATTTCCTATGGCGGCGTGCAGATTGGCCTCGCGTTCCTGCTCACCGTTCTCAACGGCTTCGGTCCCAGCCTCGACATGGGGTCGGCGCGGGACCGGATTATCGGCATCCTGCTCGGCAACACGCTGGTGTTCATCATGTTCACCAACTTCTGGCCCAGGAGCGCGGCCGTGGAAGTCCGCCGTCGCCTCTCGGGCGCGCTGGAGGCGCTCGCCCGTCTGGCGGCCCTGGCTCCCGCCGCCCGGGCCGACGCCGTGAATGACATCGCCGCTGTCGCCACGGATACGGCCGCGGCCAAAATGGCGCTGGACATGACGCCGTTCGAACCGCGCGGCCAGAGCCCGGCCCCAGCCGAGTTGCGTCGCCTGTACGGGGTGATCGATGAAATTGTCGCCCTGCTGCCGGCCGTGACCTTCAGCGACCGGCCGCACGATGACGAGGCTCGCCTGTTCCGGAGCGCCGCCGCGACGCTCGAGCCGGAACGGGACCCGGCGTTGACCCCGGCGCCGTCCGCCGTCATGACGGACAGTGATGCGCCTGACACGCTGGCGCGGGCGCGCCACATCACGCAGCTTGCCGCCGGATGAGAACATGACGTTACAGAACGCCTGCTGGCTCATCATGAAACGCATGAACCGCCATCTGCGGTCGGGTCTGCTGATCGCGGCGGCCGGCAGCCTGGCGGCCTGCGCCACCAGCGCGCTGGAGAATGCGCCGGAACATCCCGCCGCGCCCTGGAAGCCAAAGGACGGGCAGGCGGCGGAAGCGCCTGGCGGCGCGCCGTCGTTCAGCGTCACGCCACAGCCGGAGGTGGCCGCGCTGGAGGCGACGCCGGATATTTCGTCCAGGCGGGCCCATGACCTGCCGGAGCTGATTGACATCGCCCAGAGCCGCAATCCGGCAACGCGCCTCGCCTGGCAGCAGGCGCGTCAGGCGGCGTTGTCGGAAGGCATGGTCGCGGCGACCTATCTGCCGGTGATTTCCGCCAGCGTCATTGGCGGGCGCCAGCGGGTGGGGAGTAGCGCTGACGCCGCCCTGCCGGACCTGCGCGACCCCAGCGCCACCGTCGGCGGCGTCACGCCGATGGTCACGCTGCAATGGCTGCTGTTCGATTTTGGCCAGCGTCGCGCCCTGCGTGACGCCGCCCGGCACAATTCGGCGGCGGCCAATGTGCTGTTCAACGGCGCGCACCAGAAGATCATCTTCGACGTCACCCGCGCCTATTTCCTCTATGGCGCGGCGCGCAGCCGCGTGCGCATCGCCACGCAAACCCTGGGCAACGGCCAGGCCATCGAAGCCGCCGCCGTCGATCGCATGGAAAAGGGGCTCGGCAACACGGTGGAGGTCGCCCAGGCGAAACAGCAGGTCGCCCAGGCGCGCTTTGGCCTGGTGCAGGCCCAGGGGGCGGAGCGCGGCGCCTACCAGGCGCTGCTCGCCGCCATGGGCGTCTCGCCGATGACTCAGATGCATATCCGCGACGCCAGCGGCCGTGCGCTGTCGGCCAGCTTCCAGGCGCCGACCGACGCCGCCATCCGCGCCGCTCTGGCGCGCCGTCCCGACGTGCTGGCCAGTTACGCGGCGATGAAAGCCAGCCGCGCCGGCGTCGCCGCCGCCCAGTCGGAGTTCATGCCCAAGGTGTTCCTCAGCGCCGTGGCCGCCAGCGGCTCCAACAGCCTGAGGGCCACGGGCCTGCCGACCATTGGCCAGCAGGGCTCCACCACCGGCTTCCTGGTGGGCGCGACCATGCCGATCTACGACGGCGGCCTGCGCGCCGCCCAGTTGCGCAAGGCGGAGGCGCTGGCCGATTCCGGCGAAACCACATTCAACCGGGTGAAGAACGACGCGGTGCGCGAGATCATCGTCGCTTCCGACACGTTGCGCTCGGCGCTGGCGTCCTACAAGGCGGCGTCGGCGCTGGCCGATGCGGCGCGGGTTACCTATGACGCGGCGTTCGCGGCCTGGAAGTCTGGCGTCGGCTCCATCACCGCCGCCACCGCCGCCGACAGCGGCCTGCTTGTCGCCCGCCAGGCCCAGGCCGACGCCCACGCCGCCTCGCTGGTCGCCGCCGCCAATCTGGCCTTCATGCTGGGGGCCATGACGTCGCGCGATACGGCGTCTGGCCTCATGCATCGATGATGGCGCGGAATATGACCATTTTCCTTTTGCCGCGGATCATGTACCGCTTGATATAACAAGGCCGACAGGGGGATTTCTGGATGTGCACGTCGCTTGTCTACAAGGACGCCGCCGGCAAGGCCTACTTCGGCCGGACGCTCGAACTGACGGTAGCCCTGCCTTACCAGCTCGCCGTTTTCCCCAAAGGCGCGCAGTGCGTTTCGGAGGTCGCCGGGCATCCGGCGGTCACGTTTGGGCGGCTGCACGATTTTGTCGCCATCACCATGCCTGGGCGGGCGCCGACGGCAGCGGCGCCGCTGGGGCCGGATGATCTCAAGGTTATCGAGGGCATGAACGACCAGGGGCTGACCTTCAGCCTGCTGTCCTACCCGTCGGCCGGCGGCGCGCAGTCGCTGGACATGACCCGTGCCGCCCTGGCCGCCTCCGATCTGGGCGGCTGGATTCTCGGCAGTTTCGCCACGGTGGCGGAGGTGCGCGTCGGGCTCGGGCGCCAGCCCGTGTTGCTGGAGCCGCTGGCCATGCTCGGCGGCGCCGTGTCGCCGTTCCATTATGTCGCCCACGACCCCTCCGGGGCGGCGCTGGTCATCGAATTCACCAAAGGGGCGATGCGCCTGTTCGACAATCCGGTAGGCGTCATGACCAATGGGCCGGAGTTTGACTGGCACCTCACCAATCTCAACAATTACACCTTCCTGAGCAACGTCGACCGCTCGAGCGCCACCTTCGGCGCCCTGACGGCGCGGCAGCCGGATTCGGGCATCGCCACCGCTGGCCTGCCGTCTTCCAGCACTTCGGTCGGCCGCTTCGTGCGGGCGGTGTATTACGCGCAATACACCGAGAAGGCCGCCAACCCCGACGCGGCGGTGCGGACGCTCGCCCATGTCATGAACAATTTCGACCGCCCGCGCGGCGTCTCCATCGATTGCTCCGCCAATGGCGGCGGTCTGGAGGTGCAGGGGCTCAAGGCGGCGGAACCGGAGCCCTATGCAACGGAGTTTACTTCCTGGACCAGCATGAGCGATCTTGATCGCAAGCTGTTTTTTGTGCGCGACTATAACGGCCTCAATTTCGTCAGCGTCGATTTGACGGCGCTGGCGGGCCTTGGTGGCCCATGCGTGCTTCCGTTGGCCAGGGTCGCGGATCAGGCGGGCGACGTGAGCGGCCTCCTGCGCGCCGCCGGAAAGGCGCAGCCGCACGCCTGAGCCAGGCCCGCCGGGCCGGAGCTGTCAATTGTCCCCTTCGGGGACTCAGGGACTTCAGGACACAGGGAGAAGAGACTTGAAGAAAGCCCCTTTCATCGCCGCCGCGCTTGCCGTCGCGTTCGCCGCTCCAGCTTTTGCCGCTGACCGGCATTTTGAATGTCCTGCGATCAAGGCGGGCGAGGAGCCGGCCGCGGTGAAGGATCTGCGCCTGAGCTTTGGCAAGGAGGACCCGCTGAATGTTCCGGACGCCCTTAACGCCGCCGTCGACCGGTTGCGCAAGGATGGGGCGAACCGCACCCTGGTGATCGACAATCTCATCAGCGCTTACTGCCCGGTGGTCGCCGCCAACAGCGCGCTGACCGACCAACAGAAAGTGGCCCGCGTGCAGCGTTTCGCCACGATTGTCGTGCCGCTGGTCTATGGGCTGGAAAGCGCCGAGGAAATCATCCTCAACGTGCCGCTGCCGCCGGCGGTGATCGACGCCGTCAATGAGAAGGCGCGCGCGGTCAAGATCTCGCCCGAGGAGTGGGCGGCGGGCGCCGTTGAGCGCGCGCTCGGCGGCAAGTAAGCCCCGCGCGGCGGCCCGGAGCACGAACTCCGGGCCATGAAAGGCGGTCCCTGTCGCGACGACAGGGACCGGGAAGGCTGCGGCTGGTTTCGGGGGAGGGCGCCGGGCTTTATGGTGGGGTCACAGACATCGCAACAGGCGGACGCACCTTCGCTGAATGATGCGGCTTCGGTGCGGGGCGCGGGCGTCTACCAGTTTCTTTTCGTGGCGCTGGCGGCGCTGGTCGGCGCTGTCATCGGTCTGATCGGCTCCGCTTTCCACCTTGCCATTGATCATTTGTCCGCCTGGCCGCAATGGCTGGCGACCCGGGTGGAGCCTGACCAGCGCATCTGGTGCACCATGGGCGTGACCATGCTGGCGACGGTGATCAGCGTGATGCTGGTGCGGCGCTTCGCGCCGGAGGCGGGCGGCAGCGGCGTTCAGGAGCTGGAAGGCGCGGTTCAGGGCATTCGCCATGTGCGCTGGCGCCGGGTGCTGCCGGTGAAATTCGTCGCCGGCATTGCGTCGATTTCTTCTGGCCTCGTGTTGGGGCGCGAAGGTCCCACCATTCACATCGGCGCCGCCGTGTCGGCCGCGGCGGCCGGGGCGACCCGGTGCACCGAGGTGGAGCGGCGCGGCCTGCTGGCCGCCGGCGCCGGGGCGGGCCTTGCCTGCGCCTTCAATGCGCCGCTGGCGGGGGCGCTGTTCGTCGTTGAGGAAACCCGCAAGCAGTTTCCCTATACATTCCGCACATATATGGGCGTGATCGCCGCGGCGATCACGTCGACGATCGTGACCCAGGCGATCGCCGGGAGCCGCATTGATCTGCCGGTGATCGGCCAGCAGGCGCCGCTGGCCAGCCTGCCGGCCTTCGCCCTGCTTGGCGTCACGCTCGGCGCCATGGGCGTGGCGCTGAACGCGGTCGTGCTCGCGACGCTGGACATGGCCGCCGCCTGCAACAGGCGCGTTCCTTATCTGTGGCCGGCGCTGGTTGGACTTGGCGTCGGCGCCCTGCTGACCGCGGCGCCGCAAACGGTCACCGGCGGCGAAACCGTGATCATGCAATGGGCTGCCCAGACGCCGGCGCTGCCGATGCTGCTGGTGTTCGTCGTCATGCGCTTTGTCACCATGGTCGGCAGCTATTCGGCTGGGGCGCCAGGCGGGGTTTTCGCGCCGATCCTGGCCCTGGCGGTTTGCTCCGGCATGGCGTTCGGCGCCATTGTCGAGCTCGCCGTTTCCCAGCTGGGGCTGGGCGACGCCCTGGGGGACAGCGCCTCGCCGTTGGCTTTCGGCATGGCGGCGATGGCCGCGCTGTTCACCGGCTCGATCCGCTCGCCGCTTGTTGGCGTGGTGCTGGCGCTGGAACTGACCGGCTCCTATGGTCTGACGCTGGCCATGCTGTGCGCCAGCCTGACCGCCAACCTGACGGCGCAGTGGCTCGGCGGTCGTCCCCTGTATGAGCAGCTGCTTGAACGGACATTGCGTCTCGAAGGCAAGGCCCCTTCGCCCAGGCGCGCGGCCGTGGGACTCGCGTCCTGGACGCGGGACAGGCGCGCGCGCAGGCGGGAGCGGGGCAAAGGCTGAGCGCGGGCGTGTTACTTTTTCGCGCGTTATCCTTGCGCCCGCGGGCTTGCGCCTCTCCGGGACGCCCCCGTCGCTGAGCATCGGTTGCATGGGCGCGAAGCTGGCGCTGCTCCTGGCGGCCTCCCGTCGCCTCCCTGTTTTCTCCCCACGTGGGGAGCGATTGTGCGGCAAGGCGTGGACGGGCGCGGTCAGGCGTCCGCCCAGGCGATCATGTATCGCCAGCGCGATTTTCATGTACGTTGTCGCAAAGGCGCGCTCCAGTCGCGCCGGCGGGGAGGAACAATGGTCAGCAGTTCTGGCAATCCGGAATTCCGGATGATCGACGCCAATGGCGTCCGGTTGCGCGCCGCCGTCGCCGGCGAGGGGCCGCTGGTGGTGCTTGTGCACGGCTTTCCGGAAAGCTGGGCGGCATGGCGGCATCAGATCGGCCCTATCGCAGAAGCCGGTTTCAAGGTTTGCGCCATCGATTGCCGGGGCTATGGCGGCAGTGACAGGCCGCACCCGGTGGAGGCCTATGATCTGGAAACGATGACCGCAGATATCGCTGGCGTCGTCGCCGCTGAAGGCGGCGGCGCGCCTGGCGTGCTGATCGGCCACGACTGGGGCGCCCATCTGGTGTGGCATACGGCCCTGCTGCACCCGGACAGTATCAGGGCGGTGGCGGCCCTGTCCGTGCCGTTCCTGGGCGTGGCCGAGCGGGCGCTGATCGATGCGGTGCGGCCGGTCTATGGGGATCGCGGCAAATTCTTCTACCAGGAATATTTCCAGAAAGAGGGCGTCGCGGAAGCGGAGGCCGAACGCGATCTGAACGCCTTTGTGCGCCGGTTCTATTTCTGGTTGTCCGGCGAGGCCCCGGATGGCCTCGGCAACGGTCGCCCCGCCAGCGGCGGCGTGCTCGACGGTCTTCCTGATCCCGATCCATTCCCTGGCTGGATGACGGAGGAAGACATCGCCTATCTGGTCAGCGAATTTCGCCAGAGCGGCCTGCGCGGACCCTTGAACCGCTATCGCAACCAGCATCGCGACGTTGCGTTCCTGACCCCCTGGCGCGGTCAGAAGATCCAGCAGCCCGCGTTCTTCATCGGCGGTGAGCGGGACCTGGTGCTGTCGATGGTTCCGGGCCTCGACATGATCGCCGCCATGCGCCGGAATGTGCCGAACCTTACCGGCGCCGTGATGCTGGAGGGCTGCGGTCACTGGACCCAGCAGGAGCGCCCGCGCGAGGTGACGGCGGCGCTTGTCGGCTGGTTGAAGGGGCTGCCAGCGCAAGAGCGCGAAGGCGCGACGGCGCCCACGACCTGAGGCCTGGCCGCGCGCCTGCCCATGGGGGTCGCGCGCGGCGGGTTTCCGGCGCCTCATTCGTGCAACGCCAGCGGGCGGGCGACGTGCTCGAGCGGCCGCCGCTCCGCCGCCACGCCCCAGCGCCATGCGATGACGCCGGCTGCGATCATCAGCGCCGCGCCCAGCAGGTAGCCGCCGAACACGCTGTTGCGCGAGCCGCTTGCGATCAGCACGCCAAACAGCGCCGGCCCGGCCACGCCGCCAAGGCCGGTGCCGATGGCGTAGAACGTGGCGATGGCCAGGGCGCGAATCTCCAGCGGAAAGGTCTCGCTCACGGTGAGATAGGCGGAGCTCGCGGCGGCGGAGGCGAAAAAGAACACGATGACCCAGGCCAGGGTCTGGGTCTGGGCCGTCAGCAGGTTACGCTGGAACAGCAGCCCGGTGATGGCCAGCAGCACCGCCGAGGTGATGTAGGTGAAGGCGATCATCTGCCGGCGGCCAATGGTGTCGAACAGCCGGCCGAGCAGCAGCGGTCCCAGAAAATTTCCGGCGGCGAAGGGCAGGATGTACCAGCCGATGGATGCGGCGGGCACGCCGAAGAAATCCGCCAGCACCAGCGCATAGGTGAAAAAGATCGCGTTGTAGAAAAACGCCTGGGCCGCCATCAGCGCCAGCCCCACGAGGGCCCGGTCGCGGTGACGCCGGAACAGCACGTCGAACACTTCCCGGATCGGCGTGTGGGTGCGGGAGCGCAACCGGACCTTCTCCGTGACCGGGGCGAGCGTGTGGCCGCTGGCGATGAAGCGCTGTTCGATGTCGGCGACGATCGCCTCCGCTTCCGCGACGCGGCCATGGGTCATCAGCCAGCGCGGACTTTCCGGCAACCACATGCGCATGAACAGCACAATGGTTCCCAGGACGGCGCCGAGACCGAAACAGGCGCGCCAGCCCAGTTCGACGCCGAGGATATGCGGGCTCAGCAGCACCACCGAGCCCACCGCCCCCAGCGCCGCGCCGATCCAGAACGAGCCATTGATGACCAGATCGGTCCAGCCGCGCACGCGCGCCGGCGTCAGCTCCTGGATGGTGGAGTTGATGGCGGTGTATTCGCCGCCGATGCCAGCGCCGGTGAGGAAGCGGAACAGGCAAAAGCTCCACAGGTTCCAGGAGAACGCGGTCGCGGCGGTGGCGAACAGGTAGACGGCGAGGGTGATGAAAAACAGCTTCTTGCGGCCGAGCCGGTCAGTCAGCCAGCCGAAAAACAGCGCGCCGAGCACGGCGCCAGTGATGTAGACGCTGCCGGCCATGGCGACGTCCAGGCCGGAGAACTGCATGATGGCGCTCTGGCGCAGCGCCCCCGCCACCGACCCGGCCAGGGTGACTTCGAGGCCATCCAGGATCCAGGTGACGCCGAGGGCCGCCACCGCCAGCGTGTGGAACCGCCCCCATGGCAAACGGTCGAGCCGGGCGGGAATGTCGGTTTCCACGATATCCGCTGTCATGTCTCTCCCCTGTCCACGTTCTGTTATCGGCGGCGCTTCGCGCAGGGCGTGCGTGGACGCAGGCCAGACGTGCGAATTGATCTGCCGACCTGCCCTCCAGCCGCTGGACGGGGATCAGATCACATTGCCCCTGGGCGCGCTGTCTCCAGCTGGGAATTGCGTGATCAAAGGCTCCGCAACGTCCCGCCGGACAGCCGCCGCCGGACCATGCCTCAAACCCGCCCGAGGGCCAGGGCGACGCCGCCGAGCGTCAGGCCGATGGCCGCCATCTCGCGCACGCCAAGCGGCTCGCCCAGGGCAACGGCGGCGGCGACAGTGGCGATGACCGGCACAAGCAACATGCCGGCCGAGGCGCCGGCCGGCGGCAGGCGGCGCAGGGTCTCGAACCAGCTCAGGTAACAGACCGCCATGGGGATCAGCATCATGTAGATGAGGCAGGCGAGCCCCGCCGCCGAAAGCTCCAGATAACGCGGCCCCTCGAACACCATGCCAAGAACCAGCATGACGAGGCAACCGAGGCCAACCTGCCAGGCGACCGCCGCGAGCGGCGGCAGCGGCAGCGGTTTTCTGTTCAGGATATTGCCCAGCGCGAACAGAATGGCGGCGGCCAGTGACAGCCCGATCCCCAGAAGCCGGTCGCCGCTGAACGGCGCGCCGCCGCCGCCGCCCAGCAGCAGGGCGACCCCGGCCAGTCCAAGGACAACCGCGGCGACGTCGCGCAGCGCCGGGCGCATGTTGCGCAGCGGCCAGGCCAGCAGCAACGTCCAGATGGGCATGGTGTAGACGATGAGCGCCCCTTCGCTCACCGGGATGAATTTCATCGCCACCGTGGTCAGCCCCATCCAGGCGAACACGTTGGTGAAGGAGGCGAACAGCAGTTGCGGGATGATGGCGCGCGGCGCGGCGAGCGACTGCCCCCGGCTCGCGGCGATGGCGGCGAGAATGCACGCGGCCGCCACGCCGGCCAGGCCCCGGGAGAACAGGGGCGGCCAGTCGCGCAGCAGAATTTTCATCAGCGGCCAGTTCAGCCCCCAGCCAACCGCGGTAATGCCGAGACAGGTGAGGCCCGTGAGCCGCGCGCGCGCCGCGTCCATGTTGGTTGCATCAGTTCCCGAAGTCATGGAGCGCCTGGGAGCATTTCGCCGGGGACACGCAAGATCAATCGATGTCTTCCTGGTTCCATTTCTGGCCGTCGAACACGGAAATGTAGAGTTTCCTGAACGGCGTGTAATCGTTCGGCGTGATGGCGTAGGTCACGCCGGGCAACAGGGCCGGGGCCTTGACGCCGTTCATGCTGGTCATCTGCTTCAGCAGGTTCTTGCGGGTCAGTTCGTCGCCACACCGCTCCAGCCCGAGCGCCAGCACCGTGGCGGCGGAATAGGCGACGAAGGCGAGGTCGTTGTCGGGATCGACGTTGGGCAGATACTTCTTGCGGAAGGCGTGGAACTGCAAAATCTCGGGATCATTGGCCCATTCCGGGCTGCCGAGACTGCGGAAGGTGCGGGCGGTCGTCAGGCCGGCGGCGTTCTCCTTGCCGGCGGCGTTGATCATCGGCGCTCCCACGGCGGTGGACGAAATGAGGTGGAGCGGCTTCCAGCCCAGCTCCGCCCTCTTGCGGATGGCCTGGGACGACGCCTTGCCGGTCGAGGCGTCGAGAACGACGTTGGCGCCCGACTGGTAGAGTTTCAGCACCTGGCTGTCGATCGTGGGGTCGGTCAGGTCGTAGGAGGCTTCGGAAATGATCAGGCTGTCAGCCCGGTCCCCCAGCGCCTCGCGAAACCCCTTGACGTAATCGCGGCCGAATTCGTCGTTCTGGTAAAGCAGCGCCACCTTGGGTTCAGGGACTTTCTTCAGGGCGTACTTCGCCAGGATGTGGCCTTCGGTCGGGTAGAGCGCCTGACCTGGCACGGTCCACGGGAATTCCTTCGGATTGTTCCAGCGCGAGGCGCCGGTGAACAGGTACAGCTGCGGCACGCCCTTGCTGTTCAGATATTTTTGCACCGCCAGCTGCCCGGCGGAGCTGGTGCTGCCGAACAGCGCAAGCACGCCGTCCTGCTCCACCAGCTTGCGGGTCTGCTCCACGGTTTTGGGCGTGCTGTAGGCGTCGTCCATGCTCAGGAACACGACCTTGCGGCCGTTGATCCCGCCCTTCGTTTCATTGAGCATGTCGAAATAGGCCTTCATCGACCGGCCGATGACGCCATAGGGCGCGCCGGGACCGCTGTGGGGGATGGTTTGGCCAATCCTGATTTCAGTATCGCTGGCGCCGACGTCATACGCCTTGCCTGGCGTCTTGCTTTGGGCCCAGGCAGGCGCCGACAGGGTCATGACGGCGGCGATCAGGCCGACAACAAGTGCGCGCATCTCTTCCTCCCGTAATCTTGTCGGCGACGTCTGTGTTTGAACAACAGGCCAACGTGTTTTCCGCAGGCTAGAAGCAGTGGATGCGCAGATCAATGCGCGCGCTGGCATGTCGGTGCTGCATGGGTGCGCATCGACGCCTCCTGGCGATCTGGCCCGGATCTCTGGCGGGATGCGTCGGTGAGCTCGCGGACACGGCGCGCCATGGAGCAACGGGCTCTGATGCAGGCGCTTGCCAACCATTTGAGTTCAGGACGGAATTGATGGCGCGTCCCGTTATCGTTCAAAAAAACCGGCATGAATGTATACGAGATTTGTGATTTTTCTTTACGGCGACCTCATGACGTAATCTGATGGAGGTTGGGTGACGGCTGGATGCTTCGGTGATCCGGCCGGCCAGGGGCGGCGTCAAGGGCGGCGTCAAGGCGGCCCAAAGGGTCGGCCCGTCCTGGCGATGGGTTCACATCGCTGGTTCGCCAGGGCGGTCAAACAAACAGCCCGGCGCGGGTGGAAACAGACAACGGGGCGGGCATGACCCAGGCAGACATCACCGTCGGCCGTCGCCAGTCGGCGGCGGCGGGCCGCAGGAAGTTTCAGTCTCAGGAGATGGCGATTTTCGCTATCGCCGCGGCGCTGGCGGTGCTGTTCGCGTTCATGCTGCCAGGCTTCGCCACCATCAACAACATGCTCACCCTGGCGCGCAGCGTCTCCGTGCTTGGCGTTCTCAGTCTCGCCATGGCCCTTGTGGTGATTGGCCGGGGGCTCGACCTGTCGCTGATCGCCAGCATGGCGGCCGGCGCGGCGACGGTAATGGCCTTGCAGGGCGCTGGCTACGCCTTCCCGCTGGCCATCCTGGCCGGGTTGGCGGTGGCGATGGCGATCGGCCTCGTCAATGGCTGGATTATCGCCTTCATTGAGGTGCCGGCCCTGTTCACCACGCTGGCCATGTCGCTGCTGGTGTTTGGCGTCGCCCGCTTCGCTTTCAAAAGCGTGCTGGTTTATCCGCCGGCCGACGCGCACGCTTTCCTGTTCCTGGGTCAGGGCAAGCTGTTCGGCGTGCCCATGCCGATCATCGTTTTCGCGGTGCTGGCGGTGGCGATGCACCTGTTCCTGTCCCGCACCACGCCTGGTCGTTTCACCTATGCGCGCGGCGACAATCCCGAGGCCGCCCGGCTGACTGGCGTGGACGTGCGTCGCGACATCATCATCTCCTACATGCTCGCCGCCGGCCTGAGCCTGCTGGCCGGCCTGGTTTCGGCTTCAGCCACCGCCAGCATGAACCTGCAGATCATCACCGGCACCATGATCTTCGACGTGGTGCTGGTGGTGGTGCTGGGCGGCGTCAGCCTCGTGGGCGGGCGCGGCAGCGTGCTTAGCGTCCTGGCCGGGGCGTTGCTGATCGGCGTGCTGCTCAACGGCCTCACCATCATGAACGTCAACAACCAGATGCAGGACATCGTGCGCGGCCTGGTGCTGCTGGGCGCCATCATTCTCGATAACCGCCTGCACCCGCGCGACGAGGAAACGGCCCGTCAGGGCGACTGAAATCGTCAGAAACAACAAAATCGGGGGAGACTTCCATGCGCGTATCCAGAGCATTTTCCAGCGGCGTCGCCCATGCGTCCGGCGCCTTCCGGCGCGCTGTCGCCGGCTCTGTCCTGGGCGGTTGTTTCGCCCTCGCGGCGTTGTCAGGCCCGGCGACGGCCGCCGATGCGCCGAAACCGTCGAAGAACGCGCTGGAATTGCAGGCCCGGGCCGAAAAGGCCCTCAAGGGAAAAACCATCGGCTGGGTGCCGGTGACGCTTGGCATACCGCTTTCGGACGAGTGGACCGCCACCATGAAGCAGGAGGCGGAGAAGCTTGGCATGAAACTGGTGGTGCGCGATCCCGGCTGGAACGCCACCGCCCAGTTGCAGGCGGTTTCCGCCCTGATCGGCGAGAAAGTCGACGTGCTGGTGGTGCAGAACCCCAATGTCCAGCTGCTTGCCCGTGAACTGAAACGCGCCAATGAGGCCGGCATCTACGTGGTGCAGGTCAACATGGCCTCCAACTATGACGGCGACGCCTATGTTGGCGGCGACTTCATCCGCATCGGCCAGTTGCTGGGCGAGGACGTGGTGAAGGCCTGCGGCAAGGGCTCGGGCACATCAGGCAAGGTGCAGATCATCCAGGGCGAACTCACCGCCACCGCCAGCCTCGACCAGCTCGCCGGCCTGATGGAGGCGCTGAACAAGGACGACACGATCAAGGTCGTTTCCAACCAGGCCGCCAACTGGGACGCCACCAAGGCGCTCGACATCACGTCATCAGTCATCCAGCAGCACCCGGACCTGTGCGCGAGCGTCGGCTTCTGGGGCGTCATGCAGCGCGGCGCTTCTCAGGCGCTGAAGACCGCCGGCAAGCTCGATCAGGTCAAGAGCTACGCCTCCGGCGAGGGCGGACCGGCGGATTGCGACATGCTCCAGCAGGGTCTGCTGTACAAATATCTGAACTACAACGCCCGCCTGCAGGGGCACGACATCATCCAGACCATCAGCTTCCTGCTGCAGAATGGCGACAAGCCGGGGACGAAGCACATCGCCAATTTCAGCCAGCTGGTGATGCTCGACAAGGAGACCGGCAAGGGCGACGCCTGCTACAGCGCGCGTAAATAGGCGCGTCCTGTTTTCCGGGCCGGCGCGTGACGCCGGCGCGGTCGTTCCGGGCGTTTGCATCGGCCAGTCAGGCCGGCGGCGCCTTGTCCCGCTGATCCGCGTCTTGCCGCGAAGCCGCCGCCGCGCAGCCATGCGCCGAAGCAGAAAGAAGCCGCGCGATCCGGTTCCGCTGACGGAACCTGATCCGGCCTCCGCAGGAAAATCTTCATGTCGGTCGTGACGTCGCCAACTCCGCCCCGTTCATCATCCAGCGATACGCTGAAGGCGCTGCGCTACCGGTTCTCCGCCAAGCTGTTCCTGTCGGAGCTGCTGGCGAAGAACTGGATGGAGCCGATTGTCCCGTTCACGCTGATGCTGGCGCTGCTGGGCTATTTCGCCGCTACGGTGCCGGGATACCTCTCCGTCGACAATCTCCAGCAGATGCTGAACCTGTTCGCGGAGATCGGCCTGGTGTCGATCGCCATGGGTTTCGTGATGATTTCAGGGGGCATCGACCTCAGCGTCGGCGCCATCTTCGCCGTCACCAATCTCGCCGCCCTGATCATGTTCAAGATCTTCGGCTGGCCGGTTCCCGTCGCCGCCGTCTGCACGCTGCTGCTCGGCGCCGGGCTGGGCGCCGTCAACGGCTGGCTGGTCGGCTATCTGAAGGCGCGGCCGTTCCTGACCACCCTGGTCACCCTGATCATCCTGCGCGCTGTCTTCGATATGGTCAGCGGCCGCTACGCCACCGATTTCGCCACCTCCGACGTGGAAAGCCCGGTGTGGGATTTCCTCGGCGCCGGCCGGATCCTGGGCGTGCCCACCAACGCCGTCGCGCTGTTGCTGGTTATCGTCATCGGCCACGTCTATCTCAGCCGCTCGCGCTGGGGCTGGCACATCACTGCCGTCGGCTCCAGCCGCAAGGCGGCGCGCCACGCCGGCATCCGGGTCGAGCGGGTGCTGTTCGGCGCCTATGTGCTCTCCGGCGTGCTGTGCGCGCTGGCCGGCCTGTTCTACGCCGCGCGCCAGAACAGCGCCGGCTCCGACACCGGCCAAGGCTGGGAAATGCAGGCGCTGACGGCGGTGGTGCTCGGCGGCATCTCGCTCGCCGGTGGACGCGGCACCGTGTTCCGCGCCTGCCTCGGCGCCATCATCGTCTTTCTGCTGATCAACGGCTTTGTGCGCCTTGGCCTTGAGGGCTATCTGACCCTGTCGGCGCTGGGGCTGGTGCTGCTGGTCGCCGTCGGCGTCGACGTCAAATGGGCCAAGAACCGCGGCAAGGCGATCCAGAAGATCTACGTCAACCCCACCTGGCTGAAACTGCCGCCGACGCCGTCGATCGCGCGCGGCTCGGATTCGCCCTTCGCCGAAAATGATCGCCTGTCCCACGCCGAGCCGATTGGCCTTGGCCAGGTGGAGGGGCCGGAAGACGTCATCCTCGACCGGCAGGACCGGCTCTACACCGGCACCCGAGAAGGCTGGATCCTGCGTTTCTCGGGGCCGAAGTTCGAGCATCGCGAAATCTTCGCGCGCATCGGCGGGCGACCGCTGGGCATGGCCTTCGACAGGGAGGAAAACCTGATCGTCTGCTCCGGCGGCATGGGCGTTTACGGCGTCAGGCCGGACGGCGAGGTCTTCAAGGTCACCGACGAGACCAACCGCACCTGGGGCAAGCTCAACGACGACTCGCGCCTGCGTCTCGCCGATGATCTGGACATCGCCCCGGACGGCAAGATCTACTTTTCCGAAGCCACCATCCGCTACGAGATGCACTCCTGGGACATGGACGGCATCGAAGGGCGCGGCAACGGCCGCATGATCTGCTTCGACCCCGCCACCGGCCAGACCCGCACCATCATCAAGAACCAGCGCTTCCCCAACGGCGTTTGCGTCACCCACGACGGCCAGTCGGTGCTGTATTGCTCCACCTGGCTGTGCAAGGTGTTCCGCTACTGGATCGCCGGGCCCAAAAAGGGCCAGGTTGAAACCTTCACCGACAATCTTCCAGGCTACGCCGACAATATCAATCGCGCCTCGGACGGCGGCTACTGGCTGGCGCTGGCCGGCATCCGCTCCCCCGCCTACGACCTCGCCATGCGCAACCCGGACTTCCGTCTGCGCATGGTGAAGGAAATTCCACGCGATGAGTGGCTGTACCCTGGGCTCAACAACGGTTGCATCGTCAAGCTCGACGCCCACGGCAAGCCGGTTGAAAGTCTGTGGGACCCCAGCGGCGCCCTGCATCCGGCCGTCACCTCCATGCGCGAACATCGCGGCTGGCTGTACATCGGCGGCCTCGAAAACAACCGCATTGGCCGCGTGCGGCTCGAGGGCGCGGACCCGGACTGGACCGGCCAGGATTCCTACTGGGGCAAGCCCTCTGACCAGAACGGACGGGGGGAGAACTGAGCATGGCCTTCTACAGTCACATGCTGCGCAACATGCGCCAGATCCTGTTCCGCGACGAGGACCAGCACGCCATTCCCTCCATGGACGGCCCGCTGAGCCCGAACAATTACCTCGACGCCTTCACGCCGGTGTTCGATGATCTGACGGATGTGGACGATGTCGTCGCCGGCCCTGATGGCCTCTACGTCGCCAGTGGTCATGACGTCGTGCTGGTGGGGAAGGACGGATCGCGCGCGACCATCGCCCGCTTCGAGGCGCCGTGCGGCGCCCTGGCGCTGCATCCGGACTATCGCGTGCTCGCCTGCGTCGCCGGCCGGGGGCTCGCCGCCGTGCGCGCCGACGGTGAGGTGATCTGGCTCACCGAAGCGGGCGGCGTGGCGCTGACCTGCCTCACGGCGGTCGCGGTGGCCCCGGATGGCGCGATTGTCGTCGCCAATGGCAGCGTCCGTCATCCCGCCGCCGACTGGCTGTGGGATCTGATGGAGAAGAACGCCAGCGGCCAGATCGTTGTCTGCAACCCCGGACTCGGTGACGCCCGCATCGTCTTTGACCGGCTGGCCTGGCCGCATGGCGTCGCCTTCTCCCATGACGGCGCCAGTCTGTGGTTTACCGAGAGCTGGGCCCATCGCGTGAGCCGCGCCCCCTGGTCGCCGGACGGCCCTGGCGCGCGCGAGATCGTCATTGGCAATCTTCCAGGTTATCCGGCGCGGCTGTCGGCGACGGCGGACGGCGGCTTCTGGCTCGCCCTGTTCGCCCTGCGGACCCATCTGGTGGAACTGGTGCTCACCGAGGACGGCTTCCGCAAGGAGATGATGGCGACGATCGCGCCGGAGCTATGGATCGCGCCGCAATACGCGTCCGGCCGCAGTTATCTGGAGCCGCTGCAGGGCGGCGGCATGCGCAAGCTCGGCATTCTCAAGCCATGGGCGCCGCCGCGTTCCTACGGCTTCATCGGCCATATCGACGGCCATGGTGAATTTGACCAAAGCCTGCAAAGCCGCGTCGGCGGCCAGAACCATGGGGTCGTCAGCGTGGTGGAGAGCGATGGCGACCTGCTGATTGTCCCGAAGGCGCGCGGCCAGGTTCTGGGCGGGCAACGACAGGGTGGGGAGAGCCGGCAATGAACAGCCCCGTCGATCACCAGAAAACCGCAACGGAACCGCGCGGGAACACGCCGGTGCTTGAGGTGCGCAACGGCTCCAAGATCTATGGCGGCGTGCACGCCATCGAGAATGTGAGTTTCGACCTGTATCCTGGCGAGGTGCATGCGCTGGTTGGGGAGAACGGCGCCGGCAAATCCACCCTGTGCAAAGCCATCGCCGGCGCCATCCAGCTGTCGGCCGGGGACATCCTGATCGACGGCAAGCCGGTGAAGTTTTCCCGGCCAGGCGACGCCCTGGCCGCCGGCGTCTCCATGGTCTACCAGGAAACCTCACTGGTGCCGACGATGACGGTGGCGCAGAACCTGGAGCTGGGCAACGAGCCGCTGCTGACGCGTTTCCGCTCGCTCAACATCCAGGCGCAGCAGCTGTTGCAATCGCTGAATTTCCATGTCGAACCCACGGCCTATGTGGCGAGCCTGGGCGCCGCCCGCCGGCAGATGGTGGAAATTGCCCGCGCCGTGAAGCACCAGGCGCGGGTCATCATCTTCGACGAGCCGACGGCGACGCTGACGCCGGAAGAGATCATGCACTTCTTCCATCTGGTGGAGGATCTGCGCGCCCGCGGCGTGGCCATCATCTACATTTCGCACGCCTTGGAAGAGGCGTTGAAGATCTCTGATCGCATCACCGTGCTGCGTGATGGCCGCCACGTCATCACCGCGCCGACGCGGGAGCTGACCCGGGCCGACATCGTGCGCCATATGGTGGGCCGCGAAGTCATCCAGGAGCGGCCGCAGCGCCTGCCCGCCGCCAGCGCGTTGCGTGAAAAAGTGTTGACCGTCGAGAATGTCACCATGGGCACGGCGGTGAAGAACATGTCCTTCACGCTGTATGCCGGCGAGGTGGTCGGCATGGCCGGGCTGATCGGCTCCGGCCGCACCGAGATCGCCCGCGTGGTCGCCGGCGCGCTCAAGCGCAACCTGATCAATGGCGGCAAGATTTATCTGCGCGGCAAGCCGATCCGCTATCGCACGCCGCGCCAGGCCATCAACGACGGGATTGTCTACATTACCGAGGACCGCAAGGTTGACGGCTTCTTCGAAACCATGGCGATCGACGACAACATCTACATCGGCCGCCTGGCGACGAAACAGGGCTGGACCTTCGCGCTCAACGCCGGTGATCGCAACCGCATCGCGTCGGAACTGATCCGGCGCCTTCGCATCGCCGCGCTCGACAGCCGGGCCAAAATCATCGAGCTGTCCGGCGGCAACCAGCAAAAGGTCGTCGTCGCCAAGGCGCTTGCCCAGGAGCCGCAGGTGGTGATTTTCGACGAGCCGACGCGCGGCGTCGATGTGGGCGCCATTCCTGAAATCCACGCCGCCATTCGTAAACAGGCGGAGGAGGGCAAGGCCGTGCTGGTGATCTCGTCCTATCTGCCTGAAATCCTCTCGGTGTCGGACCGTATCCTGGTGACCCGCATGGGCCGCATCGCCGCCGAGATCGACGCGGCGGAGGCTGACGAGCAGAAAATCATGTACGCCGCGATCCACTGACGCCATCCCGCCAGATGAACCGTTGCAGCGGCTCGGGGCGGAGCTTCCTGGCGAGGATTGCTGATCACAATCATGTGGAGACATTTTCGCGCTCCAGCTGATTTCGGGCCGGTTCGGCCGATGGCTTGCGCTCGCGTGTCGTTGCCTCGTCTGGGGCTGCATCCGGCCCGGTGGCGGCGTCGGTTGACATGCCCGGTCAAGTAGGTTGATATCAACATATATCGCGAAAGACCCGACCGGGAGGAAACCATGAAGATTGTCACCAGCCTCAGCTTCCAGGGCCAGTGCCGCGAGGCGTTTGAATTCTACGCAAAAGTGCTCGGCGGCAAGATCACCGCCGCCTTCCCCTACGGCGACGGGCCGCCCGGCATGCCAATCACCGACGACAAATACAAATCATGGCTGATGCATTGCTGGCTGGAGGTGGGCGATCAGGCGTTGATGGGCGCGGACATGGACGTTGCCTGGGCGTCAAACATCGACAAACCCAAGAATGGCTTCGACGTCACCCTGCATACGCAGGACAGGGCCGAAGGGAAGCGCTGGTTCGATGAACTGTCCGCTGGCGGCGCGCAAATGATGCCGTTCGGCGAAACCTTCTGGTCGCCAGGCTTTGGCTCGCTGGTCGACCGTTTCGGCATTCCGTGGATGATCAACACCATCCCGCCGGCTGGCTGGACGCCAACGCAGCAAGGCTGAAGCGACGGCGCGGGTCTGCGCCTCCTGGCCTGGCTCCGTGGTGCAGGACGATGTTGGCCCGCTGGAGACGTCGCGTGGAACGCGGGGAGCCTGGAGGACGCCATGACGCATTCCTATCGCTGGGTGATTGTCGCGGCCGGCGGCCTGTTGGGCTGCGTCGCGGTGGGCGCGATGTTCTCGTTGCCGGTTTT
>Ga0180216_1000190_pt1 | contig 73053 bp, 78 predicted proteins | sample eDN3rd37CBELigMG_FD_128879 | JGI IMG/M metagenome (GOLD analysis project Ga0180216, IMG submission 128879) | Enriched Miracle-Growth compost microbial communities from Emeryville, California, USA - eDNA 3rd pass 37_C BE-Lig MG (version 2)... ... | reverse complement strand
GGCCTCCCACAACTGTCGGATAGGCCGGGCGGACCACCTCCACCCGGTAACCCACGAGTTTTGTGAGCGAGGCCCCGTCCCGCGACCCCCTCACCAGAAGGTGGCCACTACATACCGTCTAGGCGCTGGGAGCCTCGATGAGTCCGGCGACCACCCTGGCCAGCCGCGGGCGCACCAGATGGTCGTTGACCTCGACCCGGTGCATCGTGACGTGGCGCATCTTGGCGACGATCTCGAGCATCCCCGAGGCGATGAGCGCGTCCAGCCGCCCGTAGACCACGTCGATCGGCACCTCGACGGCGGCGATGTCGCTGATGGAGGTCTGCGACTCGATGCAGTTCTTCATGGACAGCGTGAAGGCATCCCAGCTGCTCTCGGTGACCTCGAAGAGCCCGGCGCGCGCCAGACGCAGCATCTTGGAGACCCATGCGGAGTTGGCGAGGGTGAACTCCTTGTTCACGCGCAGGAACTCATAGGCCTTCAGGTACCGGCCGACGATCGCGCGCCGGCGCGGATTGCCGATCTCCTGCGGCGGCAGGAAGATGGGCGGCCCGATCAGGATGAGCCGGCTCACCATGCTCCGGTGCACGGCGGCGAAACGGGCGGCCAGCAGCGCCCCCATGGAGTGACCGATCAGGATGAACGGCTCTCGGATGCGCAGAGAGGCCACGGTCGCGCGGATCGCGGCGACATGCTCCTCGATGGTGTACGTGGCGTCGGGCGGCGCGGGCGATTCGCCGAAGCCGAGGAGGTCGATGGCGATGCAGCGATGCCGGCGCGAGAGCAGGGGGATGAGGGCCTTGAAGGTGACCGAGGACGATGCCAGCCCGTGCACCATCACCACGGCCGGGCCGCTGCCCACATCGTCGGCCACGTGCAGGACGGGGGCATCGGAACGCCTCTTGAAGAACCGGAGCCAGCTCATGCTCCCAGTGTCTCAGCCGGACGCCCCCGGGCAATGCCCGGAACGTGATCACGATGTGATCTCGCCGTATGGCGATTCGAGCGTCCCTCCCCTAGCGTGAAGCCATGAGACGACTCACGGTGCCGGCGGTGCTCGTCATGGCCGCCCTCTCGCTCGCCGGCTGCTCCTCCATCGGCTCCGACACCTCGGTCGCCCCGGACCCCGCCATCGGATCCGATAAAGGCAGCGAGGTCATGGCTCCCGGCTACGATGCGGGGTCGGGCAGCACGGGAACGGCCTCCGACGTGGTCGACCGGCAGGTTGTCACGACCGGTCAGCTGCGGCTCAGCGTCGACGACCCGGTCGAGGCCGCCGACGCGGTGACCGGCATCGTCGAGCGCGCCGGGGGCGGCGTGGACAGCCGCAAGCAGCAGACGCCCTCCCCCGGGAGCGTGGCGAGCGCCTGGCTCACCGTGAGGATACCGGCGGCGCAGCTGAGCCGCACCCTGGACGAGATCGAGGGTCTGGGCGAGGTGCAGGAGACGTCCATCTCCTCGGCGGATGTGACGGCGAGGTCTCAGGACCTGGACGCGCGGATCACCGCGCTGCGGACATCCGTCGACCGGCTGCTCGACCTGATGGGCAAGACGGGCAGCGTCTCCGACCTCATGGCCGTCGAGACCGCCCTGTCGCAGCGTCAGGCCGATCTGGAGAGCCTCGAGGCGCAGCAGCGGGTGCTGGCGGACCAGGTGGCGCTGGCGACGGTGACGATCTCCCTCATCCCGACCGGGGAGGCCGTCGCCGCGGCCCCCGAGTCCTTCTGGAGCGGGCTGGCGACCGGCTGGAACGCCCTCGTCGGCTTCTTCGCCGGTGCGCTGGTGGTCATCGGGATCGCGCTGCCCTGGCTGATCCCGATCGGGGTCCTCGCCGCCGTGGCGATCATCGCCATCAGACTGGGCGGCAGACGGCGGCCCGCGGCCGCGCTACCCGACGAGCTGGATCAATGACAGCACGCCGAGCACCGGCAGGGCGACGGCTTTGATCAGCTCGGCGCCGATGTAGAAGTAGTGATGCGATGAGCCGGGCAGCTGCTCCCCCTCTCCGATCCGCTTGGCACGCGTGTCCATCCGCGGTCGCAGGATGCCCGCCTGCAGGATCAGGAGCAGCCAGAGCAGGATGACCAGGCCGAGCACGATGCCGGCGAACCGCGCCGATTCCCCGACGCCGCCGCCGGCGATGACGCCGAGGGTGAGCGCGAGGGCCAGGATCACCTCGACGGTGTTCAGCACGCGGAACACGAGGCGGCCGATGCCCAGGCCGACCGCCAGGGTCAGGCCGGGCGCGCGGAACTTCAGCGGCGCCTCGATGAAGGAGATCCCCACGACCAGTCCCAACCAGACGAAGGGGATGGCGACCTGGGCGATGGACGCGGCGGTGACGTTCACGGAAAGGATCCTCCTGGATGTCGGGTGTGCCGGGCATCCGCTCTCGACACCCGGCTAATAAAAATGATAGACCTCGTCTAAAATGGCTCCGTGCCCGAGAACCCGCCGAACCACACCATGACGCATCGTGCCGATCTCATCTCCGAGGTGCCGATCGAGCCCGGCCAGCGGATCATACGCAAGCTCTTCTCCGCGAGCGGGGCCCGGGCGATGATGCTCGCCCTCGACACCGGGCAGGGGCTGACGGAGCATCGGGCCCCCGTGCCGATCCTCGTGCAGGCGCTCGACGGCACCGCCCTGTTCACCGCCGAGGGTCGCGAGGTCGAGCTGCGCCCCGGCGGGATCGTGCATCTCGACGCGAATGTGCCGCACGCCGTGATCGCCACGGAGCCGTCCCACGTGCTGCTGATGCTGCTGCTCAGCGCGGCCGAATAGACCTCACCTGGCAGCCGCGGTAACGTATTCGCCGTGTTCCAGCGGCGACCGACGCTCCTTCAGGTGCTCGCACCGTGGACCATCGTGCTGCTGCTGGCCGGCGGCTTCCAGTTCTTCCGGGGTGCACCGGATGACGGGATCGTCTTCACCCTCATGGCGTGCCTGCTGCTGGCGGATGCACTCGGCCTCCTGAGCTCCATCCCCCGGGTGCGTCAGCCGAGCCGCATCCTCGTATACACGATCGCTGCGGTCGCCGGCGTCCTGCTGATCGCCACCCCGCGGCACGGGATCGTGAGCGGCATCGTCGTGATCGCGCTGGGACTCGCCGTCCTGCCAGTGGCCTGGTCGGGCCCGCCCGCCCGGCCCCTCCCTGTCGCCAAGGCCAAGCAGAGCGAGGAGGTGCGGCCCCGGCCGCTGTGGCGGGCGGCGATCCTCTGGTCGGCGCTCGGCGTGGCGATCTGCCTGTGGGAGGTCACCGCTTTCTTCTTCGGCATGCCGTCCGAGGCGGCCGCCCTGGAGCATCCCACCATCTCGATCCTGCTCGACCCGGTGCTGAACGTGCCGCTCGGGCACATCGTCTTCGTGGTCTGCTGGCTGCTCGGCGGCATCGCCCTGCTGCGTCTGGGGAAGAGGTCGTGATCCTGGTCATCACGGTCGCCGGGTACTGCGTCCTCGGCGGGCTCATCGTCGTGCTGGCGCTGCTCTCCCGCAGCAGGCCCGAGCGGGTCATCCCCTTCGGGGAGCTGATCGACCGGACCATCGTGAGCCGATCCGCGAGGGTGGCCATCATCGTCTGCTGGTGGTGGCTGGGCTGGCACTTCCTCTTCGCCCAGACCGTGTGAGCCTCACTTCCGGGTGCAATGCCCGGAAGCCACCGGCGTCGACCACGTCGACGCCTTCGCCATCACCGGGCCGAGCTCCTGCATGGTCAGGGCGTAGCCGACCTCATCCTGGTTCGCCGATTTGGCGAAGACGATGCCGGCCACGGCGCCGCTCTCGCTGAGCAGCGGACCGCCGGAGTTGCCCTCCTGCACGTCTGCGGCCAGGGTGTAGAGCTCCACCGGCTCGGGGTCGTCGCCGTAGATGTCGGGCAGCGCAGCGGTCCCCCTGCTGTGCACCGTCGCCGGCTTCGCCTGGAAGGGACCGCCGAGCGGATAGCCGTCGACAGCGGCGAAGTCGCCCGGTGACAGGTCCTGGCCGGCTTCGAGCGGTTTCGTCGGCAGCCCCGGCACGGCGATCACGGCCAGATCGTGGTCGGGATCGAAGTAGACGATCCGGCCCGGCCAGGCGCCCCCGTCGCGGGTCTGGACGACGGGAGCGGTCACCCCGGCGACGACATGGGCGTTGGTGACGACGCGTTGCGGCGCCGCGACGAAGCCGGAGCCGAGCTGGTCCTGGCCGCATCGATAGGCGTCTCCCGTGATCTTGACCACCGATCTCGCGGCCTCGTTGAGGGCGGGGGTGTCGGTGCTCCGGTCGGGGGCGCTCAGCGGCTGGTCGGGCTCCAGCGCGTCGATGATGCGGGTCAGGCCGTCCTGGGCGATGGTCGTGCGCAGCTGCGCCAGGAAGGACTCGACCGGGTCGGGGGTGAGCGAGTCGATGGTGCGGATGACCGCCGAAGAGGCGACGGCCTGAGAGAGGAAGGGAATGCCCAGCGACACCAGGCTGAACGCCAGCGTCGACATGAGCAGAGCGGCCACCACGACGTTCACGACGGCGCCGAGCACCCGGTCGACGATCTTGAGCGGGGTGCGATGCAGCGGCCTGCGGATGAGCCGCGCCGCATAGCTGCCGAGCGCCTGCCCGGCGACGACGAGCACGATGATCACCCCGAGGATCACCGGCACCCGCCAGACGCTGTCCCCGATCCAGGAGCTGATCCCCGGGATGGCGAAGAAGGCCGCCACGACCCCCAGCACGATCCCTATCAGGCCGCCCAGGCTGAGGATGAGACCGGCCCGGAACCCGTGCAACAGATAGCCCAGCAGCAGGAGGATGAGGATGACGTCGAGCACGATCGAAGCGGGCATGGGACCTCCTCCCGAACGAGACTACCCGCTCGACCCCGCCGCGCCCCGTGAGAGGGCCTTGAGCTCGTCCAGCTGCCGCTGCCACCGCTCGACCGCGGACGCCCCGTCGACGAGCTCGAAGCGGATGCCGCTGGTCACGCGGGCATAGGGGACCTCGTCGCGCTCCACCGCATCGATCTCCGCCCGGAAGATGGTACGGCCGCCGATGGCGCTCGTGGCATCCAACGGCTGGGCGGACAGCTCCACCTTGACGATGGCGCCGTCGTCGACCCCCATCAGGAGGGCCCGCCCGCCGGCGACGAGCTGCTTCGTGGTGCGGCTCGTCTCATAGAGCGTGAGGTACAGCTCGGTGGCCGAGGGCGCATACACCTCGCCTACGCTCAACGAGGCGACCCGGGGCATCTCGGTGCCGTTCGGAACGATGAGCAACAGGGTGGTGCCGATCTTCGAATCCAGGTCGTCGCCGTCCAGCAGGGCCTGCATCGACTCGCTCATCCGCTCGGCTCGGATCATCGCTGGCGTCCTCTCGACGGTCCCCTCTCGGGCTCTCCCCACCATTATGACGAGGCATCCTGGAGGAACCACTCGGTGGGCAGTTCGCGGCCCAGGCCGCGGCTCTTCGCGGCTTCGAGGGCGAGGGCTCCGACCGCCACGAATTGCAGTCCGGACCCCTGGTTGTTCATGAAATAGCAGAGATCCGAGTCGTGGTCGCGCCCCTCAGCCCTCCCGCTGAGCAGATCCACGAGGGAGGGGTATCCCGCCACCGAGGGAGGCGCCGGTGCGATGCCCGCCTCCTCCTGCTCTGCGGGGCTGCCCAGTGCCGTCTGGTGACCCCCCTCCGTGTCGTTGACCACCACCACATCGGCCAGGTCGAGGATCGTCCGATCCATCTCGGCTCGGTGCCGCACGCTGGTGACGAAGGCGCCGGCGGCGATCTCCCGGGCGTGCAGCACCGGTTCGCGGGCATTGGTGCATGTCGCCACGATGTCGGCATCCGCGATGGCCTGGGATGCGGACGACACGGCGACGGCCCTCACTCCCAGCCGCTGCTCGAGTTCGGTGGCGAATGCCGCGCGACGGGCGGGGTGGGGTGAGAACACTCTGATCTCGCGTACCGGGTGCTCCTCCGCCAGGGCGATGGCGTGCCACCGCGCCTGATTGCCGGCACCGATCACGGCGAGGCGGGAGGAATCCGCCCTGGCCAAGTGCCTGCTGGCCAGGACGGCGGTCGCCGCCACGCGTAGCTGCTGCATGAGGCCGTCGTTCGCGATGGCGAGCAGCTCCCCGCTGTCGATGCTGAACAGCAGGAGCAGTCCGCAGAACATCCCCGGCCCGCCTGCCGACTTCCGATCCCGGGTTCCCGAGGCTGAGGCGGCGATCGAGTAGAGGTCGGAGCGGATCCTGATGGCGGCGACCCGCTCCGCCAGCCCCGCTCCCTGGAGGGTCGCCAGAGCATGCCGACGGCCAGGCCCGCGGGGGCTCCAGATCACGGATCGCGGCTCAGCGGCGGCAGCTCCGCGAGCGGCCGCGAGGTAGGTGGCCTCCAGGGCGTCGGTGCAGTCGGCCACCGTCAGAATCTGGGCCACATCGTCGTTCGAGATGAGGAGCGTCATCGGCGGTCAGGAGTGCAGCTTCGGCAGAACCTCACGGCCGAACACCTCGGCCCATTCCTTCTGATTCCGTCCGACATTGTGCAGATAGACGTGGCTGAATCCGAGGTCGAGGAAGCGCTGGATCTCCGCACGATGGGCATCTGGATCCGAGGAGATGAGCATCCGGCCCTGGAAGTCCTCCGGCCGTACGAGCTTGGCCATCTGCTCGAGCTCATAGGGCGAGCGGATGTCCGCCTTGGGGAACTTCATGCCGCCGTTCGGCCATTCGATCATGGCGTTGGCCAGTGCTTCCTCGTCCGTCGGTGCCCAGCTCAGGTGGAGCTGCAGGATCTTCGGCATCGAGGAGGGGTCACGGCCGACCTCCTTCGCCCCCTCCTCGAACTTCGCGAACAATCCGCTGATCTTCTCCAGCGGTGCGCCGACGGTGATCAAGCCGTCGACGTGCCTGCCGGCGCGCTTCGCCGTCACCGGACCGGCCGTGGCCACATAGATGGGCGGGGGGACCTCAGGCATCGTCCACAGGCGAGCGGTCTCCATCCGGTAGTACTGCCCGCTGTGCTTGACGTCCTTGCCGCTGAACAGCTTCTTGATGACCTCGATCGCCTCGAACATCCGATTGATCCGCTCGGGGGCCTCCGGCCAATAGCCGCCGACGACGTGCTCGTTCAGGGCTTCCCCGGACCCGAGGCCTAACCAGTGTCGCCCCGGGTACATGGCGGCGAGGGTAGCGCTGGCCTGTGCGATCATCGCCGGGTGGAACCGGAAGGAGGGGCAGGTGACGCCGGGACCGACGTCTGCCCGCGTGTGCTCCGCGATCGCCGTCATGACGTTCCAGACGAAGGCGGCCTGACCCTGCGCCGGGACCCAGGGCTGGAAATGATCCGCTGCCATGACACCCTGGAAGCCGTTCTCCTCAGCGATGCGGGAGTACTCCACGACATCGTTCGGATGGAACTGCTCGAGCATCGCGGCGTAGCCGATGGGGATTTCAGGCATTGATTACATCCCCTCCGCCTGTTCGGCATCCTGGGAGTGTCTCTCCCCGCTCCCTGTGATGATCAGCGGGCTCCTGCTCTGCGGGAACGTCGCCTGGCAGAAGGGGCACAACAGATCGTAGCCGGCCTGTGGTGGGGGGTGCGCCATGGTGATATCTCTCTTTTGGAACTATCGCCCGAGTTACCGCTCTACGAAAGTTGCCAAGGCGTCAGTTTGCGCTGCAACCACGCGGTCGTCGCCTGCGTCGCGACTGCGATTAGCATGATAAGGACGATCGAAACGAACATGTTCGCCGTGAGGTATTGCACGGCGAACAGTTGGATCTGACCCCCCAAACCTGCAAGGTTCGACAAGATTTCGGAGATGACAACCGCTGCGACCGCGACCGAGAATGCCTGGCGTCCACCCGCGACGATGTATGGCGCTGCAGCCGGGAAGATGACATGCCGGATGATCTGCCGCTCGCTCGCCGTATAGGCAATGGAGACATCCGTGTACGCAGTATCGACTGTGCTCACGCCGACCATCGTGTTGATCAGGACCAGCCAGACCGAGGCGAACACAACGTAGGTCAGCCGGAACGGCCAGTCGAAGCCGAGCAGGATGATCATCAGTGGCACAAGCGCGACGTGGGGCAAGGCGTACAGGAAAGTGACGTATGGATCGAGCAGGTACGATAACGTCTTCGAACGGCCCATTGCCACCCCAATGGGGATGCCGATGACCAGGGCGATCGCCAGCCCGCCGAATAGGACACCGAGGCTCTGCACTAGTGGCAACCAGATGCTGCCAGTCACGAATAATTGCTGCCAGAACGCAACCAGTATCTCAGTGGGCGGAGCTGCGACCGCGCGATTGAGGTTCTGAGTGCCTACCTGCCAGACAGTGAGCAGCACCACGAGGGTCACGATGCGGATAGTCCAGCGGCCTTTGGTGGTGTCGACGAACTTGCGACCGGATGCTACTGCGAGTGAGGGCTGCTTGCCTGCCCTCTCAGTCGTCGTCATCGTGACACCGCCTTCATCTGCTTGTTGGCACGCCGTTCGGCGTAGACCCATGGAGTTGTCGTGCGCTGGGTCATCAACGTGATAACCGCGGTGAAGGCCATGGATATGGCGCCGACCAGAATCACGACCGCGAATACCGCGTCGATATGGAAATACTTGGCGTAACTCGAGATCTCGAAACCGAGGCCGCCGGACGCAGTGAGTATCTCCGCGATGATGATGCCCATCAATCCGCGGATCAATCCGAGGCGAACACCGGTGAAGACGTACGGCAGGCTACCCCGAAGAACAATCAGGTAAATCCGGGGAGTGCTCGCCGCGAATGCCCGCCCCACGTCGATGAGGCCGCGATCAACCTCCTTACCGCCAAGGTAGACGTTGAGCAATATTGGAAACACAGCGGAGATCAGCACGGTGCCCACCCGCATCTGAAAGCTCGCCCCTAGCCAGATGACGAGGAGTGGAATCAGCACGACGCGAGGCGTTGCATAAATCGCCGAGATATAGGGGGAGAGGGCAAGCTCGACAACGCGGCTAATGCTCATCAAGAGCCCGAGCGGGATTCCAATCAGCAGCGCGAGCCCGAACCCGACGCCGAGCCCCTCGAGCGTCTGGCCAATAGCTGGAAGGATCTGGGCGACGAACCGCTGGGATCCCGCGATCACTATCGAGATCGGATCGGAGATGGTATACGGCAGATCTCGACCAAACCACTCCCAGACACTGAACACCACGACGAGTGAAGCGATGCGGAGAAACCATTTGTTGCCAAAGACAGTGCGGCGCCGGATACCGCCAGCTCTCTGCTTAGGGGCGACCGGGGTCATGCGTCGTCGCTCACGAGCTTCAGCTGGGATTCGAGCAGCTCCCAAGCGTGTTCACGAAGCGCAGCGTATTCCGGCTCGGCGCGCCAGTTGTAGTCGTTCCGGGGTCGCCTCATCGTCACAGGAAGGTCAGCGATCATGCGGCCCGGGCCGACGCCCATGACGGCAATGCGGTCGGACAGATAGATGGCTTCGTCGATCGAGTGCGTCACGAAAAGCACAGACAGGCCTTTCTTTGTGACAATCTCCATTAGCAGCCCCTGGAGAGTCTCGCGCGTGAGAGCATCGAGCGCACCGAATGGTTCGTCCATGAGGAGAAGCTTAGGTTCGATGGCGAGCGCCCGGGCCAACCCCACACGCTGCTGTTGTCCACCGGAGAGCTGCGAGGGATAATGACCAGTGCGGTCTCCTAGTCCTACGAGCTCCAGGTAATCCTTAGCTTTAGCAAGCCGAGTAGCCTTATTGACCCCCTGGACTTCCAGCCCATAAGCGGCGTTCTCGAGAGCCGTACGCCATGGGAAGAGGTTAAAACCTTGGAACACTATGGCCTTGTCCCGTGACGGGCCAACGCTGGGCTTGCCATCAACCCATACCTCGCCTCCGCTCGCGTTCAGGAGACCAGTGACAATGCGTAGCGCCGTGGTCTTTCCACACCCACTGGGCCCGAGAAGAGAGACGAACTCGCCTTGACCGACTTCCAAGTTGAAGTTGTCCAGGATCGGCGGCTTCGACGGTTCGAACGACTTGGAGAGCCCTGTAATGGTGAGCATCTTCGCTTCGTGCCTTTCTCGGGTCCAGTGGGGGGAAGGGTTGATAAGGAGCGCTGGTTAGGGCTTGAATTCGCCATTCGCCTTGAGGTAGGCGTCGACATAGGAGTAATCGACGTAGGTGCTTGGGTCGGGCGAATCAGCAGCGAGGATTCCAGCCGATTTGACTGCCTCGAACCAGTTCTCGACAGCAGACTCGGTGATGCCGCCGTTCACTCCCCAAAGGCCGATCTTTAGGTATTCGTCGTACACCGGGCCGCGCAAGCTGTCATCCATCTCTGTGTCGTACTTTTTCGACAGCGCAATGTATTCCGCCTTGTGGGTTGCAGACCAGCGCTCAGCGTCGATCAGCGCGTTGACGACTCGCTGCATAACGCTCTTGTTGTCGCCTTTGTCGAGCCAGTTATTGTTCGCGATCAGCGCGGTTTGCATGTACGGGCCGATAGCTGGGCCGCATTCGAGGAGAATCCGGAATTTACCCGTCTTCACCGCAGCCTCGGCCTCGGATAGGTGCGCAACCGTCGCATCGATCTGGCCGGCCTGCAATGCTGCTACGCGCGCACTGGTTCCGCCGATCGTGACATACTTGGGCGTCGTGATATCAAAGCCCTTTTTCTTCAGGGCGATTTTCATGACCGCATCACCGCCCGATCCAGGGGTGTTGGTTCCAATCGTGGCACCCTTCAGTTGACTGATATCGGTGATCGAGTTTTTGGCCAAAACGACATAGTCGGTTGCCGGAGCATTGGCCGCGACGATGGTCAATGGCGCCTGGGTGTTCTGGATCGCCGTCGCGGTACCCTCGGGGGCCCCAATCGAGATGTCAACCGTGCCGGCTACCAATGTGCGGAACGCAGCATCAAATGAGTCCACCACACTCAGGTTGAGGGTGATCCCGTCTTTCGCTGCCATCGTCTGCCATTCGGCGACATCGATCGCGCTGAAGTCGATGGTTCCTGCCGTGACAACTTTTATTGTGGCCTCGTCGCTAGCGCCCGGATTCGAACTGGGACTCGAACCCGGGCCAGAGGTGTTCGCGGCACAACCCGCAAGGGTCAAGGGAAGGACTACTGCCACTGCTGTGAATATGCGCTTCTTCATCTGAACACTTCTTCCTCCGCAGCCATTGCGGATCAGGTGTAAGTTAGCAATGATTTCACCAATAAATGTTCCACCTGTCAAGATTTAGTGGCATTTTTGTTTCTTAAATAGAGAACGTGTTATTAGCCGCCCCGACGATTGTCGTACAACTCGTGAGGGACGAGCAGCGCCGCAATCGCACCCCGTTCTCATCAGCCCAAGAGCGCTGTGGACGAAGTAGATGTTGTGCATAAGTGAGCACATCTATCTCATCAGCGATCTGTTGTAACCGAATCATTATTGGCGAGGACCAAAGCATCAGTGCGAGTCGAAGACCTCCTGGTAGCGTGCCGCGGCTGTCTCGATCGCGGCTACCTCCTCCGAGGTCGGATGCTCGGGATCCAGCGCAGCGGGCCAGGCACCGAAGCGCAGGAGGCACGCCATGAGCAAGATCCTGGCCTTCGTCGCGGAGAGGTTGGCGCCAGCGACAGCCAGACGCATCCGCGCTTGCGGAACCCAGCCTTCCGTGCCGCCACGGCCGACCCGCACGACGGGCATGCCGGATAGAGCAGCGATGCGGAGCGCATGGTCCTCGACGGATGCAGTGGCACCGTAGGGAGCGGTCGCCTCGACCACAAAGCCTGCCAGGGGATGGTTGCGCAGGTTCAGCCCGATCCGGGTCATGATCTCTGCAACGTCGTCATCGAAGTCGCCGGAGATCCCGTACCGCACGTGCTTCACGACCACCACATGCGGGATAGCGTCGCCTCGGAGACCGCCGTCTGCGTCGCGCACCATCACCGGAATCCGCACCGGATGCCCATTGCGCTCGACGGTGCCATCGACCTGCACGGGGATACGACTGAGCCGAACCTCAGACCCTCCAGTGTGCCGCCAGACCGGAATATTCGTGACGACCGGAACGCCCGGATCACCGATAGTAGCGACGATGCCGCCGTGTCCGCCGGTGCTTCCATATCCCCCGGGGCGAGCATCGAGCTTTTGCACGTCGCGCGCTGTGAAGATGCGCCCGGCGTCCAGTAACACGAACCCAAGACGGTCGCTTCCCGCCGCGTCCGCCCAGATTCCAGATGACAGGTAGCGCACGGCGTGCACCAGGTTGCGGTCGCCTGAGGCGCCGAGACAACCATGCGGATATTCCGTCGACGCGCAGGCGACCAACGGGAGTTCAGTGTCGATGAGGAGGTTGAGCCAGTAGATCGTTTCCTCAATCGATGGACTACCCTCGAGCCAGAGTGCACCGTCGTAGGAGCCGGAGCAAAGGATCTCGGTGACGCGATTGGTTATGTCGGCGAGGTGCCTCCGAGCGGGGTAGCTGCGCAATGTCCGTGGACGGTAGGGAAAGTAGTCTTCCCCACGCTGCTCGGGGATGATGTCGCCTTTCCCAACGTCGGTTCTCTGCTCCGCAGGCAGTCCGTTCGTGTATCCGCCGGAGGGGGCGACGCGGTAGAAGTCGTAGTCCGCGACGGAGCCGAGGAGATTGCTCTCCCCATTCTCCCCCCAGCCGAGGCGATCGATCTCCTCGAAGAGCCGTGATCCGTCGGGGAAGAACGGCTGACGTGACTCGCCCGTCGAGGTAGCGTCCCCTTCCCAGGCGCTGCCGTCCGCCTGAACCGCCATGTATGGCAAGGGGTACAGACCATCCTCCGGCTGGAGTTCGATCCGGTAGACCGGCCGATCAGTCGGCTCAACGGGTTCCGGTCGGAACTCGCCCGTCACGCTCAAGTATCCATCCGGCGGACCATAGAGCTCAGCGGCGTCAGCCTCTAGCGGGTGCGCCGAGAATTGCTCGACGTAGACCGTCACAGGCTGCGCCAGGCGCTGCAACCGCAACTGGTCGAAGCGGTGCACTCGACCCGAGTCGTCGCAGAGCAGCGGGAGCCCCAGCCGACGCCTGGCCTTGTTCGACGTGATAAGAGGCGCGCTGTTGAGGATGGTCGCACTCGGACCCGCAATAACAGCGATCCTGGGTCGAACATGATCTTGTGTCACTCTCAGGCTCCGCCGAGCTTGAAGATCCGCTGGGCGTTGCGGAACATGATCTTCTCGAGCGTGGCGGCCGGCAGGTCAGTCTGCTCGTTGAAGAACTCGACCGCGTCACTCATCGGTTGGTACGGGTAATCCGAAGCCCACATGATGTTGTCGTCGCCAAGTTCCATGAGACACAGGTCGAGGGCCGAACGCTGATACACACCACTCACAGTGATCGCGAAGTTCCGCTTGAAGTACTCGCTCGCTTTCATCTCGAGTTGGGGGGCCGTCTTGCCCTGATGACGACCGTTCCAGTAATCGATGCGGTACAGCCAGAACGGTATACCCTCGCCCATGTGGCCGATGACAAACTGCAGATTCGGAAAGCGGTCGAGCACACCGCTGACCAGAATCCGGAAGGCGTGAGTGGCCGTCTCGACGGCGTAACCCCAGGCCGCCCGGGACAAGTGATAGACCGAGAAAGGCCCACCGACTGCATCGGGCAGCGTGCGAGGGTGGATGTAGATAGGCGCCCCAAGCGCTTCGGCCACTTCGAGATGACCCCAGAACTGCGGCTCGTCGAGGTAGTGCCCGTCGGTGTGCGAGTTGACGACGAAGCCTTGAAGGCCCAGCTGTGTGATCGCGCGCTCCATCTCCTTCACTCCACGGGTCGCGTGGTGCGGGGCAAAAACCGCCAGACCCGCGTACCGATCCGGGCGGGCGGCGACCTGCTCCGCCAACCTGTCATTGGCGAGTTCGGCTATGTCGCTAGCGGTCTCGGGATCGAACAGCTGGACTCCTGGCGAGCAGAGAGACAGCACAGCGGTATCGATGTTCTGCGCTTCCATTTTCGCGATGCGCGCATCTCCAAGTTCGAGCAGGTTATCGATCAACTGCTGACCGTGGTAACTCATACCGCTGCTGCGGACCAGTTCGAGGTCCTGCGATGCCCAGACGCTCTTGGACATGCCACGCCATGCTTCTAATTGCTCTGGGATGGCGAAATGCTCCTCCGTGCCGATTCTCATCATCAGTTGTTCTCCATCTCGAGTGATTGCGGTCAGTTGATGGGATGCCCGTAGCGCTGCAACGCCTCGTCTTCAGCGACATAGGAACGCCAGCGCCACTCGGTGTCAGCCCCGCGATCCCGTCCGCCAGCCGTTCCCGCCGCCTGCCCCATGGACCTTTTATACGGCTTGCTGAAGAAAGCCTCGTCCTCTGCAGGCACCCGGGCGTTGGACACTCCTCCAAGGTGCAGTTGCCACGAGAAGAAAGCGAGTCGTTCCACATGAATGGCGTTTAGCGTGGCCTCGGGCACATCGCGCCCGACGACGGTGAATCCGTGACCCCGCATCAGGCATGCCGAGCGATCGCCGAGCGCGTCGACGAGTTCGGCCGCACTGTCAAGATCGTCAATCAGCCGCCCATATGGATAGGTCGCGATACCTTTCAGAGCAACCCTCAGGCCTCCGCTGCTGTAAGCACCGTAGACGGGCTCGAGCGGTACTCCAGCTACCGAGCAGAGCACGCTGTATGTGGGATGCGCGTGGATGACCGCACCGACGTCCTCCCGAGCGCGATACGTTTCTCCATGGATCGGAAGCTCGAGCGGCAACTCCCACTCGTCGCCGTCACTCTCGCCGCGGAAATCCGCTTCGCGAATCGCGTCGACAGTCGTGAACCGAACTCCACGCTCATCGGCGGATCTGCCACGGATCAACATCCGGTCAGTGCCGGGGATTCGCGCGCTCACGTGACCCGCGACCTCGTGTGCGAGGCCTTGTTGTGCAATTATCCGGCAGGCGATCGCGACTTGCTCTCGTAACTTCTGCAGTGCTTCGTCTGCGGCAGTCATCGTTCACTCCCTCTCAGGGCGACACGGCGGCGTAGCCCGAGTTGTTGAATAGTACCTCAATACAGCATAATCTTGTCGAGAGTAACCATAGTGACGCAAAATATGTTGCTAGATTGCAGTTATGGTTTTTGTGTACCTCATGACAAAGAGTGGGCGCGGCACTTTCGCCCAATTTCTAAGGAGCACCTGATGGGGAATCTCCGGCTGACACTCGCCACAAGCGAGTACGACCATACGCGAGACCTCGTCACCGGCGTAGTCCCGATCGAAGGTGTGGACCCCGTGTGGCTCCAACTGCAAGTGGAAGAAGTGTTCCACCGCTTTGTCCGACATCGCGAGTGGGACGTGTCGGAGCTCTCGTTCGCCAAGTACTGCGCACTCACATCACAGGGGGACCGATCGCTGATTGCCATACCGGTCTTCACCTCTCGCGTCTTTCGGCACTCAGCGATGTTCGTGCGAGCCGACTCCGGCATCACCACCCCCTCGCAGCTCGGTGGACTCAGGATTGGAGTACCGGAATGGGTCCAGACGGCGGCGGTGTGGGGCCGGGGCATTCTCCAACACCAGTACGGGGTCGACCTGCACAAGGTCGACTGGTTCCAGGGCGGCGTCAGCCATGCCGGTCGACAGGAGAAAGTGGCGGTGAAGCTTCCCGAAGGAATGCGTCTCACCCGGATGACCGACCGGTCTCTGAACGATCTCCTGCTTGAAGGAGAGATCGATGCGATCTTATCGGCTCGTCCACCGATTGCCTCCGCGGCCGGCGATGGACGCATCGTCCGCGTTCTCGCGGACGCTCGAGCAGAGGAGGAAGCCTACGTCGCGCAGACAGGAGTCTTCCCGATCATGCACACCGTTGTCATCCGCAGGGATGTCGCTGACGCTTATCCCTGGCTTCCCCAGTCCCTTTTCAAGGCCTTCTCACAGGCGCGGGACATCAGTATTGCCCGCTGGCGGGACGGCGCCGTATCGCGCTTCCCTGTTCCGTGGCACGTAAGCTTCGCGCATGAGTCTTGGCGTAAGGTCGGGCAAGAAGAGAACCCATGGCCGTATGGCATTGAGGCGAATCTCACGACGATTGACACGTTTTTGCAATACTGTTTCGAGCAAGGTGTTTGCGAGAAGCGACTCTCCCCTACTGATCTGTTCGCTCCACAGGTCGACGCTGGTTATCGTGACTAGTAACTGACCCGAAGGCAGGTTCTCTTCACAAGTGAAGCATGTGTGTATCGCGGTTAGGTTTAGTCCCAGTGCCCTAACAGCACCAGTCCCCTCAGTGCCCATCTCAGCTTCCACTGCTTGCTGAGCTAGCGGCAGTCTCCTAAATGCCTACGGACCGAATTAAGAATGAAGCAACACTCATTGCACAAGAGGCGAGGCCTAGCCACAAATGTTCGGATAGGGTAAATATAAAATTTGAACTTCTCAGGTGTTGTCTACAACTGGGACGCTAAGCAGATAAAGGGGCCTTCGTGAAAGACGAACAGGACGTACTCAGTGAAGTCCGTCGTAGATATGACGAGCTTACGCACTCCCAAAAACGCATAGCAGAGTCAATAGTTGAGGAGCCTGAATTTGTTGCGTTTGCCACTGTCGACAAGCTGGCTGAGCGACTATCAGTTGCTCCGTCCACAGTGGTGCGATTCGCTTACAAAATTGGACTGAACGGTTATCCAGATCTACAAGAACGGATGCGGAAGATCATCCGTTCAGAAATGCGTAGCTATAAGGGCACCGATGGAACGGATAGCTCGCTAACGCAGCATTTAGACTCCTCGGGACAGTCAGCGTCACTTCTAAATGATTTAGAGAACCTAAAGCAAACTATTAGCGGACTTCGCGCGAATAACCTCGAGAATGCGATCAAAGTCTTAGCCGATGCCCGTAACGTGCTCGTCGTGGGAGGTTACGCCTCGCGTGCCCTTGCGGAATATACAGCATTCAGTCTGGAACGTATCCGGGGACAGGTGTATTTCATTGAGAACCACGGTGGACATCACATTCCTGTTCTTTTTCAATCCACGGCGGAGGATGTCCTACTCGCAATCGGCTTTGCCCCGTACAGTGCAGATACGATCCAGATTCTGGAGTTTGCTCGGGGACGCGGTATGCAGCTTGTTGGCCTCACAGATACACCGATCTCTCCCGTCGGGCAACGCGTCGACATCGTATTATCGACACGGGTTTCGGGTTTGGGAGCCCAAAACTCCCTTGTTGGTCCAACCGCGGTTGTCAACTGCCTGTTGAACGGCACGACAGCGATGGTACCCGATTCAATTGATCGATACGACACCACTATGCGTTCCATGGATCGTTGGAATCTCTTCGTGCTATCAGGAACAGACAACCGTGAATCCAAATAGGGATATTCTCCTTACGAAATTCAGTCCACCAATCGATAATCGCCGCGGGCGATCGCGCCCCTGACACCGGGAAAGACATCGAGAGCCAGCCGGGTGGCGAGGTCCTCGACGGACTCGTCCTCGCGCGGGAACGGCCAGATGACGACCTCCTGCACACCAGCGCTCTCCAAGGTCTTGAAGCGCTCCACCACCTGCTCCGCCGTACCGCAGACTGCGAGGGCATCCACGAGGCCGCGCGGGATCAGACTGCGCAGCTCGGCCATGACCTCGGGCGACCACTCGTACGGCGCATCCTTCATGAAGGCCCGCAGCTCCGGGGTGATGTCACCGGAGAGCTGGTCCAGGATCTCTACCATGACGGGGCGGCTGCTCCACAACGCGTGGCTGACCCCGCGCAGGATGTTCGCCGGGACCGGATCGTCCTCGTGGTCGAGGATCGAGACGTAGACCCAGGTGGCCAAGCCGATATCGGACCAGCTGCGGCCGGCCTCCTTCATCCCCTTCTCCACCTCCCCCTTGACGTAGGCGACACCCGCCGGATTCGCAAAACTGCCGATCAATACGCCGTCGGCCGTGCGGCCGGCACGGCGCAGCACCTGTTTCCCCCGGCCGGCGACCCAGAGCTCGGGCCGGTACTCCTCAGCGATTTCAAAGTCCAGCTTCCCTCCCAGGAACTTGACCACTTCTCCATCGAGCGTGACCCGCTCATCTGCCCAGAATCTCCGGGCCAATTCGATGGTCTCCTCGATGGCGACCGCCGGGCGCACCACCCCGTAACCGGGAAGGGTCTCGAAATGGCTGCCGGCACCCAGATAGACCTTGAACCTGCCATGGGAGACCTCGCCGAGCGTCGCCGCAGCCTGTGCCAGCAGCGCGGGATGACGGGTGAAGGGGTCGGCGACCGTCACGCCGAGGCCGATCCGCTTGGTGTGGGCCGCTGCTGCGGCCAGACGCACCCAGACGTCCCGTGTCCACTTCTCGTCAGAATGGGTGAATCCGTCGTAGCCGAGAAGCTCGCAGAGCTTCACGAACTCGATGAACCGGTCGCCGGGCTCCTCACCCAGCGATGCTATGGAGAAACGCATGATCTGCCTTTCGTGGTCGATGCCGTCGATGATTCAGCCATATCAGCGCCCCCGGAAGTGCGGGGCGCGCTTCTCGCGGAACGCCGCTCGTCCCTCGGCGCGGTCCTCGGTCTCCGCGAGCTGCGCCCAAAGCGAGCGCTCCAATGCATAGCCCGCCTCCCGTCCACCGTCCAGCGCCGCTCTGCCCGCCCTCTTCGCCGCACGCAGCGAGAGCGGAGCCCCCTCCGCGATGCGATGAGCCAGAACAGCCACTTCGTCGAGGAAGGCCTCGTCGGGGAACACATCGCTGACCAACCCGTAGCGCAGGGCGTCCTCCGCCGTCAGCGGGACTCCGGAGAGGAGGATCTTCCAGGCGACGGCCGAGGGGAGGGCAGAGAATATCCGCTGCGTCCCCCCGCTGCCGGGCAGGCTGCCGATGCGCACTTCGGGGAGCAGGAACCGGGCCGAGGGATGAGCCACGCGCAGGTCGGCCGCCAGGGCGAGCTCGAAGCCGCCGCCGGCCGCCGGACCGTTCACTGCGGCGATGACGGGCTTGGGGAAGTCCTCGACCGGTGACACGAGTCGCTGGGTCGTCCCGGGGACGGTCTGCCCGGCGGCGGAGAGATCCGTCCCGGCGCAGAAGGCGCTCCCCGCTCCCGTCAGCACGGCCACCCGGATCTGCGCGTCGCCGCCGAGCTCCGCGAACACCTCGCCCAGGAGAGTCCGGGATGCGGGATCCAGGGCGTTCCGGCGCTCGGGACGGTTGAAGGTCACCCAGGCGACATGGTCGTCGCGCCGGACGAGGATGGCTTCGTCCATCAATAGAGCACCTCTTCCCCGACGAGGCGCTCATGCTCCTCGGCGCTCATCCCGAGCTCCTGCGAGAGCACCTCCCAAGTGTGCTCCCCCAGCAGCGGAGGTCGGATGAGGGGGACGAGACTCCCGCCCACCAGCTTGAAGGGCGTGCGGGAGATCGGCATCTCGCCGATCACGGGATGCTTCACGTTCTGCCAGAAACCGCGCTCCCAGAGGACGGGATCCTCGACGATGTCACGGCTGGAGTTCACCGGAGCGTTCGGGATTCCGGCCCGGTCGAGTGCTTCGAGCAGCTCCGTGCGCTTCCAGCCGGAGACGGCAGCGGCGACAGCCTCCTCGATCCCCACCTCGTTCCTCTTGCGCTGGGACACGGTGGCCAGGGGGCGCTCGCCGAGCTCGAGTCGCAGGGTGCTGACGAGCGCTTCCCACTGCTCATCGGTATGGCAGGAGATGACGCACCACATCTCGTCGGCGCATCGGAAGGTGTTGTGGGGCACAGCGGCGTCGACACGATTGCCGGAAGCCGAGGGGGTCTGCCCCAGACTGGTCTCGAGTATCGCCGGCCCGATGGTATTGACGGTCGACTCGAACTGCGAGAGCTGGATCTCCTGCCCCTCGCCGCTGAGCGCACGATGGCGGATCGCCGACATGACGGCGACCAGCGTGTGCCCCGGATTGGGCACATGATCGGGATAGTGGGTTCCCGTGCCGATAGGGACTCGCCCCGGCTCGCCCGAGAGATTGACCAGACCGCTGAGCGCGGAGATCGTGGCCCCGAAACCGACATAGCGGCTATGGGGCCCCTCAGAGCCCTGCATGGGCATGGTGAGATAGATCACCGAGGGATTCACAGCGCGCACCTCGTCATAGGTGAGTCCCCAGCGCTCCATGATGCCGGGGCGGAAGTTGCTCGTCACCAGATCGACCCGGCTCGCCAGCTCCCGGGCGATCTGCCGGCCGCGCTCGGTCGACATATTGATCGCCACGCTCTTCTTCGATGAGTTCCTGGAGGCGAAATACCCCGACCCCTCAAGGCCTTCGGTGCCCGGCCGGAATGGGGGAGCCAGCCGCAGGTTGTCCGGGTGGCTCCGGGACTCGACCCGGTACACCGCGGCGCCCAGCTCGGCGAGCGTCTTGGTGACGAAGGCGCCGGCGCCGATCCAGCAGAAGTCGAGGACGCGCAGCCCGGCGAGGGGAAGCAGACGGGTCATACGATCCCCCGTTCGACGAGGCTGCGGTACTCGGAATCGGTCATCCCGAGCTCCTGCATCAGCACCTCGACGTTGTCCGCGCCGATCCGCGGGGAAGAACGGGGAGCCACGGGAGGTGTGCCGGACAGGGAATAGGGTGCTCCGGGGTAGACGAGGGTGCGGTCCGACTCGATGTCACGGACCTCCTTGAAGAACTCTCGGAAGAGCAGCTGCTCGTTCCCGAAGAGCTCCTCCACCGTGCTCACCGGCGAGAGCGCGATCATGCGGGACTGCGCCTCCCGGTAGAGCTCCTGCTTGTCGCGATGGCGGGCGAAGTCCTCGAAGATCTCGCTGAACCGCGCTATCGCCTCCGGGGTCTGCCGGTAGCTGAACTCGCTCCAACGCTCGCTGAGCAGCTCTTCGGCCCCGGGGCTGCCCTCGTCGTTAAGCCAGCCCACCAGGGCCGTCCAGGCCTTGGCGGTGCCGAGACGGCCGGCGATCATCGATACATAGCCATCGCGACAGGGGAAGACCCCCGAACCTGCTTCCCGAGGCTTCTCGCCCTGGCGCTCCCTGACCCGCCCGGTGAGCGCATAGGTCGCGGCGCTGTCTTCCAGCGCCTGGGCCACGCATTCCTGAGCCGACACGTCGAAGACCCCCGACTCTCCGGTGAGGTCACGGTGGAGCAGGGCGGCAAGGGCGGCGACCGTGGCGAAGACCGACGCCGCGAAGCGTCCCTGGCCACCGTACGCGGCGATGGGGCCGACATCCGGGTATCCGCCCAGATGCAGCAGGCCTCCGGCACCCATGATCACCAGATCATCCGCCGGCGCCCAGGCCTTCTCCTGATCCAGCCCGAACGGCGTGACGATGATCTGCGACAGTCCCGGGTTGAGCTCCCGTATCCTCTCCCGGCCGAAGCCGAGCGGGGCCAGCACGGGCGAGGAGCTCTCGATGACCAGATCGGCGGTACCCAGCAGTCTCTCGAGGATCGCGAGCGCCTCGCCCGAGCCCAGGTCGAGGGTCACCGAGCGCTTGCCCGCGTTGACGAACCGGTCGAAAGCGCTCAGCCGGGGCAGGCCCGGTTCCATCACTATCGGTGCCTGCCGGCGCACCGGCGAGCCCGCGGGGGGCTCGACCCGGATGACCTCCGCCCCCAGGTCGACGAGCAGTCGAGACGAATAGGCGGCCAGGTCGTCGGAGAGATCGATGACGCGGATCCCGCCGAGGGCAGTGTGCTCCATCGGAGAAGTGCGGGGGGCCATGGTCTACGATTCCGGAGTGATGACGAGCGTCCGCAGCTCCGTCATATGCTCGATGGCGTACCGGATCCCCTCGCGTCCGGTGCCGGACTGCTTGACCCCGCCATAGGGCATATGGTCGATCCGGTATCCGGGGATGTCGCCCACGATCACGCCCCCCACGTCGAGGTCCTCGAACGCCTGCCAGATCGCCCGGATGTCCCTGGTGAAGACTCCGGCCTGCAGGCCGTAGTCGCTGTCGTTGACGAGCGCGATCGCCTCCGTGAGATCGTCGAAGGGCTGGACGGAGAGGATCGGGGCGAAGGCCTCCTCCCGGCTCAACCGCGCCCCATCGGGCACTCCGGTCAGGATGGTCGGAGCCACATACGCGCCCTCCCGGCTTCCGCCGATCAGCAGCTCGGCACCACGGCCGACGGCGTCGTCGATCAGCGCCACCGCCCGCTGCGCGGCCTCCTCGGAGATCATCGGACCGATCTGGGAGGCGGGGTCCAGCGGAGGGCCGACTTTGAGCTCCCGGGACTCCTCCACCAGGCGGCGGGTCAGCTCCGCGGCGAGGGATCGATGCGCGTACACGCGCTGCACGCTGATGCAGATCTGGCCGGCGTGCTTGAACGCCCCGGTGAGGATGCGCTTGACCACCGCATCGAGGTCCGCATCCTCGGTCACGATGACGGCGGCGTCTCCCCCCAGTTCGAGCACCACGTTCTTGGTCCCGGCTCGAGCCCGCATGTCCCAGCCGACCCGGGCGGACCCGGTGAAGGACAGCAGACGGAACCTCGGGTCGGTGACCATCGCATCCGCCACGGCGATGTCCATGGGGAGCATGCTCACCGCCCCCTCCGGGACTCCCGCATCGACCATGATCCTGGCCAGCAGGAGCAGGGTGAGCGCCACCCGGGAGTCCGGTTTCAGCACGATGGTGTTCCCCGCCGCCAGGGCGGGGGCGAGCTTGTGGGCGGAGAGGCTCAGGGGAACGTTGAACGGGCTGATGCCGGCCACGGGACCCAGCGGCACCCTGCGCGTGATGGCCCACTTTCCCCGAGAGGTCGGGATGAGGTCGAGGGGAAGGAGCTCCCCGTTGATGCGTTCGGCCTCTTCGGCGGCGTAGCGGAAGGCGAACGCCGTCCGCTCCACCTCGGTCCGCGAATCCGCCAGGGGCTTGCCCGCCTCCAGTGCCAGCAATCGCGCCAGCTCGTCACGGGTGGCGACGATCCCCTCCGAGATCCTGCGGAGCAGCTCGCTGCGCTCGAAGGAGGCCAGCTTGCGCGTGACGCCGAACGCGGTGACGGCATCCTGCGTCGCCCGGTCGAGCTGCTCGGCGGTCGCCCGGAAGGTGCGGCCGATCTCATCCGCCGTCCCCGGCGCTCGCGACACGAGCTCCAGTTCCGACTCCTCCCACCGGCCTCCGACCAGGATGGGCTGGGACTGGGCTGGGCTCACTTAAGCTCCAGCTGCCCGTGCGCGCCGTAGCTCTTGCCCCAGGTGTCCGGATAGGCCCGGTCCAGTCCGCGCGTGAAGTAGGTGGGGACGTCCGGGTCGGTGTCGACATCGATGACGAAGGGGACCTTGCTCTCGAAGGCCCGGTCGAATGCCGCCTGCAGATCCTCCGCCTTCTCCACCCGCACGCCGTCGCCTCCGAACGATCTGGCCAGGGCCACGAAGTCGGGGTTGTAGGGCCTGCCGTCCGGTGTGCGGAAGAAGATCCAGGGATGGTTGCGGCCGAATGCCTTGCCCGCGCCCTTCTTCTCGATGCCCAGCTCGGCGTTGTTCACGATGACCCAGATGCAGGGCAGCCCGTACTCCACCGCCGTCGCCAGCACCTGGGGACCCATCAGGAATGCGCCATCGCCCGTCAGGGCGACCGGGACGATCCCCTCCCGTGCCAGCGAGGCCGCAGGAGCGCCCTGGGTCGCCCAGCCCATCTCGGCCATGCCGGAGCTGATGTGCCAGCTGCCGGGATTGTGGATGGTCATGTAGGGCTCGGCGTATTGGATGATGTCTCCGACGTCGATGAACACATGGGCGTTCGGCCGCCTCCTCAGCGCTTCGCCGAGCTCATAGGAGAGCCGCCCCGGGTGGATCCTGGCCGGAGTGCTCTCGACCACCTCGGCGACTTCTTTCGCCCAGGACCCCTTGAATCCGGTGACCTCGTCGCGCCACGGGGCGATCTCGAGGGTCGTGTCGCCGAGGGCGTCGGAGAGGTCCTCGAGGAACAGGCCGGCATCGCTGATCAGGCCCAGCTCGACCTGATAGTTCCGCCCGACCTCGTCGGGGGCCAGGTCGACCTGCACGATCTTGGTCTTCGGCACGTCGTAGATCGCGCCCTTCCGCCAGTTCCCGGCATTGTTGTCGGAGAACCGGGCACCGAGGGCGATGAGGACATCGGCCGCCCGGGTCGCCTCCGCGGCCGCGACGGAGCCCGATCTGCCGACGGGACCGAGCGAGAGCTCGTGGGTCTCGCTGAGCGCTCCCTTCGCGGTGAGGGTCGTCGCGGTCGGGATGCGGAACCGCTCGACGAAGGCGGCGAGCTTCTCCTTCCCGTCGGCCACGTGGTTTATCCCGCCGCCGACGAGCAGCACCGGCCGCTCGGCCCCTCTGAGCAGATCGGCCACGACGGCCATATCCGCGCGATCGGCGCCCACCCCCGCCCGCACGGAGCGGGCAGAGGGGGCGACGATCTCGCCTTCCACCACCGCCTGTTGGATGTCTGTGGGGATCTGCACGAAGACGGGTCCTGGACGACCGGAGGTCGCGACCCGCAGCGCATAGTTCAGGGTGTCGATCACAGTGTCCGGCCGCACGACCATCCACGCACCCTTCGTGATGGGCCGCATGACGCTCACGGCGTCCTCGTGACCGTGATAGTACATCTCCTGCATGCCGGCCTTGCCGAGGAAGTGGGTGGCCGTCCCGCCCGCGATCACCAGGAGGGGAACGGAGTCGTGCATGGCGCTGGCGATGCCGCCCACCGTGTTGAGCAGGCCGGGCCCCTTGGTGACGATGACCGGAGCGATCCTGCCGCTCTCCCGGAAGTAGATGTCGGCCTGGTGGACCGCGTGCGACTCGTGCTTGGCCTGGATGCCCTTGATCTCCGGATGCTCGATCAGACCGTCGAGGAGAGGCCAGATCGCCCCGCCCGCGTACCCGAAATAATGGGTGATCCCCGCCGCCGAGAACCAGTTTGCGACTGCATCGGTTACGCGCATCTCTTGGCCTTCCTTGACTCCAAGTTTTCCTCCCTCAATGGTGGCAGCAACAAAAGTTGCTGTCAACTGGATGGGACTGAAACCCGGGAGCCGTCGGGGCCTGCTGCGACCGCTCAGGAACGGGGGCCAGGATCCTCGGGCCGGACGTCTCCTGGATCGTCGGGGCCGCCGGTGCCGGGCAGGAGCCGGACCTGCTCCTCGTCGATCTCGGGATCGTCCAGGGCGGGGGATCCCTCGCCGTCGCGCTGCAGGTTCCTGGTCTCACGAGCGCTCGACGGGGAGTACGAGGTGTCCTTGCGGACCTGCTCGCCTCGAGCCGCGTCGCCCACATCCTCTTCGTCCATGCGTCGAGGCTACGCCGCCCCGGCCGGCGGAGGCAGAGGATGCGGAAGGTATGAGCCGGATGGCGGGGAATGTCAAGGCCTCGCCGGGCTCCCGCTTCGGCGTAGAACGGAGGCTACAGCGACAACGAGGGGGAACGATGACGACTGCACGAGACATCATGACGGCGGGCGCCGAGTGCGTGGGCGAGAACGAGACCTTGATGGATGCTGCGATCAGGATGCGGGACCTGGACGTCGGATCCCTGCCGATCTGCGGGGAGGACGGACGGCTCAAGGGCATCCTCACGGATCGCGACATCGTGATCAAGTGCATAGCCGAGGGGGGCGATCCGCAGCAGGCCACGGCCGGCTCCCTCGCCCAGGGCAAGCCTGTGACGATCGGCGCCGACGACGACGTGGACGAGATGCTCCGCACCATGAAGGAGCACAAGGTCCGCCGGCTCCCTGTGATCGACGGGCACGACCTCGTCGGCATGGTCGCCCAGGCCGACGTGGCGCGGGCCCTGCCCGAGGAGAGGGTCGGCGAATTGGTCGACGCCATCTCGAGCTGACCGGAGCGGGATGGGCGGGGCAACGGCCCCGCCCATCCGCGGCGGCCATGGGGCGATCACCTGGGGAGACGAGATGACGCAGACGACGAAGCACGACGAAGAGCGATCGGCCGACGACCTCGTGCTCGAATACCTGAAGCTCGCCGAGGCGATCGCCCGCCGCTACTTCCGCCGCAACGGTCAGACGAGCGGCAACGAGGACCTCCAGCAGGTCGCATACCTCGGACTGATCAAGGCCTCGCGCCGATTCGATCCCTCGAAGGGCGGCGACTTCACCTCCTTCGCCATACCCACGATCTCGGGGGAGCTCAAGCGCCATCTCCGGGACAATGGATGGTTCGTCCGGCCGCCGCGCCACGTGCAGGAGCTGCACAGCCGGCTGAGCGAGGCCACCCCCCGGCTCACGCAGAAGTTCGGCCGCTCCCCCCACCGCTCCGAGCTGGCCATCGACCTCGGCGAGAGCGTGCGCGCCATCGGCGAGGCGATCGACTGCCGGCAGCACCTCTACCCCGCATCCCTCGACCTGCCTGTGGGAGAGGAGGGCCTGACCCTGGCGGATCTGCTCGGCGGCCCCGACGGGGACCTGGAACGCGCCGAACTGGCCGCGGCGATCCTGCCGGCCCTGTCGGCGCTCGGCGCGCGCGATCGCCGGATCGTCTTCCTCCGCTATTTCGAGGAGCGCACGCAGCAGGAGATCGCCGACGAGCTGGGTCTCACCCAGATGCAGATCTCACGGCTCCTCACCAAGATCCTGACTCAGCTGCGGACCAGGATCCTGCGCGGCTCCGACAGACCGGTGGCGGGCCCGCGCGGGCAGTGGCGCGATGCCGACCTGCAGCTCGAGAGCGCATGACGGCCGCCCCTTCCCGCCCCTCGACCACGCGGCTCGCCCCTGAGCACCGGGACGACATCGGGCTGGTCATCTGCCACGAGCAGGAGCCGTCCCGGCCATGAGGGACCGGACATCCTGGTAGACGTCCTCGACGGCGACCTCGGCGACGAACGAGACCTGATGCTCGCAGCGCTCCGCCTTCCAGCCGGGCTGGGTGCTGTCACGGCCGCAGACCGGGCAATGGGTCAGCCACGACAGCTGCACCCGGTGCCTCTCCCGGGCGAGCGGGCCCGCGGTGATCAGGTTCCCCACCCAATAGATGCCCGCCGTCGCCGTCCCCACGGCTTGGGCCAGATGGCGGGGACCGCTGTCGTTGCCCACGAAGACATCGGCCCAGCTGAGCAGGCCGGCGAGCTGGGAGAGGCTGAGCTCCCCCGCCAGGGAGGTCAGCATCCCGGGCGATGCCGGGCCGGCTGCGGCGACGATCTCGGCCGCGAGTTCGACGTCCTCCCCTGCCCCGACGACGATGACCTGATGCCCCGATCCCGCACAGAGCGCGGCGATCTCGGCGAATCCGCTCGCCGGCCAGCGCCGTCTGGGGTCCATGGCGCCGGGGTGGATCACGACGAGTCCCGCGGAATCGAGCAGCCTGCCCCTCGCCTCCCGACGCTCCCGGCCCGTCACCCGCACCACCGGCTCGAGACCCGTCGGGGGCGCGCCGGCCAGGGCGGCCACCTCCAGCCAGCGCAGCGTCTCGTGCTGGTAGTGGACGTAGGGGAGGATGCGCTCCAGCGGAGCGGCATCCGGGGTGGCGGCGCCGACGGTGTGACGGGCTCCGAGGGCGAGCACGAAGGGGTTGGAGAACCGGCCGCCGCCGTGCAGCTGGAGGGCGAGATCGAAGCGCCGGGAGCGCATGGTGTCGAGGAAGTCCGCGAGTGCCGGGGCATCCTCACCCCGCTCTTCGCCTTCAGGGCTGTAGACGCCCTCGGCGACGGGCAGCAGCTGGATGTCGTCGACCGGGGAGGGGCGGCCCTCGAGCAATGCCCGGCTCAGCGGCGTGGACAGCAGGGTGATCTCCGCCCCCGGGTAGGCGTCGGCGAGCGCTTCGATGGCGGGGAAGGCGAAGAGGATGTCGCCGAGCCCGCCGCCGCGCAGCACCGCGATGCGCTCGATCCGCTCGAAGGCGGGAGCCGGCCGACCCCAGGTCATTCCGATCGCCTCCTTGATGCGGCGTCCTCCCTCCAACTGTGCGCGGAACGGCCGACGATGAAAGACCGTCCCTCCACCGGCCCCGACGACATCCGCCCGATGGCGCCTGTCTGGACGGCAGGAGAAGTGGGTACGGGAAGGGGTGCTCGGCTGAAGTCGCAGCGCCGAAGAGGACGGAGGAGGCGATGACCACGCGGACCAGCAGGCAGACGACCGCGCAGACGGCCCCGGCCGGCGGGACGACGACTCCCCCGGCGACGGCGAGCCTCGGCAGCCTGCCCCGGCTGATCCGGGAGAGCCGGCCCCTGGTCACCGTGATCGGGGACACGATCCTCGACCGCTGGTGGCGAGGGTCCGTGCACCGGATGAGCCGGGAGGCGCCCGTCCCTGTCGTCGACACCGCGGAGATCGTGGAATGCCCGGGCGGAGCGGCCAACACGGCGATGAACCTGGCGGCGCTCGGCGGGCGCGTGCGGATCGTCACGGTCGTCGGCGACGACGAGGCGGGCGAGCGCGTCCTCTCCCTCCTGGATGAGGCCGGCGTCGACACCGCTCTGGCGGTCGTCTGCCCCGGCATGACGACGGCGAGGAAGACGCGCGTCGTCGGCGGAGACCAGGTGATCGTCCGAATCGACGAGACGGACCCGGAGCCCTATGGCGGCGACTCCCGGGAGCGCTTCGAGGAGGCCGTCATCGCCGCCAGCCCCTGGCCCGATGCCGAGATCGTCTGCGACTACGGCTCGGGGCTCCTCGACGACCGCCGCCGGGACCTCCTGGCCGGTCGCCCGCGGCGCACGACCCTCACCGTGGTGGACGCGCACGATCCGGCACGCTGGGCTCCCATGAGACCCGACATCGTCACGCCGAACTCCGACGAGGCGGGGCAGCTCATCGGCCGACCGGTCCCCTCCGGCCGGGCACGCGCCGGCTTCGTGATCGAGCACGCCCGGGAGGTGCTGAGCGCCTCGAGGGCCGGGGCCGCGATCGTGACCCTCGACCGGGATGGCGCCGTGCTGATCGAACCGGATGGCGGCATCCATCGCACCCTCGCCCATCCCGCCGCCGAGCAGCAGGCATCCGGAGCCGGCGACACCTTCACCGCCGCCCTGACCCTGGCCCGGGTGTGCGGAGCGAGCCTGCATGCCAGTGCCCGCCTGGCGCAGGCCGCGGCCGACATCGTCGTCCAGCGGCCCGGCACCTCCGTCTGCCCCTGCGACGAGCTGGAGCGGGCGCTCGAGGCGCCGGTGGCACCCGTCCTCGGAGCCGCCGAGCTGGCCGAGCGCCTTGCCCAGGAGCGGCAGCGCGGCCACCGGATCGTGTTCACGAACGGCTGCTTCGACATCCTGCATCGCGGGCACACCGGCTACCTCCACCAGGCCAGGAGGCTCGGGGATGTGCTCGTGGTCGCGCTGAACGACGACGAGTCGGTTCGGCGGCTCAAGGGAGAGGGGCGCCCGGTCAACCCCGTCGCCGATCGCACGGCCGTGCTCGCCGCGTTCGGCTGCGTCGACTACATCACGACCTTCTCGGCCGACACGCCCATCCGCCTGCTGAGGACGCTGAAGCCCGACGTCTACGTGAAGGGCGGGGACTACACCCGGGAGATGCTGCAGGAGACGCCCATCGTGGAGGGCTACGGCGGCGAGGTGTGCATCCTCGACTACGTCCCCTCGCAGTCGACGACCGAGGTGGTCACGAGGATCCGCACCGGCTCGTCACGAGCGGCTACGATCGCGTCTCCCGGCGCGTCCTCGCGACGCTCACCACGACGGTGACGCCCAGCGTCACGACGATGAAGCCGAGGGACTCCGCGGTGCCGATCTCCGGAAGCCAGGCCAGGCCGGCGAAGTGCGAGCCGTGCAGCGCCTCCAGCAGCAGCTTCACGCCGATGAAGCCGAGGATGACGGCCAGGCCCTTGTTCAGGTAGACGATCCGCTCGAGCAGACCGCCGATCAGGAAGTACAGCTGCCGCAGGCCCATCAGGGCGAGGGCGTTCGCGGTGAAGACGACGTAGGCGTTCGTGGTGAGCCCGAAGATGGCGGGGATCGAGTCGAGGGCGAAGATGACGTTCGCCAGCCCGATCGCGGCCACGACCAGCACCATCGGGGTGAGCAGCAGGCGGCCGTCCGCCCTGGTCGTGAAACGGGTTCCCTGGTAGCGGGTGCTCAGCGGGAGCAGCCGGCGCAGCCAGCGCAGCAACGCGTTCTCGGTGAACTCGCTCTGCTGATCCGGATCCTCCAGCGCCAGGCGGATGGCCGTGTAGAGGAGGAACGCCCCGAGGATGTAGAAGACCCAGCTGGCCGCCGCGATCGCCGCCGCCCCGACCAGGATGAAGCCGGCCCGGAGGATCAGCGAGACGACGATGCCGATGTAGAGGACTTTGTCCTGGGCCAGCGGCGGGACGGCGAAGCGGGTCATGATGACCATGAAGACGAAGAGGTTGTCGACGCTGAGGCTGTACTCGGTCACATAGCCGGCGACGAACTCGGCGCCGGTGTCGCCGGGAGCGAAGAGGAACAGGGCCACCGCGAAGAGCGCCGCGAGGCCCACATAGATGAGCACCCAGCGGGTGGCATCGCGGGTGCTGACGGTGCGATCGCGGTGGGCGATCACCGTCAGGTCGAGCACGACGATCACGACGAGGCCGACGACGGTCAGAGCCCAGACCAGGGGGGGAACAGACATGCAGGAGCCCTCTTCGGTTCCGCAAGGTCTCTTCCGTCCGGCGAGCCGGACCGGCAGCACCGGGTCGGCTGGCCCTCCCGTGATGACGGTGCTGACGCTTTAGGGAGTACTCCCCTCGACAGCGAGCAACACTACAGCACTGTGCAGCAGATGAAAAGAGTGCAGTCTCTGCAAAGAGTCGACGTCAATCGCCACGGCTCTTGCGCGTCTGCCTCGCGTTCGCCTTCTTGATCGCCGCGACCAGCTCATCCTTCGACATGGTGGACCGGCCGTGGATGTCGAGCCGCCTGGCGACATCGACCAGATGCCTCTTCGAGGCGTTCGCGTCCACGCCGCCCTCGGTCTTTCCCCTGGTGCCGCGGCTGCCGGCGGCCTTCGCATCGGAGGGTCCGGCCTTCTCCTTCTTCTCCCAGTGGTCGCCCACCTTCTCGTACTCGTGCTTGAGGGCGGCATAGGCGGTGCGATGGGCGCGTTCGCCTTCGCCGTAGCTGTCGACGGCGGAGTCGTGCGCCTTCGCCCAGATCTCCTGAGCGTGCTTCGGCGAGCGCTCCAGCGTGGAGGGCATCTCCTTCGAGGCAGGCATCTCGTTCCCCTTTCTCTCGCGGTCACTTCTGCTGGGCGGGGCTTCCCGCTCCGATGCTGATCTTCTTCGGCGAAGGCATCTCGGTGAACGGGATCGTCACATCGAGCAGGCCGTTCTCGAACCTCGCCTCGATGTGCTCCTCATCGGCGCGCTCGGGGAGCATGATGCGGCGATAGAAGCTGGTGCTGCTCTCACGCACCAGATACCGTTTGCCTTTCTCCTCATCCTTCTGCCTCTTCTGGGCTTGGATCACGAGGGCGCCCTCATCGACGCTGATGTCGATGTCCTCGTCGTCGAAGTTGGGCAGATGCACTTCGACGACCATCCGCTTGTCGTCCTCGGTGAAGACATCGGTGGTGGGGATGCTCATGCCTTTGAAGGCCGAGAATGAGTCGTCGCCGAAGAACTGGCGTTGCAGGGCGTCGAGTTCGGCGAGCGGGTTGAATCTGACGATATTGCGTGCCATGACAGCTCTCCTTCGCGTTCGCGGCTCGGTGAGCACCGGGTCACCTCACACAGTAGGCGGATCGCCTCGGAACGACAGGGGTTGACGGAGGGATCTCCCAGGGGATGCGGGGCCGTGGGATACTGGCAGCCATGCCGCTCTACCTCGAGGACCTGCATGCCGGGGACGTGTTCGTGACGCCGGGCCGGACCATCACCGAGGCGGATGTGATGTCGTTCGCAGCGTGGACGAACGACAACAATCAGGTGCACACGGATGCCGAGTTCGCCAAGGGCACGCGATACGGACAGCGGATCGTGCACGGCATGCTCGGCGCATCCCTCTGCCTGGGGCTGATCGCCCGCACCGGCGTCTTCGAGGGCAGCGCGGTCGCGCTGCTGGGCATCGACGAGTGGAGATTCCTGGCACCCGTGTTCATCGGCGACACCGTCACCTGCACCGTGGAGATACTCTCCACCCGGCCAACGAGCAATGGCCGCAACGGCATCGTCGAGCGGAGGCTCACCCTGCGGAATCAGCGCGGCGAGACGGTGCAGCAGGGGCGGATGGATCTCATGGTGCTATCGAAGGCGGCTGCGGTTCACTAGGGTGTGGCCATGGCCGGCTCGAGGATGAGGAGCATCCGACGCATTGCGGCATCGGTCTTCTTCGCGTCGTTCGTTCTGCTCGTGCCTCCGGGATCGGCGGTGCTCGGCGCCGGCTGGATGGACAGCGCAGTCTGCGACACGGAGTACGCGCCGCCCGCGGACCTCTACGTGAGCGAGGGCGCTGAGTACCGCACCATCGGAACGGTCAACCTCGTCCCTCCGATGCTGATGTGCAGCTACCCGGTGACCGGCGAGTGGCCTGACGAGCCGATCAGCAGGGTGGTGATCTCGCACGACCTCGGCAGCTCGTGGGTGCTGGCCTGGCTGTTCGTAGCCATGGCCGCTGCCGGCGTCTATGGAGTGGCGCTGGGGCGGGACGCTACAAGCCCACAGCGGCGAGGAACGGCACGATGGAGTCGGGCAAGGTGACCCCCAGCAGCTTCTCGAACGCCAGATAGACTCCGAAGCTCGCTGCGAGGGAGACCACGACGTTCACCCAAGCCTTGCCCTTGCCCTGCCCCATGGTGAAGGTCAGGAAGAGCATGAACGCCAGCACCGAGAGGTTGTAGCCGACGGGCTGGAAGATGGCTGCCAAGACGATCAGGGCGACGATGATCCGCAGAGCGCGCCACACGCCGCGGGGATCGAGGTCCTGCTCCGCCTGGCTGTGGAGCGGTGCCCGCAGTTCGACGATGCCCCAGGCCGCGGACAGCACCACCAGGAGCACCCCGACCCAGAAGGGGAAGTATCCGGGCCCCGGGGCACCGCGATCCTCGTAGCCGAGCCCGGGAGCCTGTGTGATCAGGAAGACGCCGATGCCCAGCAGGAACACTGCCAGGCCGACTCGGGCGTATTTGATCCACAGTCTTCCGGGGTGCGTCTGCTCCTCGGCGACAACTGTCTCGGGGTGCTCCATGCTCATCAGTCCACGGCTCCTTGCTCTCGAAGGCCTGCCACCTCGTCCGTTGAGAAGCCGAGGTCGGTCAGCAGCTCATCCGTGTGCTCGCCCAGTCTGGGCGGAGCCAGGCGGGCCGTCACGGGCGTGCGGGAGAACCGCAGCGGCGTCTGCACCAGACGGGCCGTGCGGTCGCCCTCCACGGGCATGTCCACATAGGCGTCGGTCTCCTCCAGCACCGGGTGGTCGGCGATCTCGTCGATGGTGTTCACCGGCACGCAGGGCACATTGGCCACGCTCATCCGCTCGAGGCACTCCTCGGTGCTCATCCCGGACGTCGCCTCGCTGACGAGGCGCACGAGTTCCTGCCGGTTGGCATAGCGGGCCTTGAGGGTGTTGAAGCGCGGATCCTCGCCGAGCTCGCCGATGCCGAGCCCCGTGGCGCAGCGGCGCCACATCTCGTCGTTGGCCGAGGTGATGCAGACCCAGCCGTCCGAGGTCGGGAACGCCTCGTTGGGCAGCCCGAGACGGTTGGCGGTCCCCCACTTCTGGGGCAGCCGGCCGGTGAGCCAGTAGTCCGTGAGGAAGTGGTTCAGGTAGGTCAGCTGGCCACCCAGCATCGAGGTCGACACCTCCTGCCCCAGGCCCGTGCTCGAACGCTCGTGCAGCGCAGCGAGCACGCCGACGACGGCGTACATGCCGGCGGTGAGGTCGGCAACGGACGAGGGGTTGCGGGTGGGCGGGCCGCCCGGGTGACCGGTGATGCTGAGCAGTCCGCTGAAGGACTGGATCGACAGGTCGTTGGCCGCGCGGGTGGCCATCGACCCCACAGAGCCGAAACCCGAGATGGAGGCGAAGACCAGGCGCGGGTTGAGCTTGGAGAGATCGGCGTAGCCGAGTCCGAGTCGCTCCATGACACCTGGGCGGAAGTTGTGCAGGAGCACATCGGCGTTCTCGGCCAGACGCATGACGACTTCCTTGCCACGCTCGTTCTTCATGTCGACCGAGATGCTGCGCTTGTTCCTGTTGTGGGCGAGGAAAGGCGCACCAGGCTTGGTCTCCCCCTCGTCGACTCCGTAGTCCCGGCACTCGTCGCCTCGTCCGAGCCTCTCCACCTTGATCACGTCCGCCCCCAGATCCCCGAGGATCTGGGTCGCGAACGGACCGGCGAAAACGCGAGTCAGATCTACGACCGTAACACCACTAAGTGGGCCTGAGGTCTCTTCCTTAGCCATGCATAGTCCTTACAATCAACTCTCGTTCTTCTTCGATCAGCGGGATTCCGAGGTCACTGTGACGCTCGCGTCTCCCACCGTCAGCTTCGTTCCCTTGTCGTCCTCACACCACACCTCGAGCGCATAGCGGACCGAGCCGTCGTCGTTCTTCTCCTTGCCGGTGATCACGCCGCGGGCGGTCACCGGAACATCGAGGAAGGTCGGCTTGATGTACTTGGTGCGCAGGGCACCGTTGACCAGGTAATCCGGCCCGAAATGGTCGCTCATCATGGTCGACAGCCAGTTGGTCGAGTGCATGCCGTCGGCTATCGCGGCTTCGAGGCCCTGTGTGCGGGCGTAGTCGTGATCGGTGTGGATGTTGTACTGCGGGGGCTTGCGCTCACCGGATGCCGCCGACATCAGGCCGATGCTGTACTCCTGCACCCGCTCGATGCTGAAGGGGCGGGTGGCCAGGCGCACCTCCTCGCCCACCTCGTAAGCGAATACGTCGTCTTTCACAGTCGAGTGCGTGCGCACTAGTTCTTTCCCTCCGGGTTGTACGCCAGCAGCGTTCGATCGTTGTAGGTGGTGATGAGGCGGCCATCCGCCGTCTCGACACGAAGCTCGTAGTGCAGGTAATCGCGCCCGCGCTTCTGATAGCGCTCCACGATCCGGCCGCTGACGACGATCTCCTCGCCGGCGTAGGCGGGGCTGTGATGGACCGCGTTGTACTCGTAGTGGATGCGCGCATCCTTGGTGTGCTGATTGGAGATGCGACGTTCCTCCAGGCAGTTCGCCTCGAGCAGGCGCATCTTGTCGGAGTGCACCATTGTCGGCGGCCGCACCTGCCGGTTGAACGGGGGGACCGCCGAGTAGTACCACTCGGAGGTGTCCTCCACGGCATGCGCGTAGACGGCACACATGAACGGCGTCAAGGTGTACCGGATCGGATTGAAGACGTCTCCCGTCTCGAGATCCGCGATCGTCTTTCCTAGCACTCGATTTCCTTTCTCAGTGTTGTTCAGGCTGTGACCAGTTCGGCGAATGAGAGTTCCGGTTCGGTGACCGACTGCAGAAACGCCCGGTCCACGCCATCGGCAAGCTGCTCCACGGTCAACCCGGTGGGCGTGACTCTCATGACCGCGTACTCCGTGACGATGGTGGTCACGCAGCGCGGTGCTGTCAGGGGGTACGTGCACTCGCGCACGATCTTGAGGGCGCCGCTTCGCTCGGTGTGCCGCATCATGACGAACACCTCGTTCGCCCCGGCCGCCAGGTCCATGGCACCGCCGATGCCGGCAAGATCGGCTTGGGGTGCCTTCCAATTGGCCAGGTCGCCCTTCTCGGAGACCTGGAAGGCCCCGAGCACGGTGACATCGAGTCGTCCGCCCCGAGCGATGGCGAAGGATTGGTCGAGCGCGACGATGGAGGCGCCCGGGATCAGCCCGACCGGCGCGCTACCCGCGTCGATGGTGGCCGGGTCCGGCTGCTCATCCAGTTCGAGGGCGCGGTAGCCGACGATTCCGTTCTCGCAATGGAAGACGATGCCGTCTTCGGGGTCGACCGCGGCCACCACGGACGCGGGCATCCCGATGCCGAGGTTGACGAAGCTGCCGGGCTTGAGACGCTCGGCGACCCGTCTGGCCATCTCGTCCTTCGACCATCCCTGCTGGGTCATTCCACACCCTCCTCGACGGATCCGATCTCCTCCGGACCCAGCACCCGGTCGACGAAGACACCGGAGAGGTGGACGTCGTCCGGAGCGATGCTTCCGACCGGGACGATCTCATCCGCTTCGACCACCGTGACCTTCGCGGCCCCGGCCATGAGCGGGTTGAAGCCCCGGCCGGCGAGCCGGAAGCGGGCGTTGCCCATGGCATCCGCCTGGTGAACGCGGATGAACGCGAAGTCGCCTCTCAGCGCCGTCTCGAACAACTGCTCCCTGCCCTCGATGACGCGGGTCTCGCGTCCCTCGGCCAAGGGGGTACCCGCTCCAGTCGGGGTGAAGAAGCCGCCGATGCCGGCACCGGCTGCGCGCAGACGCTCCGCCAGCGTGCCCTGGGGCACGACCTCGACCTCGACCTCGTTCGCGTCGTACCTCTTGCGGAACTCCACGGCCTTGGGGCTGGTCGGGAAGGTCACGATGGCCTTCCCGACCATGCCGGCACGGAAGAGCTCCCCCACGTCGCCGGCCTGCCCCATCCCGCAGTTGTTCGAGACGATGGTCAGGTTCCGGGCCGCCGTCTGCACGGCAGCCAGGATCAGGCGTTGTGGGACTCCGATGCCACCCCACCCGCCGACCAGCAGCGAGTGCCCGGACTCCAGCCCGGCGATGGCATCATGACGCGATGCGACGATCTTGCTTTTCACAGGTACCCCCTTGGACATCCGTCAGCGGACTATCCGAGGACCTCCTTGATGATCGGCCCGTAGAGGTCGTAGCCCTGCTTCGCGTAGGAACGGGCCTCTTCACCGGTCTTGAACCGCACGAGCTCGTGGGTGGCGGCCATCTTGTCGAAGACCGCCTGGTCATCGAGCGCGACCTTGACCGCGTTCTCGAGCACCGAGCGGATGTTCTCCGGGAGCCCCGGAGGGGCGAGGATAGACGACGGGTTCACGATGGTGTACCCGTACAGATCCGACGACTTCGGCACGCCCAGCTTCTCGAGCTCCGGCCACGAGGCCGATTCGATCAGCAGCGGGCGCAGCTCCCCCGACTCGACGTACTGCATGGTGGTGGAGGCGGAGTTCTGCCCCATGTCGGCGTCGCCGGCGAGCAGCCGGAGCACCGACTCGGCCCCGCCATCGGTGGCGAGCGGGCGGTAGTTCAGCCCGCCGACGGCGGCGCTCAACAGCTTCGTTCCGATGTCGGGCAGCCCGAAGCCTCCCGAGGTGACGTCGATCAGGGTGTTCTTCGGATCCTTGCCGTAGTCGACGAGCTCTTCGATGGTCTTCCACGGCTTGCTCGAGGGAACGAAGCGCGCGGCCACCGACTCATGGGTCGATGCCACGAAGGTCATGTCGTAGGGGTCGTAGCCCAGATCGGTCGTGTGCGGGACGATCGTCTGAATCGATCCCGAGGCCATGACCAGCGTCTGGCCGTCGGCCTTGGCGTTGTAGACCTGCTGAACGCCCACGGCGCCGACTCCACCCGGGACGTTCTCGACGACAACCGGTACCTTCAGGATGTCTTCCATCTTGTCGGCCAGCAGTCGACCGATCGTGTCGGTGGATCCGCCGGCGCCGTAGGGCACGATCAGCTTGATCGGACCGGACGGAGTCCAGGCCTCGTCCCCTGAGGGCGCCCCGGTCGGGCCGGTGTCGGCCGCAGTGCAGCCTGCTGTGAGCATCGCCGCCATGGCGACGCCGGCGATGATCGCCACTTTCCTCTTTCTCATTGTCTTCCTCTCAGTGTGATTTCGGTTGGTGATGGGCTGACGACTACTTGTCGGAGTCCGGGTCGATCGGCACGAGCCGACGATGGCGCTTCGGCAGGATGCGACTCCAGAGCGGGAACGAGACGATGATCAGCGCGATGACGATGAAGATGGTCGAGATCGGGCCTCGGAAGAGCACGGACGGGTCGCCGCCCGAGAGCTGCATGGCCTGACGCAGGGACTTCTCGAGCATGGGTCCGAGGATGATCGTGAGCGCTACGGGGACGATGGGGAAGTCGACCAGCTTGGCGATGTAGCCGAGGATGCCGAAGACGATCAGCACCCCGATGTCGAACATGCTGTGGCTGACGCTGTAGGAGCCGACCACCATGAAGACCAGGATGAGCGGGAACAGCAGGTGGTAGGGGATCTTGATGATCTGAACCCAGACCTTCACCAAGGGCAGGTTCATGATCAGCAGGATCAGGTTGCCGATGAAGAGGCTGGCGATGATGCCCCAGACCAGGGTGGGCTCGGAGACGAACAGCTTGGGCCCGGGAGTGAGGCCGTTGATCAGGAATGCCCCCATGAGGACCGCGATCGTCGGAGAGGCCGGGATGCCCAGAGTGAACAGCGGGATCATCGCCGCGTTGGCGTAGGCGTTGTTCGTCGTCTCGGGACCGGCGACCCCCTGGATCGCCCCATGGCCGAACTTCTCGGGATGCTTGGAGACCTTGCGCTCCAGCGCATACGACATGAGGGTCGGGGCGACCGTGCCGATCCCCGGAATGAGACCGGTCGCAGAACCGAGGATGGAACCCCGGGCGATCGCCCCGCTCGACTCCTTGAGATCCTTCTTGGTGATGATCGCCGTCGCCTTCGCGTGGGCCCGGGTGTCCACGAACCGCAGGTGGGCGTGGTGCAGCACCTCGCCCATGCCGAAGAGGCCCATGATGATCGGCACGAAGTTCAAGCCGCTCAGGAGTTCGAGGTTCCCGAACGTCAATCGCGGCGTTCCTGCGAAGAGATCCATGCCCGGGAGGACGATGGCCAGGCCCATCACACCGCTGAGCAGGCTCAGCAGCACCGACCGGCTGCCCAGGCCGACGAGCAGGCAGATACCCATGAGCAGGAGGGCGAAGAGCTCCGGCGGTCCGAAGGTCAACGCGACCTGCGCCAGAGCCGGGGCAGCCAGCACGAGCAGTATCGTCGCGATGGTCCCGCCGATGAACGAGCCGATCGCGGCGATGCCGAGCGCTGACCCAGCCCTGCCCTGCTTCGCCATCGCATAGCCATCGATGGCCGTGATCGCCGAGGAGCCCTCCCCCGGTACGTTCAGCAGCACGGTGGTGATCGTTCCGCCGTACATGGCGCCGTAGTAGATCGCGGCCATCATGATGATCGACCCGGTGGGGTCGAGGTAGAAGCTCATCGGCAGCAGGATCGAGATGCCGGCGATCGGCCCGACGCCGGGCAGGATGCCCACGGCCATCCCGAGGACACAGCCGATGAACGCGAAGATCAGGTTCTGCGGCTGCAATGCCGTGGCGAATCCGTCGAGGAGGAAGTTCAAAGAGTCCAAAGAAGGCTCCTCATCGAGCTGAGGTCAATGTGTACGAATCGCGAACATTCGTTCGCATGACAAACATATAAGCATTCCGGCGACAGCGATGTCAAGCCGGCCCATCACAGAGCGGATGTGCCGCCTCCCCGCCTCCCCGCCGGCCATGAGAAGAGACGCGATGCGCTGCTCGCAGCGCCACGGCGGGTGGAACCCAGTTGCCGACCGGTGACCGCCGCAGAGACCACGGTCACCGCCACCAGGGCGAACCCTCCCATGGCGATGGCCGTCGGTGCTCCCAGCCACTCGGCGAGCGCACCGATGGCGGGTGCCCCCACCGGTGTGCCGAGGAAGATGACGACCACGTAGATGCTCATGACCCGTCCGCGCATCGCCGCCGAGGCGGATGCCTGCATCAGCGCATTCGACGAGGTGAGGACCGCCAGGGCGAAGAACCCGAGAGGCAGCACGACGACCCCGAAGACCGCCGCATTCGGAGCGAATGCGGCAAGGACGATCAAGACTCCGAAGATCGTGGCACTGCCCGCCAGATGCCTCAACCGGGCACGCGAGAATCCCGCGGATGCCAAGGCCCCCAAAACCCCTCCAATGGCGAAGAGCGAACTCATGATCCCCAGGCCGTCCGCACCGAGATCGAGGTCGCGGCGAGCCAGCATAGCAATGAGCACCTGGAAGTTCAGTCCGAACAACCCAGCGAAAGCGGCGACGATCACCACGAAGGTGAGGTCCGGTCTGGCCTTCACATAGCGGAGCCCGTCGACTATGGAGCCTCGCACTCGGGCTGCCGACCGGTCGAAGAACTCGGATTCCCGCAGCATCGCCAACGAGGCCAGGGTGGAGAAGGTCGTGAGGGCATGGACGATGTACAGCGGACCCACCGAATGCCAGACCGTGGCGATCAGCATGCCGGCGGCGACCGGTCCGGCGACGCGGGCTACGTTGAACGACAGCGAGTTGAGGGACACAGCGTTCGAGATGTCGTCGCGGCCCACGAGCTCGGTGACGAATGACTGCCTCGACGGCAGCTCGAAGGCCGTCCCCACGCCGAAGAGGAAGGAGAGCACCGCCAGGCTCGGCAGGGAGATGCGATCCGTCAGGACCAGAGCTCCGATCATCACGCTGACCAGGAGCTGGAAGACGGTGGCCGTGGCGAGCACCCACCGCTTGGACCAGCGATCCGCGGCCGCTCCGGCCAGCAGGCCGAACAGCGGAAGGGGCAGGAATTGCAGCGCGGCGACCATTCCCAGGGCGGAAGCGCTGCCCTCCGTGAGGTCGATCACGAGCCAGTCCTGGGCGAGCCGGTGGATCCATGTCCCGGTGTGCGCCACCAGAGACCCGAGGAGCACGATCCGGAAGTTCCGGATCCTGGTCGCACGGAACAGCCGGATCACCTCGGACTTCCCGGAGGACACGAGGTGGATTGCCCCAGAGCGGAGAAGCACCGTAACATGTTCATATAACGCATACTCGTACGCTTTGCGCACATGCGCAATTTCCTTGGGCGACCCGGGAAGCCCTCGGGTCCGCCCTCTAGAAGTGGAACAGAATCATGGCACCAAGCTTCATCTACGACGCCATCCGCACGCCCTTCGGGCGCTATGGCAAGGCGCTGGCCGGCGTCAGACCAGACGACATGGCGGCATTCGTCCTCTCGGAGCTGGCGCGCCGCAACCCCGGGATGGAACCTGCCTCGATCGACGACGTCGTCCTCGGTGATGCCAACGGCGCCGGCGAGGACAATCGGAACGTGGCGAGGATGGCCGCCATCCTCGCGGGGTTCCCGACCTCGGTCCCGGGATCGACGATCAACCGGCTCTGCGGCTCGGGAGTGGATGCCATCATCCAGGGCAGCCGGGCGGTGGAGACCGGCGATGCCGACATCGTCATCGCCGGCGGCGTGGAATCCATGAGCCGGGCCCCGTGGGTGATGCTGAAGCCCGAACGGCCCTATCCCAGCGGGCACGAGACCCTCCATTCGACCACGCTGGGCTGGCGGATGACCAACCCGAAGATGCCGGAGCAGTGGACGGTCTCCCTCGGCGAGACGGCCGAGATCCTGGCCGAGCGCTACGAGATCTCCCGGGAGGAGCAGGACGCCTTCGCCCTGCGGAGCCACCAGAACGCGAGCCGCGCCTGGGACGAGGGCATCTACGACGGCGAAGTCGTGCCGATCCCGGGCAGCGACCTCGCACGGGACGAGGGCATCCGTCCGGACTCGTCTCTCGAAGCACTCGCCACGCTCAAGCCGGCTTTCCGGAAGAACGGCACGGTGACGGCCGGCAACTCCTCACCCCTGAACGACGGCGCCTCGGGTGTGATCATCGGATCGGAGTCGGCGAAGATCGGCCGGGAGCCCTTGGCCCGCATCGTCTCCCGAGCCGTGGCCGCCAACGATCCCGACGTCTTCGGGATCGCCCCGGTGGAGGCAGCCGACCGTGCCCTCGCCCGAGCCGGAAAGACCTGGGCGGACGTCGATGTCGTCGAGCTGAACGAGGCCTTCGCCTCGCAGAGCCTGGCCTGCCTCCGTCTCTGGCCGGAACTGGACCCTGCTAAGGTCAACATCCGTGGCGGGGCCATCGCCATCGGCCATCCCCTCGGAGCATCCGGCGGACGCATCGTCGGACGCCTGGCGCACGAGCTGAAGCGCCGCGGTTCCGGGGTGGGCGTGGCAGCGATCTGCATCGGAGTCGGTCAGGGACTGGCGGTAGTTCTCGAGAGATAGCAGCCCAAAGACCGCATAGATAGATATCCTCGACAGATAAGTCTTCATACCACTTCGGAGAGGCATCGACCCGTGACGCTCATCGACGAGGACGCATCCGCCGAGCCCAATGGGCCGTTCGTCAAGTCGCTCGCCCGGGGACTCCAGGTCATCAGAGCGTTCAACGCCGAAGACCCGGAGATGACGCTGAGCGACATCGCCCGCAGGACCGGACTCACCAGGGCGACGAGCAGGCGCTTCCTGCACACTCTGGCAGAGCTCGGATACGTCAAGACGGATGGGAAGCTCTTCAGCCTGACGGCTCGAGTGCTCGAACTGGGTTTCAGCTATCTCTCGTCGCTGACCCTGCCGGAGATCGCTCAGCCGCATCTCGAGAAGCTGGCCGTGACGACCCGCGAGTCGACCTCGGCGTCGGTTCTCGACGGGGTGGACATCGTGTATGTCGCCAGAGTCCCGACGCGGAAGATCATGTCCGTCCGCATCAATATCGGCACCCGCTTCCCGGCGCACATCACCTCCATGGGGCGGGTGCTCATGGCCGGCCTGCCCCCGACCGAGATCGACGAGAGACTCGATCAGATCGATTTCACACAGGTGACCAGTCACACCATCCGCAACAAGGCGGCACTGCAGAAAGAGCTCGACACCGTGCGCGACCAGGGTTGGGCCCTCGTCGACCAGGAGCTCGAGAACGGGCTGCGGTCGATAGCGGCCCCGATCTTCCAGCAGGAGAAGGCGGTCGCGGCGATCAACGTGTCGACGACGGCGACAAGCCATTCGCTGGAATCGATCGTCGAGAACATCCTGCCGCCGTTGCTGGAGACGGCAGGCCAGATCAGCGCCGATCTCGCGGTGTCACGACCCTACGGGCAGCCGCTCCGCCCCTGAGGCTCGCAGGAGACGCTGCCTAGCTGCTCTGCAGCGCATCGCCGATGCGGGAGACGATGAGCGCGAACGAGATCGCTCCAGCGTCAGGGGTCCCGATCGACCGCGTGCCGTGGAGCCGCGAGCGGCCGCGCTTCGACACGATCTCCGCGGTTTCCTCGGCCGCCTGCGTCGAGGCCTCCGCCGCCTTGCGCCAAGCGTCCCTCAGCGCGAGCCCACCCGCGACCTCGCGCTCGAGGGAATCGGCGAACGGGATCATCGCATCCATCATGGTCTTATCGCCTTGGGCCGCTCCGCCGCGATCCGCGATGGACCTCACATAGGCCCGCACCGCCGCGACGACCGTCTGGACCTCCGGCGCCCTCTCGTCGCCGATGACCGTACCGGCGGCGGCCAGCCCCACTCCCCAGAGCGCCCCGGAGGTGCCTCCGCCGCGATCCGACCAGGCGTCGGCGGCGATCCGCAGCACCGTTCCCGCCCCGGCCTCCTGCTCCTGGGCACGCTGGGCCGCCTCGGCGGCGGCGCGGGCGCCACGGAGCATCCCTGCCCCGTGATCGCCGTCCCCGGCCACGGCGTCGATGGTCCCCAGCCACTGCTCCTTCTCGGCCAGCAGCTCGGCGACGCTCTGCAGGACACGCGTCAGCTCTGCCGCTATCGCCCGGGACTCCTGCGATCCAGCAGCGATCTCGGATGCTCCCTCGCCCCGTTCCTCGACAGCCCGCTCCCGACGCAGTCCGACCTCGCCACGAGAGAAGGAAGCCGTGTCGGCCGGAGCGAGCCACAGCCCCTCCAGCTCCTCGTCGAGATAGGCGAGGGAGACGGAGACACCGGCCATGTCGAGGCTGGTCACCTGCTCTCCCACGACCGGGGCGACCAACCGCATGCCCTCGGCCTCTAAGCGATTGCGCACCCTGCCGAAGACGACATGCAGCTCGTCGTACTTCGTGGCGCCCAGCCCGTTGACCAGCACAGCGACCGCACGGCCACGCTCAGGAGCGCGCTCCTCGAAGAGCCCGTCGACGAGGATGTCGGCGACGTGGTCGGCCGACTCGAGCTCGGTCTCCGAGATGCCCGGCTCGCCATGGATGCCCAGACCGATGGCGACCTTCCCCGCAGGGACGGCGAAAAGGGGTTCGGCGCTGCCGGGCAGGGTGCATCCCGCGAAGGCGACGCCGAAAGTCCGCGTCGCCTCATTGGCCTTGACGGCTATCCTCTCCAGCTCGTCGAGCCGGATGCCCTGCTCGGCGGCCGCTCCGACCATCTTCAGCACCAGGAAGCTGCCTGCGATCCCGCGGCGGGTGCTGCGCGACTCCGCAGGGGCCGAGGCGATGTCGTCGGTGATGACGACCATCCGCACATCCTTCCCCTCCGCTCGCAGGTCCTCCGCCGCAGCGGTGAAGTGCAGGATGTCCCCCGCATAGTTGATGGGCATGAAGAGAAGGCCGCCGCCGTTGTCGGCCGCCCGGGCGACCGACAGGATCTGGGCCTCCGACGGGGAGGCGAAGATGTTCCCGCACGCGGCGCCGTGCCCGAAGCCGATGCCGACCCACCCCGCGAACGCAGGGAAGTGGCCGGAACCTCCCCCCATGACGATGCCCACCTGGCCATCGGGGCTCTGGGTCGAGCGCACCACGCCCCCGCGCACCGGCGCCACGCGATGGGATTGTGCTGCCGCATAGCCGGCCAGTGCCTCGGCCGCGAACTCTGATGCTGTGTTGACGAGGCGGGTCATCCCTTTATTAATCCTCCTCGGTCGCTCCGCGCAACCGGTAGACGAGACTCCGGACGCTCCGCGGCTGCTCGAGCACGAAGGCGATCGCCTCGGCGACGTCCCCGGCCTGGAGCATGTCCGCCAGCTCCGGCGACTCCGAGGTGCGCCCCGCCCCCATGGCGAACTCGGTGACGACACCGCCCGGGCACATGGCGGTCACCCGGATGCCCTTGGTGTAGAGCTCGCGGTCCAAGCCGTTCGCGAGCCCCATCTGGGAGTGCTTGGTCGCGGCGTAGACGGCTTCGTTGCCCCGGCCGGTCGTCCCGGCGACCGAGCTGACGATGACGATGTCTCCGGAGCCCTGCGGGAGCATGCGCCGGACCGCTGACCGCACGGGCCATACCGTGCCGGCGATATTCGTGTCGAGCATCTCCTCCAGCTCCTCGTCGCTGTGGTCGAGGATGCCGCCGTACATGCCGATGCCGGCGTTGGCGATCAGCCCGTCGATGCGACCGAAGCGCTCGACCGCGGCTCCGACCAGCCTCTCCGCGTCTTCGGGCTTGCGGACATCCATCTCCACGGCGACAGCACGGTCGCCGAGCTCGGCGACGAGCTCGTCGAGGCGCTCCCGGCGACGGGCACCCAGCACGACTCTCGCTCCTCGGGAGGCGAGAGCGCGCGCGGTCGCCGCCCCGATCCCCGAGCTGGCGCCCGTGATGGCGATTGAAGACCCCTCGAGCATTGTCATTCCTATCTATCCAGCCGGCAGGAGAGCCGGCACGCCCAGCTGTTCAGCATCGCCGGGCGCCCCGTTCGGGACAGGAGTGAAGCATCCCGACTGAACCATGGTTACGAAACCATATTTCCGGGATGAAGCAGCGGTGTCAAGCTGAGACGCATCTCGCCCGCGACACCGCCGATCGACCCGATATTCCTCTGCGTCAGGGGTGAGGATGCATCCGCTTGACAAGGGCATGAGACCGCCAGGAGTATGAGTACGTAACTATCAGTCATGGGCCCTCGTCCCTCGCTGACCGAGGCCGAGACCGTGCTTCAGACCATCAGAAGTGGACCCCTAATCCCGTGGTAACCAGTCGTGACATCGCGAGGATCGCCGGGGTCTCCCAATCGACGGTCTCCCGGGTCCTCCAGAACCGGCCGGAGGTCAGCGACGCCTCCCGGGCCAAGGTCGAGAAGGCTCTGAAAGAGGCGGGATTCACCCCCAACCCGCATGCCCAGGCGATGCGGAACGCCCAGACCAACAACATCGGCGTGGTGGTCGGCACGATCGGCAACCCTTTCTATCCGGACCTCCTCTCCGCTGTGGCGACCGCCCTCCGCAACGCGGGGAAGAGGATGTCGCTCTGGAGCGCCGACGGCCGCGGCGAGGAGGCGGCCGTGCTCGGCATCCGCGACCGACTCGTCGACGGGTTGATCTTCACGACCGCGAGCTACCAATCGACGCCGCTGCGCGAGGCCCTGGAGCGGCGGGCCCCGATCGTCCTCCTGAACAGATCGATCGATGGAGTCGCCTGCGACCAGCTCAGCAGCGACAACGCCCTGGGCACGAGCCTGGCGGCCCGTCACCTCGTCGAGCAGGGGCACCGCAGGATCGGCGTCCTCGGCGGCAGACAGGATGTGAGCACCGGACGGGAGCGCCGAGAAGGGTTCCTCGTCGAACTCCAGAGGCTTGGGATCGCAGTGGCTCCGGAACACGATCTTCTCGGCGATTTCACCCACCAGGCGGGCTTCGAGGGCGCCCGGGCGATGCTGTCGGGGCCGACTCCGCCGACGGCGATATTCTGCGCCAACGACCTGATCGCCTTCGGCGTGCTCGACTGCGCCCGTACGCTCTCGATCCCCGTTCCGGATCGGCTGTCCGTGGTCGGCTACGACGACATCGAGATGTCGGGGTGGCCGGCGTTCGACCTGACGACTGTCCGGCAGCCGACCACGATCATGGCCGAGTTCGCGGTCTCCATGCTGCTGCAACGCTTGGCCGATCCCGACCGGCCGTTCGAGAGCCGTCGGTACTCGGCCGAATTGATCGTCCGAGGGTCTACCGGATCGGCGTGACCGGACGATTCATCCCGGGTCGGAGATCAAGGCGACCTGATGCGACAGAGCGACGAGCCGGCCCGAGGAGTCCCAGATCTCGCTGCTCTCCTCCATCAATCCTTCAGCCATATGCCGCGAACTCCACAGGCCACTGACCCAGCCATCGGCCGCGACCCCGAATTGATGCACCGTCAACTCGATCGTCGGCACGGGCGGAGGGACCCCCATGTCGTACGCCGTGCTGGGCAGGGCATCGCAGAGGACGGGCAGGAGATGACGGTCGATGCTGCCATCGGCAGGGCGCACCCACGCGGCGATCCTCGGCTGCCCGCTGGGACGCCCCTTCACCCAGGAGACCGAAGCCGGATCGTACCGGGTGTCGAAGCGTTCGCGAACGGTGGAGCGGCCGCCTCCCGGGGTACCGACGGCGAGCTCGACGCAGTCCTCGAGCGGAGCCAGCTCGAAGCCCCTGGGACGGGAGAACACCGTGCTCCCTGGTGAGAACATGCCGAAGGCCGCGATCACCCGCATCCTCTCCTGCCCCTCCTGGATCAGACGCGAACAGCCTCGCGCCAGGCTGCGCCCGATGCGGATCGTCTCGACCTCGACACGGGCAGGGCCGATGAGCACCTGCTGCAGATAGTGGGCGGTGGCGGTGATGGGGTCGGGCATCGGCAGCACGCGGGCCAGGGCCCGGAGCGCGAGCGACATCAGGTATCCGCCATTCGGCGTCGTCCCGCTGCACCAATTCTCACTGACGACTGTCTCGAACGCCATCGCACCGACGGGCAGAAGGGGCGAATCCCGCTCCAACTCCCCCGGACCGTTATCTCCGTTGCGGATCTCCATCACCTCCTCACCGGGCGCCCTGGAGCGCCTCGTCACCTAACGACTTCAATCCTGAACAGGGCACTCTGTCAAGGCTGACCGGGGTCCGCTGTCTGGGGATAGGGGTCCAGATGGCCATAGGTCACGCCGGTGTCCACCAGCGTCCGTGTCGCCTGCTGCCCGCCGTAGACCCACAGGATCCGCAGGGTCTCCGTTCCCGTGTTGACGAAGCGGTGCTCTGTCCCCGCCGCCACCAGAGTCGCATCCATCGCCGTCACATGCTCTTCGCTCTCTCCGATGAAGAACGTCGCCTGGCCCTTCAAGACCAGGACGAACTCCTCGACATCGTGATAGTGCGAGGGTATCCCCTGACCAGGAGGGATGTCGGTGAAGCCGGTCAGCAGGCGATCGGAGTTCTCCGGCCCCGCGAGCGGCAGGCTCCTGATCCCGTTCCCCCGCTCCCGGAAGGCCATCTCTTGCGTGCGGAACACGCCGGGTGTCGTCATATCTACCTCTCCTCGATCTGGGAATCGCATATCCCCGGGTACAGGCGCATCACGACGAACGCCCCGGGCCCGCAACCGGACGCGTGGGCCGGTACTCCATGCCGATATACCCCCCGTAGCCGGCGCTCCGGAGCCGGGTCAGCACCCCGGGGATGTCGAGTCGACCTGTACCAGGTTCGTGCCGGCCCGGATGGTCCGCCAATTGCACGTGATGGATGTCATCGGCCGAGTCGGCGGCGGCCTGCGGCAGATCGGGCTCGACCTGGCACAGCTGGTAGACATCGAAGCACAGGCCCACCCGGATGCCGGCGCGGCTGGTGACCTGCTCGACCAGCCGATGGAACTCGGCGAGGGTCCTCAGCCCGTACGACCTTGCCTCCGCAGGCCCCAGCGGCTCGACCATGGTCCGGATGCCCCGCGCAGCCGCCTCCTGCGCGGTGTAGGCGACCGCCTCGGCCGCCCGCGACCGCTGCTCCTCGAGGTCGGAGCCCCGCTCGAGATTGCCATAGAGCAGGTTCATCTGATCGCAGCCGAGGAGCTCGGCGAGGGTCAGGGCGATGGGCACATGCGACCTCATGCGCTCCATGCCGCGGGCTGCTGTGGGAATGCCTCTTTCTCCGGCATCCTTCCGGCCGCTCGAGAAGTTCAGACTGCACACCTTCACCCCTGCGGACGACACCGAGGCGGCCACGGCGTCCAGGTCCCGCTTCGAAGGGGTCGCTGAGTCGAAAGGCCACCACAGCTCGATCGCCTGGAAACCGGCATCGGCGGCGGCCCGGGGTCGATCGAGGACAGCCAGCTGCGGAAACAGGATCGCCACATTGGCGCTGATCGCGGCCGCCGGCCAATCGATCGCCACCGCCACGCTCTCACCTCGCCTAGACTCATGGTTACGTACCCGGAATTCTATGAGAAGTCTGGCACAGCTATGCGCTCTGCCGGGCAAGCGAGGTTCATGTGACCGAGTTGAATTGGGGCCTCCTGGGCACCGGACGCATCGCCAGCATGGAGATGGGTCCGGCGATCGTCGCCGCCCGGCGGTCGAGGCTGGCCGCCGTGGCGAGCCGTGAGTCGAGCAGGGCGCGCGAGCTCGCCGATCGTCTCGGAGCCGGCAGAGCATACGGCTCCTATGAGGAGCTGCTCGCCGATCCTCGGGTGGACGCGGTATACATCGCCCTGCCGAACTCGCTGCACCGCGAATGGACCCTGGCCGCCCTGGCCGCCGGCAAGCATGTGCTGTGCGAGAAACCGCTCGGGCTCTCGGCATCGGAGGTGCGTGACATCTCCGCGGCGGCCACGGCCACGGGGCTCGTGGTGATGGAAGCGTTCATGTGGCGGTTCCACCCCCGCACCAGACGCGCCCAGGAACTGGTCGATTCAGGATCGATCGGGGAGGTCCAGAGCATCCAGACCTCCTACACGGTGCTCTCCCAGGCCATCGCCGATCCCGCTCAAGCCGCGACAAGCATCCGCTTCAAGCCCGAGCTCGGGGGCGGAGCGCTGGGGGATCTCGGCTGCTATTGCATCGACGGTCTCCGGCTCTTCGCCGGATCCCCGCCCGTGGAAGTCTCCAGCCGCCGGACCGGTTGGCCGGGGACCGACGTGGAGACCACGACCTGGGGCGAGATGAGATTCGCCAATGGGACGATCGGTCAGTTCTTCGCCTCCATGGAAGGCGCCGGAGGGACCCACATCGAGGTCATCGGGACCACCGGCCGGCTCCGGCTCCAGACGGCCTTCCGACTCCCGCCGACCCTGGAGACCGTCACGCTCGAAGTGACGACGGACGGGGAGACGACGACCGAGACCTTCCCCAACCTCAACCAGTACCGCTTGGAGGCGGAGCACTTCGCGTCCCTGGTGCTCGACGGGGAGTCACCGAGGATCCCGTTGGCCGATTCTCTCGAGAACGCACTCGCGCTCGATGCGGTGCGCCGATCCTGGGCGACCGTGGGTTCGGCACCGGTGAGGCTTCTGGACGCAGGGTCCTGACCCTTCCTGGGATCGAATAGACCATAGGAGTGCCCGAATCGCATCCGGCCTGACCCGTATGCGGAGGCGATCGCCATAGGCTTCCACTCGCGTATTGACTCTAGTACATACATCTCCGTATGCATTATGATTCGCAGCGATGCACCGTTCACGATCACCCCTGCTCCACCGTCTTCTGCTGCCCGCGATCCTCACGGTCACGGCGCTCGTCGTCGCCGTGCTGCCGGCGACTCCCGCCACCGCCGACCCGACCGACGTCTGCAGCACCTCGGATCGTTACCAGCTGCTGCTCGATCCCAGCGGAGTCGCGAACCAGGCGCTGTGCCATGTGCAGGAGCAGACGCTGCAGCGCCTCAGCGAGGACCAATGGGGTCTGCCCTACACGAGCGAGCAGCGGAACCGCATGCTCCGCTGGGGGCGCCAGGCTTCCCTCGGCGCCATGTATCTCCAGTTGCTGGCGATCGCCCAGAAGTCGCCTTCGGCGCGCACCTCGGACGAGGCCGCGGTCTACACCTGGCTGCAGCAGACCCTCGCCGCTTTGCGCAGCCAGCTGGCGAACGGCGCCTACGCAGAGCAGATCGAGTGGAGCCACGATCCCTGCAACTACGTGCCGCCGGTTCCCGGAGCGCAGGCCTCGGGCTGCAGCGACCCCGACTCCCTCACGACGCTCTTCGGTCAGCCGCCGGGGCCGACCTATGAACAGTTCGTGAGCTACGGCGCGCAGCGCGTGCTCACGGAGGACTTCGATGCGGACGATCTCGCCATGGTCGCGGCGACTGCGCGCTCCGCGCAGCATCAGCTCATCGGCGCAGTCGCAGGGGTGGGAGCCGGCCTCGTGATCTCCGGCGCGCTTGTCGCCGCGGCCACGGCCGGCCTGGCCTTCTCCACCGCACTCACCGCCGGAGCCACGGCGACGGCATCGGCGACCGTCGCCGCGGCGGGAACGGCAGGACTCGGCGCCCTGGTGGCCGGAGTCGCCGCGAGCATCTTCTTCGTCGTGATCGCGGTGACGACGGCGGTGGTCCGCGGCGTGCAGGTCTTCGATCAGGCCAAGATCCCCGACCAGCTCCGCACCGACATCGCAGACGCCGCGAAGCCGGTCGACATAGTGAACTGGATCGGCAACGACTCCTCGCGGGCGGGCCTCCTGCTCCAGGCGATCGCCCGGCGCATCAATCCCGGCGCGCCGCCCTCCGCTCCCGTCCCCGCCTCCCCCGCGACGGATGCACCTGGCTTCCTCGTGACGAGCGGGTTCAGCGAGGTCGCCTTCACCCAGACCCTCCGATTCCGCTCCCCGGTCGACCCCGAGGCGTACTACGACGCCTGGCTCGACGACGGCTGGTGGGTCATCCGCGACGATGACGGCGGGCTCGCGATGAGCCACGACCTGGTGTATCTCGACCACGACGGCTTCACTCGATCCGCCTCCCGCACCACGGACGGCTTCCTCATCACGACGGTCGGCGCCGTCAGCCCCGATGCGAGCTGCACGCCGGTGAACGGCTGCGAGCAGAGCGACGCATTGCAGATCCTGACTCCACCGCCCACCCCCACCAACCCGCTGAAGTCGACCGCGACCCTGGTCGAGACGCCCATCGCGTTCACCACCCTCCCCAGCATCGGGTCGAGCTACGCCGTCGGCGACGAGCTCGACGCGACCGTCGAAGCCGAGGCGACCCACCTCACGACGATGAGCTACCGCTGGGAGCTCACCCGCCACGACCCGACCGGAGACCAGATCGCTCGGATGGACGGCGCCGAGATCAAGCGGACGTTCACCATCCCCGGTGACTACGGACTCACGGCGATAGCGACCGCCTCGAGCGGCGAGACCATCAAGCACGAATGGGACTTCACGGTGAGCGGCGAGGCGGCCGGGCAGTTCGCCTCCGGCATCCTCCTCACCCAGTACCCCGAGAACGGAGCCACCCCCGATGACGAACCCGGCCCGTGGGTCGAGGGCTCGACCAGCGGCACGATCTGCCTGAGCACCGAGGGCACCGACCCCACGGACTTCAGCCTGCAATTCGTCGGCGAGGCGGCGCAGGCCGCCGACGGCGTGACCACGGGATACGCCTGCTTCTCCCGACCGGCGAGCGCGAAGAAGGCTGGCGTCCATCTGCTCGAGAACGTGTCCGCCTGCAAGGTGTCCGCCCTCTGCGTCCAGACCACGGCGATCGAGTACATCGACGGCCAATGGGTGCAGCGCAGCCCCTTCTCCTACACCATCACGAACCAGCCACCGAGCGCCACCGACGTCTCGCAGGGTCTCTCGGGCGGCACGCTCGCCGTGACCGTGCCCTCCGAGCCATCGACCTTCACCGTGGGCCAGACCGTCCAGGCACGCACCACCGTCACCGATGCCGGCGGCGGACTGCTCACCGTGCATGTGCGCTGGTCGGACGGCTTCGGCGAGACGCTCACCGACATCCCCTCCGGCCAGGTGATCGATGTGACCCACACCTACGAAGAGGTGAGCTGGGGGCCGGTCGGGGTGCAGTTCCAGGCTGTCGACGACAGCGGCGAGACCGGGAACCTCGCGACCGGCTTCTTCTTCGTCAAGCCGCGGCCCGCGCAGATCGAGCTCGACGCGAGCTCCGATCCGACCGGGCTCGTCACCGTCACCGGGCAGTACACCGACCCCGACCACACTGCGAGCCTGCTCGCCCTCGATTGGGGCGATGGCACGCATGACGTCTACGACGCGCCGTTCCCGCTGCCGCTGGACACCGAGTACGCGAGCGCCGCCGACGTGCAGGACCGGTTCACGGCGACCCACCGCTACGACTCCGGCGGTACGCATCACCTGACCGCCTACATCGTGAACGGCGCCGCGGTCGACGGTGTCCGCAATGCGAGCGTCACGGTGCCGAACGCGGCGCCGGTCGTCGTCAGCGACGGCCCGATCACGGTGTCCGACGACGGCGATGTCGACTTCGACGCGATGGTCGGCGACCTCAACATCGACGACACTCTCACATTCCACGTCGACTTCGGCGATGGGGACATCGACTTCCGCACCGGACGTCACAGCGGCGACACGGTGCACGTCCATCACAAGTACGCGAACGGCCGCTACACGGTGACGCTCACCGCGACCGATGGGGACGACGCCGAGTCCGAGGCTCTCACCCGCTGCGTGTTCGTCGGCCGGGATGTGGCAGCCGAACCCTGCCCCGGCGTGCTGCCCGCATCCGACGACGATCTCGAGAGCACGCCGCCCGGAGATGTGAGCGGGCCGGAGCAGGCCGCACCCGGTTCCGCAATCACCATGTCCGTCGGCAGCATCGCCGGGGCCGGCGATGTCGTATCCGGCTGGATCTACTCGACGCCCACCTCGCTCGGCTTCGCCACCGTCACGTCCGGCGGCACCGTGACATTCACCATCCCCGACTCGATCGCCACCGGGAGCCACACGATCGTCTTGAGCCTCGGCGCCACGCTGCTCGGCTGGTTCCCCATCACCCTCGCCGCCACGGGCGACGACTCCGGCGGTTCGGGCGGGAGTGGCGGATCCGGCGACGACAGCGGATCGGGCGGGAGCGGCGGCGATTCCGGTGGCGGGTCCGGCGACTCTAGCGGATCCAGCGAAGGCGGATCCAGCGAAGGCGGATCCGGCGACGACGGCTCCACGACGGGCGGCCTCGCCGGCACCGGATCCGACCCGAGCATCGCCTTCCTGGCGGCGCTGCTGCTGCTCGCCGCCGGTGGAGCGACAGCGGGCATCGGCGCGCGGCGCCGGACGCGACGCGCGGGACGCTAGCCGAGTCGCCGCGGTGAGCGCATCCGCTATACGGCCTGGAACGCCCCCAGGATGGCGCCGACGGCCGTGACCCCGACGACCAGGTAGCCGATGTTGATGATCAGATGCCGCAGGCTCTTGCCCTCGAATTGGTAGAGCTGCGTGATGACCGCCGCGGCGAGCACCCCACCGGCGAGACCGATGACGGCCCCGTGCCCGGCCGAGGTGTTGCCGATGAGCCAGGCGAGCACGGCGGAGATGATGAGACCGGCGATGAACTGGCCGGCCAGCGCCCGCCCGAGCGCCGGTGCTGGAGGAAGCGGGCTCTCGCCCTCCCCCGGGTCGGGGACGCCGAGCTCTCGGCGATACGCCTTGCCGAACAGCAGGGTGAACCAGATGCCGCCGAGGACGAACAGGGCCAGGGCACCGATGAGGATGCCGAGCCAGGAGACGTTGACGTAGAGGTCGGAGATCATGGGAACACGTTAGCGCCTGCATGGAGGAGCCCTGCATCGCCCCTGAGGAATGCGAGGGGCTGCCGTCATCCACGTCGGTGGAGCTAAGGGGATTCGAACCCCTGACCTCTTCGTTGCGAACGAAGCGCGCTACCAACTGCGCCATAGCCCCGAAATGTTTGCAGGGATACGTTATCAGGTTCTCTTGGTGAGGGTTCCGATACGCTCGCCCCGCAGGCTGCCCGACCCGCGCCCTGGCGCGTCAGCCGGAGACGGCACGGCGACGACGGAGCACCTCGTCGAGGTCGGTGGCCACCGCATCCTGCGAATGGATCACCCCCATGGCGGCGAAGCGGCTCGGCGCGCGCACCGGGGCAGGGGGCGGGACGTCAGCCGGTCGGATGCGCGGCGCTGGAACGGCTCGCAGCTCCCGGTCAGCCTGGGCTGCGGCCTCGAGCAGCTCCTCACGCGTGACGCCGAGCGAGCGGACCGTGGGGGGCGGGGCCATCTCGACGTCTCTCGCCGGAGGGCGCGAGAGATACAGCGGCTTCGGCAGCGGCACGGGAGTCCACCCGGATGACGGTCGCTCCGGCTCCGAGGGGAGCGGCATGCGCGTCCGCTGGCGGTTCGCGGTCTCCAGGCGCAGGAGCTGCTGCCGCGCCCTGGCCATCGTGGCCATCTGCCCGAGCAGCAGGAAGGAGCCGAGGGCGCCGGCCGCTCCTCCGACGAGCAGTAGCCAGTTCCCCGCGATCACGAGCTCGACGGCCCCGAAGGCGGCAGCGATGACGGAGCACAGCAGCACGGCGGACGCGAAGAGGCGGCCACGACGGATGCGGCGCGAGGAGGCGAGGCGTGTTCGGGGCGCGGTTTCGACACGGCCGCTCCGAGGCGGCTCAACCGGCAGGTTCTGGGATGACGGGATCCGCCGCGCCTGATCCGCCCGCAAGGAACGGTGGGCCCGCACCGGCTCGGGGATCTCCGTCGTCTCGGCGAGGATCCGGAGCGTCTGCTGCAGCCGCACGGCATCCCGCTCGGTCGCCAGATATTGCCGCCGGCGCAGCCAGGTCGGCACCAGATAGGCGAACCAGAGCACCGCCGCGATCAACACGACCATGGAGGAGCCCATGCTTTCGGACGGCATGCTCCAACGCTAGAAGGGCCGGGGCCCGAAACCCCTGATTAGCGAGGGTGTGTCACGGCTGCGCGATCCGCTGCGGGCACCGACCCCGTACCGGCCGGAACCTCCCCCGACCTCCAGCGCTGCAGCACCCCGGCGGGCACCTCGTCCACCACGAGGGCGAAGCAGAAGTGGTCGCGCCAATCCCCGTCGATGTGGATGTACCGGCGACGCAGCCCCTCATAGCGGAAGCCGAGCTTCTCCACCACACGCAGGCTCGGGCCGTTCTCGGGGCGGATGCAGATCTCCATCCGGTGCAGCCCCTCCCGGAAGAAGCAGTAGTCGGTCGCGAGCGCGACCGCGGTGGGGGTCAGCCCCCGGCCGGCGAACTCCTCCGCCACCCAGTACCCGATCGTGGCGGATGAGAGCGAGCCATAGCTGATGCCGGAGACGTTCAGCTGACCGGCCAGCCGGCCATCCCACTCCATCACGAAGGGGATGCCGCTGCCCGCCCGGGCGCTCGCGAGCAGCCCGCGGATGCTGGAGCGCACATCGAAGCCCAGCGGCCCGTGCGGATTGGTCGCCTCCCACTTGCGCAGCCAGCCCCGGTTGTCGAGGAGCACCCGCTCCAAAGGCCGCGCGTCCCGCACGCGGATGGGCCGGATCGTGGCCTTGCCGCTCTGCAGGGTGGGTATGGAGATCGCCATCGTCACCCCAGGCCGTCGGCGAAGCGCTTCAGCCAGGGCCGGAGCTCCGGACCGAGATCGTCGCGGTCGACCGCCAGCTGCACGATCGCCTTGATGTAGTCGAGCCTGTCCCCCGTGTCGTACCGCCGCCCCTTGAAGATCACACCATAGACGCCGCCGGCGATGCTCTCGTCGGCGGCGAGCGCCTGCAACGCGTCGGTGAGCTGGATCTCGCCCCCCTTGCCGGGGCCGGTGCGCTCCAGCACCTCGAAGATCTCCGGCTTGAGCACGTACCGTCCGATGATGGCCAGGTTCGACAGCTGCGTCCCGGCCGGCGGCTTCTCCACCAGACCGGTGACCTTCACGACATCGTCGTCGTCGGTGCCCTCGACCGTCGCCACGCCGTAGAGGTGGGCGAGCTCCGGTTCGACCTCGAGCAGGGCGACGACGGTGGCGTCCCGCTGCGCCTGCACCTGGATCATCCGGGAGAGCAGCACATCGCGGCTGTCGATGATGTCGTCGCCGAGCAGCACCGCGAAGGGCTGGTCCCCGACGTGCATCCTCGCGCGCTGCACCGCATGGCCCAGACCCTTGGGATCGCCCTGGCGCACATAGTGCACATCGGCCAGCTCGGTCGAATAGGTGACCTTCTCCAGCCGGTCGGTGTCCCCCTTCTCCTCGAGGGTCGCCTCGAGCTCGCCGACGCGGTCGAAGTGGTTCTCCAGCGCCCCCTTGTTGCGGCCGGTGATCATCAGGACATCCTTCAGCCCCGCGGCGACGGCCTCCTCGACCACGTACTGGATGGCGGGCTTGTCGACCACCGGGAGCATCTCCTTGGGCATGGCCTTGGTGGCGGGGAGGAAGCGGGTACCGAGACCGGCCGCGGGGATGACTGCCTTGGTGATCGTAAAAGCCATAACGCAAGGGTAACCGGCCCGGCCGCTTAAAATAGCTGCATGACCGGTGACGACGCCAGCCACCAGAAGCGCGCCCTGCGAGCCGAGCTCCGTCAGCGACGGCGGAACATGACCTCCTCGGAGGTCGAGCAGGCGACGCAGAAGCTGACCCGGCGATTGATCGGGCTCGCCCAGGAGCTCTCGATCCACTCGATGTCCGCCTACCTGCCGGCCAGCGACGAGCCGAACATCCGGCCCTTCCTGAACTGGGCGCTCGCCCGTGGCATCCGCACCCTGCTGCCCATCTCCCGGGAGGACGGTCTGCTCGACTGGACGATCGGCGACGGCGAGACCGAGACTCAGGGCCTCTTCGGCATGCCCGAGGCGGTCGGCGAGCTGCTCGGGCCGATCGCGATCAACGACGTCGACCTGATCCTGATCCCCGCCGCGGCGATCGACCGCACGGGCCTGCGCCTGGGCTGGGGGCGCGGCTACTTCGACAAGATGCTCGGGTCGATGGAGCAGCGGCCGCCGGTCTATGCTGTGATCTTCGATAATGAGTATGTCGACTCCGTGCCCAGGGAAGTGCACGACCAGCCCGTCGACGGCATCGTCACACCGGACGCCATCGTGACCTTCGGTCCCTGACGTCTCGCACAACCACGCATCACCGACGGAGAGCACCCATGCCCACCTATTCCTATCGCTGCACCGATTGCGGCCACGCCTTCGACATCCAGCAGGCGTTCACGGATGACAGCCTCACCGAATGCCCGGAATGCGGCGGCCGGCTGCGCAAGGTCTTCGACTCCATCGCGGTGACCTTCAACGGCTCCGGCTTCTATCGCACGGATTCCCGGGCCGACAAGGCGCAGACGACGGAGACCGGAGGCTCCTCGGACAGGGACGGCGACAAGAGCGGGAGCACGGGCGGCGAGCCGACATCCGGAGCGGCGAAGGAGTCCTCCGCCCCCAAGAAGTCCACGGAGCCGGCCAAGGCCCCGCCGGCGGGGAGTTCCGGACCCGCCGGAAAGAAATCGCCCGCGCCGAAGGCGGGCTAGCGCACACTTGACTCGGGCTTCGAGGAGGCACCCATGCTCAACGGCTTCAAGCAGTTCATCCTCCGCGGGAACGTGATCGACCTCGCGGTGGCCGTGGTGATAGGCGCGGCCTTCACCGCCGTCGTCAACGCGATCGTCGACAAGGTTCTGAATCCCCTCATCGGGGCTTTCTTCAACGCCGACAGCCTCGCCGAGGCCCTCCCCGTGCACATCGGCTCGGCGACCCTGCAATTCGGGGCGGTGATCGGCGCCGCCATCCAGTTCATCCTCATCGCGGCGGTGGTCTACTTCGCCCTGGTCATGCCGGTCAACTATCTGAAGCGGGTCTCCTTCCGGCGGGTCGAGCAGGACGAATCCGACACGTCGAAGCCCGCCCCGCCGACGGAGCTCGAGCTGCTCGCAGACATCCGGGACCTGCTGGCCGGGAACACGGCGGCAGGGACGGCGGCAGGAGGCGAGGAGCGGCCCTCCAGCTAGCGGCCCTCGACCAGCTGTACCCGACTAGCTCCAATGGGGCGGCTTGTCCGCCCTCAGGCGCTCGTCGTTCTCGTCGTCCTCGTGACGACGGGGCTCGGGATCGGGATGCGGATCGGTGCCCGGGACAGGATCCGTCCGAGCGCGGCGGGACGGGCGGCGCCCCTCGCCCGGACTCCCCCCGCTCTCCGGACCGGCTGGCACCGCTACGCCTGGCTCGGCGCGAGCTCGGCCTCGACCGCGGGACGGAGGCCGACCGTCTCCATGATGCGGTCGGCCACCGCGTCGGGATCGCGGAACAGCTCGAAGGCGTGCACCCGCAGATAGTGCCAGCCGAGACGGCGCAGCAGCTGGGGGCGCATGCGCAGAGACTCCCGGAGGCTGCTCCGGTTCAGCACGGTGTCCGTCTCGACGGTGAGGCAGATGCCGCCGTGCGAGGCGACCAGGCCGAGCTTGCCGCGGTACCCCAGACCGACCCGCAGCCCTCGCGCCTGCAGCCGGCGGGCCAGGTCGACCAGCAGCGGATCGCTGTCGTCCTGCGCCATGCTCAGCTCCAGATGCGCATCGATCTCTTCGAGCATCTCCGCGAGGGCGACGGCGCCGTGCCGCATCCGCCCCTCGTCGATGTCCTCGGGCTTGAAGGAGGACACGAGCACCATGGAACGGCGCGCCCGCGTCATCGCCACGGCCAGCAGCCGCTCACCGCCCGGGCGCCCCAGCGCGCCGAAGTCCGACAGCACCCGGCCATGGGGAGTCCGCCCGTAGCCGATCGAGAAGATCACGCGATCCCGGCTCTGGGCCATCGCCTGCTCGATCGTCGCCACGGTGAAGGGCTCCGGCTGGTCCCCGAAGATGAAGCCGCCGACCTCCGGCCGGTGGGCGGCCGCCGAAACGATCGCCTCCCTGACACGATCGGCATGCTTGGCGCTGGCGGTGATCACCATGAGCGACTCGTGCGGCCGGCCGGCCACGTGGTCCAGCACCAGCTCGACGACCCGGTTCACCTCGGCGTCGACGCTCTCCACAGCCCCGGAGTCGGCGTCCGGCATCCCGAAGCCCTCGGCCACATAGTCGTAGGCCAGGCTGCCGTGCCCGAGGAAGCTGCCGGCCCAGGGCAGCGAATCGATCATGCCGGAGTAGAAGCGGCGGTTCACGAGCTCCGCGAGATCCTCGCCGCCCGCGCGATAGCTGCGGGTGAGCGTCAGCGTCGGCAGGACCCTGCCCAGCGCCGCGAAGGTCGACTCCGGGATCTCCGGTTCCGCGGCGTCCTCGGCGGATGCGGCATCCGGCCCTTCGGCGACCGTCGCGGGATCCGCGGCCCGGGCCTCCTCCACGGGCACGGGATCCTCGGCCGACGGCCCGCCCGGAGCCGCTGCCGGGGCCACGGCCAGCTCGAAGGGGGCCGGCGCCTCCGTGACGGGATCGGCGAAGGCCACCACCTGCTTCGCCCGGCGGATGGCGCCAACATTCTCGGCGAGCGTCGTCGCACCGGCATCGATGAGGAATACGGCGTCGAAGCTCAGCCGATCGACGATCTCGGCGACCTCGTAGGGGGAGGCGAGCCAGACGGGGGCGAGGGAGCGCGAGAGGTGCGGGGCAGCCGCATGCAGGGCTCGTGGGGTCACCGTGCCCCGCCGCAGCAGGCTCTTCAGCTCGGCCGCCTCATCGGGCCAATCCACCAGCCCGATCTTCCAGTTCTCGGCGATCTGCCAGGCCAATTGCATGACGTTGCCCGCCGCATGGGTCTCGTCCACCAGCCTGAAGTCCGCCTCCAGGCGATCGAGCACTCCCGTGTTCGCACCCAGCAGCGCGTTGTCGGCGCTCAGCAGCGACTCCAGCGCCGACTGCCACCAGGCCAGCTCGAGCTCGGCGGCGACCCGCTCCTCCGCCACGTGACGCCGAGCGAGGTCGGTGATCAGCGGGTCGAGCCTCAGCCGGCGCAGCGCCCCCATGAGCTCGGCGCGCTCCTTGAGGTTCGAGAGCACATCGGAGTCGGCGGCGAGGGCCTCGACGCGAGCGAGCAGCTCGTCGATCGGCAGGCCGGCCAGCTGGGTCTCCCGGGTGACCGCGCCCAGCGGCGCGTCGAGGGATGAGAGATCCTGCACGACCTGCTGGTAGGCCACCTGCACATCGGCGATGCCGATCGGGACCTCCGGAGGCACCCCGCCGGCCACGAAGCGCTGCCAGAGGATGCGCTGCTGCTGGATCTTGGTCAGGCTGGCGTTCATATCCCCGATATGCACACCCGGCCGCACGTACTCCTTGGCCAGGCGGCGCAGCCGGCCCCGGTTCAGCCGGGACATGTCGGGGCGCTCCTTGCGCGGTGCGGTGGCCGCCATCAACTCGCCGAGGGAGCGGTCGAAGACCACCGGCAGGAAGCGGTCGAGGGTGTCACGGATGTCGGTGAGCAGCCGCAGGTAGACACCGAGCTCGGCGATGCTCTCGAAGGGCCGCATCCCCGTGCCGTCGATCAGCTCTCTCGCGCGCTCCAGCAGGCGGGGAAGCTCACGGGAGTGCAGGTCCTTCGCCAGCTGATGGGCTGCGCCGGCCGCCTCGCTCGAGGCGAAGGATGCGCCGTACCAGGGCGAATCGCTGGGTCCGTACTTGAACTCGCCGAGCCGCGCGGCCTGGGCCATGGTCTCCGCCGCCTCGCCGCGACCGGCGGCCAGCAGCTCGATGGACTCCCGGGAGAGACGTGCCGTCGTCGACGGCGGCTGCGGCAGGAGGGCGAGGCGCGACAGCTCGGTGAGGCAGTCGAGCACCGAGACGCCGAGCACGGGGTCTTTCCGGGTCATGGCCCCGCGATAGTCCAGCAGTACTTTCCGCAGCCGGATGAGCGCGTCGTCCACCTCGCCCAGCTGGGCGGGCCTGGCCTTCTCATTGCGAGCGATCGAACGGATGAGGTCGCGGCGCAGGGTCTTCGTCGTCACCGCGAAGCCGTTCAGGCCGATGTCGGCGAGCCGGCCGGCGATGCCGCGGAGGGTCGCCCGCCGAGGGCTCACCACGAGCACTCGCTTGTGCTGGGCGGCCAGGCACCCCAGCGCATTCACGATCGTCTGGGTGCCGCCCGTGCCCGGCAGCGTGTTGACGACCACCGAGTTGCCCGCCGCGATGTGGGCGATCACCTTCTCCTGCTCCAGATCGGCGTCGAGCAGCAGCGTGTCCAGCTGCGGGGGACGGAGGTCCTGATCGAGCGGATCGATCGGCACCCTGCCCTCCTCGATGCTCCACTTGGCGGAGGGGTTGCCGGCGAGCGCGTCGAGGACCGTGTGCTCCAGGTCACGAGCGTCAGCCACCATCGCGGCCGAGACGTCGGCGAAGGATGAGACGACGAGGCGCGGCTGCACATTGAACCATCCCAGGTGGGAGGTCAGACCGCGGAGCCGGTCGATGACGGGGTTCGGCTTGAACCAGCCGTCGCTCTCCGCGAGGGCGACGAAGGCTTCCGCATCCAGGCCGATCTGGAACTGGGCGTCCAGCGCCTCGGCCAGACGGGGGTTGAGCACGGCGCTTCCGCGCAGTCTCAGCTCGAAGTCGCGGCCGTGACGCCGGATGGTGAGGGGTCTGAGCAGCACCGGCGCGCAGAACTCGACGCCCTCGTGCTCCCACCCGGCGATGCCGATGCCCAGCTGCACGGAGTCGATGCCCCGGACGGCTGCCAGCTCCAGCCCCTTGGCCGTGACGTTCTCGGCCGCGGTCTTCGCCAGCCCCAGCGCCACATCGTCGCGGATCAGGCTCGAGAGCAGCGTGGCGTTCCCCGCGATGAAGCGCGCCAGGCCACCCGGATGCGTCGTGCCCAGCTCGATGCGCGTCTCTGGGGCGTCGACGAAGTGGAGGAGCGGTGAGCGGCCGCCGATGCCGGCCAGCTCCTCGCGCCACTCCCGGCGCAACGGCTCGGCCGCGTTGACCGCCTCGAAGCGGGGATCGCCGGTGCTCACCATGTACGGTGCGGTGACTTGGAGGGGCGGATGGGCGTGAGTATCTTCGGGCTCGGACATCGGCTCGTCGTCCAGATGATGCTTATCGGCACGCCACACAGGGCAACCTTAACCGCGAAAGCGCATATTTCCTCGGTGAAACAGGGTATTTCGCGTAATCGCCACGCCCTGGAGCGATCTGCGACGGTCGTCTCCGACCGTCGCCGCGGCATCGACCCCCGTCGGCATCCCGGCGGCCGGGTTCCCCAGCCGGGATCTCAGCGGTGCCTCGCCACGAACGCCGTCACATCCCCCAGCTCGTCCTGAGAGATGGTGTGGGCGATCGGATAGGCGTGCTCCTCCATGGCCGTGTGGTCCACCAGCCAGGATCGGGTGCGCTCGACGCCCGTCAGGGGGATGATCCGGTCCGCCTCCCCGTATCCCCAGAACACGGGGGTGCGCGGGCTCTTGGCCGCGAGCGCGGTGTCGCCCTCATGGCTCTCCGGAGCCACCGACCCGCTGAGCTGCACGGCATAGGCGAAGCGATCGGGGGCCTGACGGAGCAGCTGCAGGGTCATCCGACCGCCCTGCGAGAATCCCATCAGGCCGACGCTCGTAGATGCGAAGGGGAGGGCGTCGAGCCAGGCCAGCACACCGCGGACGGATGCATCGAGCACCGAGGGGTCCTCTCGGTGCTCGGCCCGGCCCAGATACCACTTGAAGCCGTCGCCCTCGACCAGCGGCGCCCGGAGCGAGGCGACCACCGTGCCCTCGGGCATGAAGCGGCCGAGGCCGAAGAGATCGCCCTCGTGGCTGCCCCGGCCGTGCATCATCACCAATAGGGGCTTGCCTCCTCGCTCCGCCGGAGGGACGTTCCACAGCACCGCTGCGTCATCGATCGGGTTCATGTCCATGCCCCCATTCAAGCAGGCGGCGGAGGATCAGGCGGGCGGCGGGTAGAGGTACAGCGTCACGGAGGAGGTCGGCACCGTGCGGATGTCGTAGCGATGCGTTCCCGCCAGGTTGTAGTCCTCGAGCACGACGGATTTGCCATCGTCGGAGACCGACTTCACATAGGCGACGTGGAACGACCACCAGGCGACGGCGCCGGCGACGGGCTTCGTGCTGGTCTGCCAGCCGTGGTGCAGCCAATTGCGCTTCCAGTCGGAGGCGTTGCCGCCCAGCGGGGTGAGGTCGGCCCAGACGTATTTGAAGGGGGGAGCGAACGATCCGGCGTCGCGGTTGAGCCGCCAGGCGACGAAGTCGACGCACTCGCGGTAGTAGTAGCCCAGGGGCGAGGAGACATAGGTCTGGGCGACCGGCCAGGGATAGTCGTCGCCGAGCGCCTGGGCCCCGGAGCGCAGATAGGCGGCGATGTTGGCCGCGCGGGCCTGGGCCTGCCGGATGTTCTGCAGTTGCAGGACCGATGTCGCCGAGAAGCCGTCCCGGGTGATCTGATCGGTAGTCCCGGCTTGGACGGTCAGCGATTGGGTGCTGCCCGAGGCGAGGTCTGCCCGAGGGCTCTGCCCGGCCTGCACGGGATCGTTGGAGGCGTAGACGGGCAGGCTCAGGGTCGCGAAGAGCCCGGGAGCCAGCAGCATGGAGAGCAGGGCGACCGAACGGCGGCGGAAGCTCCGCTTCGACGCCAAGGGACGAGTCGTCGAGCGAGCCGCCGCGGAGGCCGTCGTTCGGGACGGCCTGCGGGGTCGTGCGGACGCCTCCGACCGGGCGGCGAGCGCCTGTCGTGCCGCAGGCCGGGAGCGCCGTCGGGACCGCTCCTCCGCCTCACGCAGCTCCCGTCTCGACTGCGGGGGCGCCGAGGTGGGCACGGCGTCGGGGTTCGGCGTCGCCCGGCTGCGCAACTCCCGCCGGGAGGGGTAGGCCGGCATCGAAGAGGGATCCCCGCCATCGGGGATTCGCGCTTCGACCACGATCACGACCTCTCGGGTAGTTCGAGCACCGACCACGGCTGACGCAGACGGGCCTGCTGCCGCGACCGGGACGCCGATCGGCTGGAGCGGGGGCAGCCGGCCGATTAAACGCCGGACGTTCGCTCGAAGGGAGGACTCTCGCAAACGTCTAACGGAATGGTAACGAACTCACCCGTCTCCGTCGATACCTTTTCCGCCATTACCGCATATCTGTGACGGATGTTAATCAGAGTGACGGATGAGACGGAGTCGATGGCCGGGGCACGGGCTCCGTCGCGAACCGCGCCTGGCGGGCGTCGCGCTCGCGACCGGTGGCCTCCACCAGGCGGCCGTACAGCTCCGGCCGGCGGCCCTGCATCCAGCGTCTGCCGGAGCTGAGCGGGAGCAGGCTCGCGTCGAGGTCGGCGACCACCAGATCGTCTCCGATGCTATCGCTCTCGGCGAGCACACGGCCGTAGGGGTCGAGGATCATGGCATTACCGGTGCGCAGCTCGTCGTCGTCGCGGCCGACGCCGTTGCTGAACAGGATGAAGATGCCGTTGTCGTGCGCGCGCGCCGGCAGCCACCGCATCAGCCAGCCCCGCCCGCTCGGCCCCTGGTAGGCATCCCGCAACGCCTGAGGCTCCGTCTCGCGCCGCTCCCAGAGCTCCATCGGGATCCGCTTCATGCTGTGCGGGCTGCGCGACTCGGTGCCGCCGGTCTGGTGAGGGGAGAGCAGCACCTCCGTACCCTCCAGCGCCATGATGCGCACGTTCTCGATCAGGTTGTTGTCCCAGCAGATCAGCACGCCCATCCGCACGCCCCACGGCGTGTCGAAGACGGTGTAGCGGTCGCCGCTGCTGATCGCCTCGTGCTCGAAAGCGTGCAGCTTGCGGTGACAGTGCACCTGGCCGTCGGGCAGGCAGACGGCGTAGCTGTTGAAGAGCCGTCCCTCGCCGTCGCTCTCCAGGAAGCCGACGCCGATGCCGATACTCCGCGCGACTGCCAGCTCTCCGACATCGCTGACGGTCGGACCGTCCAGCGGCTCGGCGAGCGCGTGCAGCTGCTCGGCCGTGTAGTTGCGCAGATGCCAATACCCGATCGAGCACATCTCCGGGAAGGCGACCAGCTTCACCCCCTCGGCTGCGGCGGATGCGGCGAAGCCGCGGAGGACGTCGAGGTTGTGCTCCTTGTCATCCGGCCGCGGTTCGAACTGCACCGTCGCGCAGCGCAGGCTCTCCCACGTTCCGCTCGCCGCAGGATCCTCCACGCCGGTCACCGTTCCCGTCCCGCGCCATGGCGATGTTCCACTCTCCCAGGGTAACGACCTGGCGGCTCTTCGTCGCCCTGTCACGACCGTCCAACCGCCGCTCTGGGGAGACGGGTGACCGGGGCGTCCAGGGCCGCCGTTCAGCGAGCGCCGAGCAGGTGCTCGGTGGCGAGCTGCTGGAGCTCCACGAAGCCGAAGCCCCGGCCGCCGAAGTACGCGGCCGGGTCGAACTCCTCCCAGGCGCTGCGGTCGGCGATCAGCTCGCCGTAGCCCTCACCCTCGCCCAGGGTCGGCTGCGCCAGCTCGGCCACCCTGGCGTGCTGGAGCGCCGCCTGCACCTCCGGGTCGGCACGGAACGCCTGAGCCCGCTCCTTGAGGAGCAGGTAGGTGCGCATATTCGCTGCGGCCGACTGCCAGACGCCCTCTTCGTCCTCGGTGCGGGAGGGCTTGTAGTCGAAGTGCCGAGGACCGTCATAGACGGGGCCGCCCGCAGGGCCGCCGTTCTCGAGCAGGTCGACGAGGGCGAAGGCGTTGTGCAGATCGCCGTGGCCGAAGACGAGGTCCTGGTCGTATTTGATGCCGCGCTGCCCGTTGAGGTCGATGTGGAACAGCTTGCCGTGGTAGAGCGCCTGGGCGATGCCGGCCGCGAAGTTGAGCCCCGCCATCTGCTCATGGCCGACCTCGGGGTTGAGCCCGACGAGCTCGGGGTGCTCGAGACTGTCGATGAACGCGAGAGCATGCCCAACGGTCGGCAGCAGGATGTCTCCCCGGGGTTCGTTGGGCTTCGGCTCGATGGCGAAGCGGATGTCGTACCCCTTGTCGAGCACGTACCGGCTGAGAAGGTCGACCGCCTCCTTGTAGCGGGCGAGGGCGCTGCGGATGTCCTTGGCGGCGTCGTACTCCGCGCCTTCGCGCCCGCCCCACATGACGAAGGTCTGCGCCCCCAGCTCCGCAGCCAGGTCGAGGTTGCGCAGCACCTTGCGCAGGGCGTACCGCCGCACGCTCCGGTCGTTCGAGGTGAAGCCGCCATCCTTGAACACCGGGGCGCTGAAGAGGTTGGTCGTGATCATGGGGACGACGAGACCGGTGTCGGCCAGGGCGGTCTTGAGCCGGTCGATCTGCTTGCGCCGCTCGGCCTCGGTCGCGCCGAAGCCGAACAGGTCGTCGTCGTGGAAGGTGAGGCCGTAGGCGCCGAGCTCGGCAAGCCGTTCGACGGCGTGGACGACGTCGAGGGGCGGCCGGGTGGGGCCGCCGAAGGGGTCCGCTCCGCTGTATCCGATGGTCCAGAGTCCGAAGCTGAACCTGTCTGCACGAGTGGGGGTGGTGGACATGGCGCTCTCTCCGATTCCTTCCGAAAATGTTGTTAGAACCAACTTATATCGCATCGGACAGAGCCGGTAGGGTGAACCCGTGGCGGGCCTCGGCAGCAATCTGGACAGCGTGCGGCGGCGCAACCTGGCCAGCGTGCTCACGCTCATCCACCACTCGGGCGCCATCTCTCGAGCGCGCCTCACCGCCCAGACCGGTCTCAACCGCTCGACCATCGCGGGGCTCGTCGGCGAGCTGGCCGAGCTCGATCTGGTCGTAGAGCGCACACCGGAGGCGACGAACCGGGTCGGGCGGCCCTCGCCGCAGGTGATGCCGCACGGCACCCCCGCCGTGCTCGCCGTCAACCCGGAGGTCGACGCGGTCACCGTCGCCCTGGTCGGGTTCGGCGGTCGGGTCGAACGCCGGGTGCGACGCGAATGCGACGGCGTGCCCACGCCCGAGGCGGCTGTCGGCGCGGTGACGGAGATCGTCGAAGAGATGTCGACCGTGCTGGCGGACAGACGCCTCTACGGCGCCGGTCTCGCGGTCCCCGGTCTGGTCCGCTCCGGTGACGGGGTCGTACGCTGGGCACCGCACCTCGGCTGGGTCGAGGCACCGATCGCCGGCATGCTCGAGCGGGAGCTCGGCGTTCCCGTGCTCGCCGGCAACGACGCGAGCCTGGGGGCGATCGCCGAGCACCTCTACGGCGCCGGACGCGGCATCCGGCACCTCGTCTACCTCAACGGCGGGGCCAGCGGCATCGGCGGGGGGATGATCGTCGACGGCCGGCCCCTCGGCGGGGCGGGCGGCTATGCCGGCGAGTTCGGCCAGAACAGCGTCGCCGGGCCGCCCGAGCACCGGAGAACCGACGACGGCACCCTCGAGGACGAGGTCAATCGCGCCCGGCTGCTCGATGCGGCGGGGATTCCGGGCGCCGACGAGACCGAGCTCGACCGGGCGCTGTTGACCTCCCTCGACCCCGCCGTCGCCGCCGAGCTGGCACGGCAGCGCAGCATCCTGGGCACCGCGCTGGCCGGCATCGTCAATGCGCTCAACCCGGAGCTCGTCGTGCTCGGAGGCTTCCTCGCCACGGTGCTCGCCTCCGACCCCGTTCGGCTGGAGCGCATCGTCGCCGAGCGGGCCGTGCCGGCCGCCTATGAGGGGGTACGGATGCTGCCGGCCGCTCTCGGCCCCGACCGCCTGCTGATCGGGGCTGCGGAGCTGGCGCTCAGCCGGCTGCTCAGCGACCCGGTGCAGGCGGTCAGCGCTCATCCCAGGGCAGCCTCTCGCCGAGGCCGACCGGGTCGAGCGGGATGACGATCACCGGCTCAATCTCGACCAGATCGTCGAAACGGTCACAGCCGGCCGAGCTGACTACCGGCTCGAACCGCTGTTCTACACCCCGCAGAAGAGCGTCGAGCAGATCGTCAGCGCTCTGCTCGCCCGCGGCATCCGCGTCGTCTTCGTCACCCACCAATACGATCTCTCCCGCAGCTTCGCGGACGACCCCCGGGCCCACTACCTGCGCGCCGAGCGCGAGCGCACCTTCAGGCTCGTCGAGGGCGGCCCCCTGCCCACGAGCTTCGGCGCGGACCTCTATCGACGCGTCTTCGGCGAGGGGCTGCACGCCTGGCCCGCCTAGGTGACCCTGCGCCGGTAGACGGTCATCGCCAGGGCGTAGGCGGCGACGAGGACGCCCACGCACCAGGCGAGCGCGGTCCAGATGCTGGCGCCGACCGGCTGCTGCGCGAGCAGGGAGCGGATCGCGTCGACGATCGACGTCACCGGCTGGTACTCCGCGAAGGCGCGCACCGGGCCGGGCATGGTGTCGATGGGCACGAACGCGGAGCTGACGAACGGCAGGAAGATGAGCGGATAGGAGAACGCGCTCGCCCCATCCGCGGACTTGGCGGTGAGGCCGGGGATCACCGCGATCCACGTCAGCGCCAGCGTGAAGAGCGCCAGGATGCCCGCGACCGCGAGCCATGCCGCCACCCCTGCCCCCGAGCGGAAGCCCATGATCAGGGCGACGAGCACGACGATCACGAGCGAGGCCAGATTGGCGATCAGCGAGGTGAGCACATGCGCCCAGAGCACGGAGGAGCGGGCGATCGGCATGGAGTGGAATCGCTCGAAGATGCCGCCCTTCAGGTCTAGGAAGAGCCGGAACGCGGTATAGGAGATGCCTGTGGCGATCGTGATGAGCAGGATGCCGGGCAGCAGATAGCCGATGTACGAGTCCGTTCCCGAGTTGATCGCTCCGCCGAACACGTAGACGAAGAGCAGCATCAGCCCGATCGGCATGATCGTGGTCGTGATGACGGTGTCCATGCTCCGCGTGATGTGGCGCAGGGAGCGCCCCAGCAAGACGAGGGTGTCCCCGAAGAAGTGCGCGGTCATCGTGGCTCCTTGGTTGCTTCGGCATCCCCGCCGCCGACGATCGCGAGGAAGACCTCCTCGAGGGTCGGCTGCTTCTCGACGTACTCCACCTCGGCGGGCGGGAGCAGTCGTTTGAGCTCGGCGAGGGTGCCCTCCACGACGATCCGGCCCTCGTGGAGGATCGCGATCCGATCGGCGAGCTGCTCGGCCTCGTCGAGGTACTGCGTCGTCAGCAGCACCGTCGTACCGCGACCGGCGAGTTCTTTGACGACCTGCCACACCTCGATGCGCGCCTGCGGGTCGAGCCCGGTCGTCGGCTCGTCGAGGAAGACGACCGGCGGATCCCCGATGAGGCTCATCGCGATGTCGAGGCGTCGGCGCATGCCGCCCGAGTACGTCGACACCGGACGTCCGGCGGCCTCGACCAGCGAGAAGCGGTCGAGCAGCTCGTCCGCGATCGCGCGCGGATCCTTCCGATGCCGCAGCCGTGCCACGAGCACGAGGTTCTCCCGACCGGTGAGGATCTCGTCCACCGCGGCGAACTGCCCCGTCAGGCTGATCGACTCGCGCACCCGGGCAGCCTGCGTCGCGACGTCCAAGCCGTCGACGTTGGCTGCGCCCGCATCGGCCCTGAGCAGCGTGGACAGGATCTTCACGACCGTGGTCTTTCCCGCCCCGTTCGATCCGAGCAGGGCGAGGATGCCGCCACGCGGCACCTCGAGATCCACTCCGCGCAGCACCGGCAGGCCCCTGTACGACTTCTCCAGGCCCCGCACACGGATCGCCGCGGTCGCGGTCATCCCGGCTCGCCCCGCTCCGCATAGTCGATGGCCTTCCTCAGCCGGGCGCGCTCCTTGTCGATCCACTGCCTTCCCGAATAGGCCTGGACGAAGGCCTCGGCGAACGCGACGGGATCGTCTCCGACGATCGCCCGCACAGAGGTTCCATCCGCGACGGCGCGCTCCCAGAGGTCGGCGAGGTCGCCGAGCATCGTGACGATCGTGTCGCCGTCGACGACGCCCCCGCAGTACATGAGGTATCGCTGGAGCGCCTTCGCGGCGGCGTGGTGCGGCTCGGGGAGCGCCTCGATGCGCGCCAGGTACTGCCGGTACTGCTTCTTCTGCTCGAGCGATCCCGTGAGCGCCTCGATCCATCGTGCCGCCATGGTCACTTCCCTCCTTCGCGGAGCTGCTCCAGTCGTTCCGTGAGGAAGCTCCACGTCCTCCAGAACTCGTCGAGATATTCCCGTCCTTGCGCATTGAGGGAGTACACCTTGCGTGGCGGCCCCTTCTCCGACGGGACCTTCTCCACATCGACGAGGCCGCGCTGCTCGACCCGGATGAGCAGCGCGTAGATCGTGCCCTCGGCGATGTCGTCGAAGCCCTGATCTCTCAGCCACGCCGTGATCTCATAGCCGTATGCGGAGCGGCCGGCCAGCAGCGCGAGCACGATGCCCTCCAGGATGCCCTTGAGCATCTCCGTCATCTGCCTGCCCACAGGGCGGCCTCCTAGCTACTCAATGCCACTGACTACCGGTACATAGTAGCACCAAGTAGTGCAGCCATGACACAGGCACAGGTCGCGGCGGGGTCCGGAGTGCCGGGAGTCGGCAATCCCAGCGTGGGCTCTATCGGGCGACGACTCTACGGACGAAGTCGTGAGGACGCATGACGAGGCGCCCATTCCAGTTCGGTCCCAGATCGAGCAGGTGGCGGTCGGAGGTGACCAGAATCAGCGCGTCGACTGCCGGATCTTTCACGAGGGCAGCGATCAGATTGTCCTCGTGGTCGGACACACCGTGGTCACGAGGCTGCGGTTCGATGACCGCGCCGCCGGAGAACTCGCAGATCTCCGCTATGGCGGTGACGAACCCCTCGACAGTGGCTTCTGTCTGCCCGATCGTGCGCATGACCCTGGCGATGTTGCGCAGGATGTGCAGCGAGGCGAACAGGCGGAATCGCGATGCGAATGCGAGTGAAACAGCGTCAGCGGCGGCGTTCTCCGTGGTCGGTGGCACGTCCGGCAACAGCGGCCACGATCCGTCCGCGCCGAGGATGTAGTCAAGGTAGACGTTGACATCGAAGACGACCGGCGTTGCCGGATCGATCACGACGCGGCGGCCTCGCGGATCAGGGCGAGCACGTCCTCGGTGGAGTAGATCCGACCGCCTCGCTCGGCCCGAGCCTGCTCGCGCAGCGCATGCAACCGCTCGAGCCGGAGCCGACTCTGGTAATCGCGCACCGCGAGCCGGAGGAACTCGCTGCGATTGCCGTGCCCGAAGTGCTCGACCACCTCGTCCAGCGCCGGACGCAGATCTTCCGCGACAGCGATGCCGACCGTTTTGGCTGCCATGGCCTCTCCTGTTGCCTACGCGTAATCAACTCTGTCAAGAGTAGCAGAGGCGGTCGATCGGCCAGTCCAAACAGGCTCTCAGGGATTTTTATGGCCTAGCGCGTTCTCGAATGCCCCGGGCAGCGGTGCCCCTGGAGGGACTCGAACCCTACTTACGCCCCCAGAATAGGTGGTACGCGAGACTACTTCCCTGCATTTCCGGGCTTTTCAGATCGGCTCGCTTCCGCTCGCAACGACTCCCGACATATCAAATGTGGGCAAAATGTGGGCACGGATGACAATTCAGCTAGTGGCGGGCCTGCAATCGCTTCATTAAGAGCCGATGTATCCGTTTCACGGTCTGCGGGTATTCGGCGACTGCTCGAGGATTGCTGGCGAGGCGCACGAGTCGTTGATAGTACCGTGCCGGCGAGATGGCGAACGTGTCTCTCATATAGGTGACCTTCGCCGGCGTGTGGGCCGGATGCCTCTCCTCGAAAGCGAGCACCGCACGATCCAGCTCCGACAACATGGCGACAGCCTCGCAGAAACAACCGACATAGATCCACCGCGTGATTGTGTGATTGTCCAGCACGGACTCCCGGCATGACATCGCGCAACATAGCATTGACAGTGACTCAGGGACTAACCTCAATGCATGGCTCTGATCGCGTGCCCAGAGTGCGGCAACGACGTTTCCGACAAGGCCCCTACTTGCCCTCGTTGCGGAGTGCCACTCACCGTAGAATCGCCGCCGCCTGCACCCTCCCGTGCACAGCGCAGAATGGGCCTTCTCGTGGGAATCTGCCTGGGAGCCGTCATAGTGCTAGCCGGGGCAGGTTATACAGCCTGGGCATGGGCAGCGGCGGAAGCACACAACAATGCATGGGCCGACCAAACAGAGACGATCAGTAAGTCCACCTCGAGCTCTTCGACAGTGACAGTGGCTGGCGATCAAACCGCTGTGACTTTCGCGAGCCATGGGACATCCACTTGTACGCCCGACGAGGAGCAGACATTCTACATTCAGGTGTTAGATCTCCTAGTCAAACAGGGACTAGGAGATTCTCCTGCATCAATAACAGACCCGATAGCTCGCCAAGCGGCAGCGAAGGCTTGTTCCGACCAGAAGAAAGCCGACTTCGCGACCTCGATCTCTGACACACAAGTCAACTTGGCATCCTTCTTGGTCGCCGTTCACGCGCCCGAGAGTGTTGCATCTGCAACTGATGGTCTGCGCGGCCTCGATGGAACACAATCGCAGACGTTCTATTCACCGATGGTCGGTGAGGTGACCATGCAGGCTCGCTACGACGGCTCCAATGGATTGTACGTAACCCTCACCCGAGAGCGTCAATCCTTCGATTGGGGTGTCCTCTTCGGACGCTAACCAATGCAGCGGCCTGACAGAATAGGCCCATGCAATTGACCGCTTCCATCCGCCCAGCCATGACGTTGGACACCTACGCGGACCTATTCGAAGACGATCTCGATGCCGTTGCCGCACATCTGATATGTAGTGCCTTCTTGTCAAGAGGGCATGGCGAGGCGCCGTCCGGGAGTGGTCCCGGGCGGCGCCTCTTGCTTCGTCGATCGGCTGGTCGGTGAGTGTGTCTTCTCGACGCGCG
>Ga0180216_1000189_pt1 | contig 73227 bp, 69 predicted proteins | sample eDN3rd37CBELigMG_FD_128879 | JGI IMG/M metagenome (GOLD analysis project Ga0180216, IMG submission 128879) | Enriched Miracle-Growth compost microbial communities from Emeryville, California, USA - eDNA 3rd pass 37_C BE-Lig MG (version 2)... ... | reverse complement strand
TCCTCGGTGGTGGTGGCGAACACCGTGAATCCGATGCCGAGTGCCACCGCCACCACCGCGGACTGGAGCAGAAGTACCTGGGTGCGAAGTTTCACGGCGTCGCTCCCGTTCGTCCCATCCGTCCAGTGTGGCTCGGAGCCGATCTCATCCGAACGGAATCTGCCCGAGTACCACCCCGACGACGAGCATCACGACCGACACCACTCCCGCGCGCCACAGCACCTTGCGGTGGTGGTCGGCCAACGGCACCCCGGCGAGGGTCACCAGCAGCAGGATCGCCGGGACCAGCGGGCTCTGCATGTGGACGGGCTGTCCGGTGATCGATGCGCGCGCCATCTCGACCGGTTCGATGCCGTACTGCGCTGCCGTCTCCGCCAGCACGGGCAGCACCCCGAAGTAGAAGGCGTCGTTGGTCATGAAGAAGGTCATCGGGATGCTGAGAAGACCGGTGATGACGGCGAGGAACGGGCCGAGCGAGTCGGGGACGACGCCGGTGAGCCACAACGCCATCGACTCGACCATCCCGGTGCCCTGGAACACGCCGGTCAGGACGGCCGCGGCGAACACCATCGCGACGACCGACACGATGCTCGAGGAGTGCCGTGCGATCGCGGCGGACTGGTCGACGACGCGCGGGAAGTTCACGGCCAGCGCGATACCCGCGGCGATCATGAACAGCACGGGGATCGGCAGGATGTCGAGGACGAGGACGACGAGCAACGCGACCGTGAGGATCGCGTTGAAGGGCAGCAGGCGCGGACGCAGGGTCGGACGGTCGGGGTCGAGCCCGGCAGCCAGCTGCCCGACCTCCCCGTCGGTCCCGTCCGTGTCCTTGCCGACCGTCGTACCCACGCCGGACGGGCCGGCGCCGAGCGGCATCGGATCGGGCTTCCACGTCAGCTTCCCGACGCGGCGACGTTCGACGAATCCCAGGTGGGCGGCGAAGCCCAGCACGACCACGAGTCCGACGACGAGCGACGGGATCATCGGGACGAACACGTCGGACGGGGACAAACCGAGTGCGCTGGCTGCGCGCACCGTCGGCCCGCCCCACGGGATGATGTTCATCGTGGCGTTCGCCAGTCCCGCGACGACGGTGAGGACGACGGGGCTGACCTTCAGTTTCAGGTAGAGCGGCAGCAACGCGGAGGTGGTGATGATGAACGTCGTGGACCCGTCCCCGTCGAGGGAGACGACCATCGCCAGCACCGCGGTTCCGATCACCAGTCGCGCCGGGTCGTCGCGCACGAGGCGCAGGATGAGCCGCACGAGCGGGTCGAACAGGCCGACGTCGATCATGATGCCGAAGAAGATGATCGCGAAGAACAGCAGTGCCGCTGTGGGGGCGAGACTTTCGACACCGTCGACGATCATGTCGCCGAGGTCGGTGCCGGCTCCGGCGATCAGGCCGAACGCGACCGGGATGAGGATCAGGCCGACGACCGGGGTGGCCCGTTTCGACATGATCAGGTACATGAACGTGGCGACCATCAGGAAGCCGAGGACGACGAGCATGGCGGTGCCCACTTTCTGACGTGATCGGGGCCGGTCCGGGCACACGTCGGCCACGGGTCGCGGACGCGACCGGAGGTTCGTGTGAGGTCCGGCCCGAGAGCCGTGAGGGTTGTGTGATCTCTGCTACAGCAGAGTGTGTGGCCGGGTCCCTCGCCGAGTCACCGTTGCGCGCGATAGCGCCCTTGTGCGCATTCTGCTCGAGCCCGTCGTGGCCGTCCGAAGGGGTCCAATAAGCTGGTGGCGTGCGCCGCTTCGACTTCCCTGTGGACCTGCCCCATGCCAAGGCCGTGAACCAGACCCTCGCGGATGTCCGCCGTCTGCGGTGGTCGGCGATATTCGTCGGGGTGGTGTGCATCGCGGGCGCGGTCGGTCTGTTCCTGCTCGGTGATGCCTGGGCGTACATCGTCGCCGCCGTGCTGGCGGTCGCGGCCGCGACGTCGGTGTGGGTGGCACTGTGGGCCCCGCGCAAAGTGGGAACCATCGAACAGCTCTACCGCGACAGTCCGCTCGTCCCGGCCGTCGTCGCCGCCGAGCGTGCCCGCGGGCTGACGCTGCTCGCGCTGGTCGACATCGCCAAGCCCGAGACGTCCGGCCGGCACTTCGCCCTGGTCACCCGCAACGTGGAGGCGGTGCCGGGTCATCGGATCGCGATCGGTGAGCGGGTGCCGTGCGCCGCCGTCCTGTCCGACCGCACGACCCGCAACGACTCGGGTGTGTGGCAGATGGTCGGCCCCATGCCGATCGCCTGGGGCACCCGCGATCAGAAGGTCATCGCCGACGCGGTCGCGCAGATCCCCGAGGTGGAGTGGCGTGTGCTGAAGGACAAGCTGACGATGGTGGACCAGGTCGACGCCACCAACGAGCGTCGCCTCGAACTGGCGAGCAAGGAACTGCCGCCCGAACTGCGGTGACATGGAAGTACGCACGCTGACCGATGGTGCGGTGGTGCTCTCGCCACCGGGTCCGGCCGACGTCGACACCATTACCGAGGCGTGCCGGGATCCGCTGATCGCCCGGTGGACCACCGTGCCCTCCCCCTACACCCGGGCCGACGCGCTGCACTTCGTCGAGGAGGTCGTTCCGGCCAAGTGGGCGCAGGGATGGCCCGACTGGGCCGTGCGCACCGCCGCGGACGGAGTGCTGTGCGGCATGGTCGGATTCGTTCCGCGTGAGGGCTCGGATCCGGAGATCGGCTACTGGATCGCACCGACGACGCGGCGCCACGGACTCGCGACCGCCGCGGTGCGACTGGCATGCGGTTTCGCGTTCGCCCCGGACGGCATGAACGTCCCGCGCGTCGCGTGGCGTGCCTTCGTCGGCAATCGTGCCTCCGCCGCCGTCGCACGACGGGCCGGGTTCCGGTACGAGGGCATCGCCCGCAACGGCCTGCTCCAGCGGGGCGTGCCGAGGGACGTGTGGGTCGCCGGACTGTCCGCCGACGACCCACCCGGCCACGTGGACGGCTGGCCCCTGTAGCCCTCGGGCGCTGTGGCCTCAGCGCTGTAGTACCCGGGGCCGCGGGTATCACGCGAGGTGCGGAAGCACTTCCTTCTCGAGCAGCTCCAGCCCCGAGGTGTCGTAGGCAGCCTCGGGAACGTAGAAGATCGCGTACTCGAGCCCCTGCTTCTTCAGCGCCGTGAGGTTCTCGACGATCTGCTCGGGAGTTCCGACGGCGGGCATCCCCCGGAAGGCGTCGAGCGCCCCGTCGGCCTTCTCCGCTCCGACGATCGGTTCGAGACGGGCCCGCAGAGCCTCGAGCCGGTCCTGCACCTCGGCTTCGGTGCGGCCGATCGCCACGTTGTAGTTGGCCGATCGCACGATGGTGTCGAAGTCGGTGCCGACCTCGGCGCAGTGCTCGCGCAGGATCTCCGACTTCCGCGCGAATCCTTCGGGTGTGCCGTCGAAGTTGGTGTACTGCGCGTACTTCGCGGCGATCTTCAAGGTCACCTTCTCGCCGCCGCCGGCGATCCACAGGGGAATACCGCCGTCCTGCAGCGGAAGCGGACGGACGATGGCGCCGTCGACGGTGTAGTGCCTGCCCGAGAACGTCGCAGAGCCCGTGGTCCACGCCTGGCGGAAGATCTGCACGCCCTCGTCGAGCCGACGCAGTCGCTCACCCGCCGACGGGAATCCGTAACCGTATGCGCGCCATTCCTGCTCGTACCATCCGCCACCGATCCCCATTTCGATGCGCCCACCGGAGATGATGTCGGCGGTCGCCGCGACCTTCGCGAGATAGGCGGGGTTGCGGTAGGCCATGGCGGTGCACATCTGGCCGATGCGCACACGGTCGGTGACGGCGGCGAAGGCCGACACGAGAGTCCACGCCTCGTGCGTGGCCTCGTCGGTGGGTACAGGGACGGTGTGGAAGTGGTCGTACACCCAGATCGACTCCCACGGGCCGCGATCGGCACGGAGCGCGAGGTCGCGCATCACCTGCCACTGGTCGGAGGGATCGATGCCGACGAGGTCCAGGCGCCAACCCTGGGGAACGAACAGTCCGAAACGCATGCGGCTCCTTCGCTGATAGGTACGGGCGCGATGTCGTCCATCCACCCACGGGCTCCAGTGTGCAGTGCGACCGCCGAACATTCTTCCGAACTCCGGCGCCGTGCGCGACACGACGACTGCGTTCCCGTCGGATATCGGCGAGGGTGCTGCGTACCATCGGACCCATGGCCGGACGGACACGCGTGGCACTCGCCCTCGGCAGTGGTGGTGCCCGCGGGTACGCCCATATCGGCGCCATCCGGGCGATCGAGGAACGCGGGCTCGAAATTGTCGGAGTCTCAGGCGCTTCGATGGGCGCGCTGGTCGGTGGCGTCTACGCGGCAGGTGCGATGGACCCGTACACCGAATGGGCCACCGGACTGTCCCAGATGGATGTGGTGCGCCTTCTCGACCTGTCGGTCTCGGCTCCCGGCGCGATCCGCGCCGAACGGATCCTGTCCAAGATGCGGGAGATCCTCGGCGATGCGGTGATCGAGGAACTCCCGATTCCGTTCACCGCAGTCGCCACCGACCTCGCAGCAGGTCGCGCCGTCTGGTTCCAGCGAGGTCCCGTCCACGCGGCGATCCGGGCATCCATCGCGATACCCGGCGTCATCACGCCGGTGATACTCAACGGCCGCGTCCTCACCGACGGCGGCACACTCTCGCCCCTACCGATCGCACCGACGGTCGGCATGCCCGCCGACCTCACGATCGGAGTCAGCCTCGGCGGGGAGGAGCAGGGCTCGGCACAATCACCCGAGAACGCCAGCTCCGAGGCACGGCCCATCGAGGAATGGAAGGCACGTTTCCGGCGCAGCGCCAACCAGATGCTCGACACCGACATCGTGCGGTCGGTGGTCAACCGGTTCTCGACCAGTGCGGCGAACGACGAGCCACCGGAGGAGGACACCGAGGACACCGGAGACGTCGACGCCGACGATGCGCTCGTCCCGAAGTTCGGACGCGTCGCGGTGATGAACCGGTCGCTCGACATCATGCAGTCGGCGCTGTCCCGGTTCCAGTTGGCGGCCTATCCGCCCGACATCCTCGTGGAGGTCCCGCGCACCGCGTGCCGAAGCCTCGACTTCCACAAGGCGGCCGAGATGATCGCGCTGGGGCGCTCCCTCACCGAGGAAGCCCTCGACCGTGCCGGTATCCCGGCCTCCGCGTCCACCGGTTCCGAGGCAGGAATCTCCGTCGATTCGTCACCGGACGAGCCCGGATCACCCTAGTCGCTACCGAGCAGCGGCGATCGGCCGTTGTGTTTCGTACGTCCGGACGGCGACGAGGTCAGCGACGGAAGAGCGAACGCACACTTCGACGCTCGGTTCGGGCCGGGACGGTGTCCTGACCGCAGGTGCAGCGCTCGGCGGCTGGCACGGAACGCATGACGGCGTCGACATGCTGTCCGCATCCGCCCCATCCGGTCTTTCCGCAGTTCGGGCAGGCGACGGGGTAACACATGAGAGTCCTCCTCGATGAGAGTTCGGTACCGACCCAGCGAAAGGGTCGGGAGCGGGGCTGCGCGTCCGGCAACCCGGTCGGGGATCTCGGCCGTGCGTGGGCCTCGATCCGGGTGATCAGGCAGAGACGTGGGATTCGGCCCAGGCGTTGTAGCCGCCGAGCAGGTCGGTGACGTTCTCGAAACCCTGGGCGCGCAGCAGCGATGCCGCCACGCTCGAACGCCACCCGCCGGCGCAGTGCACGACGATCGGCTTGCCGACCGGCACCTGTTCCAGACGGGTGCGCAACTGGGCCAACGGGATCGGAACCGATCCCGGGATCACACCGAATTCGCGTTCGCCGGGGTTACGGATGTCGACGAGGGTGACTGCGTCGTCGGCGAGCAACCGGTCGAGTTCCTCGACCGTCGTCCGTCGAGCGGTCTCGATCAGGTCCGTCAGTTCGGCGGGAAAGACACCGTCCCGATCGACGTTCAGATAACCTGCCGCCTCGTCGGATCCGATGCGGGCGAGACGTACCGCGGCGTCCTGCTCCTCACCGGGATAGGTGATCAGCACGATCCGTTCGCCGACCTCGGCGACCATGCCGCCCGTCTCCGCGAAACGGCCGTCGAACCCGACGTTCACCGAGCCGCGCAGGTGCCCGGCGGCGAAGTCGTCGACACCACGGGCATCGAGAACACGTGTGCCGGCTTCGAGTTCGTCCTTCACCTGCTCCGGAGTCGACTCGGGGATCGCGCGGTCCTGTACCAGCAGTGGGTCGATCCGCTTGTTCATCGCCGCATCGACCGAGAAGTACGACGGAGCCGCCGGCTGACCTTCGGTGACCAGAGCGACGAAGTCGTCCTCACTCATGGGCTGCACGGACGGGTTCGTGGCGCGCTGCTCGCCGATGGTCGAGGTCAGGTCGGTCGACAGGTTCTTCCCGCACGACGAACCGGCACCGTGAGCAGGCATGACGGCGACCTCGTCGGGCAACGTCAGGAGTTTTTCGTGCACGGTGCGGTACATCGCCCGGGCCAGATCACCGGTCGTGCCGTCGCCGAGATTGACCAGGTCCGGGCGCCCGACGTCGCCGATGAACAACGAATCGCCGGTGAGGACCGCGGCCGGGACGGCACCGGGATGGTCGCGGACCAACACCGATATCGATTCCCAGGTGTGGCCCGGGGTGGACAGGATCTCGAGTTCGACGTCACCGAGGGAGATCTTCTCGCCGTCGCGCAGGCGCCGGATGGGGTAGTCGGTCTCGGCGACCTCCCCGAATCCGATCCACGCACCTGTGGCGTCGACGAGTTCGAGATGACCCGAGACGAAGTCGGCGTGGAAGTGGGTGTTGATCACACCTTCGATCGTCAATCCGTACTTCGCTGCGTCGGAAAGATATTCGTCGATGTCGCGCCGGGGGTCGACCACGACGGCCTTTCCCGTGTTCTCGTCGCCGATGAGGTAGGAGGCGTGGGAGAGGCACTCGATGTAGTACTGCTCGAGAATCATGGGTTCCTCCGAACGATTCGATTCGACCTCGTTGTGGACAAGCCTGACAGATACCCCCTAGGGTATGTCAAGTACCCCCGGGGGTATCCAGACGGACATACGCCGGACAGCGCAGGCACCGTCGCGGATCCCCCGCTCCCGTTCCCACCCCACCGAAAGGCACCCATGACCGAGCCCGCAACCACCGCCATCGACCCGAACACCCTGCACGAATCGATGAATGCCGCCGGTCACGTGCGCCTCGTCGACGTCCGTACGCCGGGCGAGTTCGAGTCGGTGCACATCCCCGGCTCCTACAACGTGCCGCTCGATCTGCTGCGGGAGCACCGCGACGAGTTCTGCACACATCTCGACGAGAACATCGTGCTGGTATGCAGATCCGGACAGCGCGCCGGTCGGGCCGAACAGACCTTGCGTGCCGCGGGTCTGTCCCGCATCCGCATCCTCGACGGCGGCATGCTGGCGTGGGAATCCGCCGGTCTTCCCGTCGACCGCGGTGTCGAACGCTGGGATCTCGAACGCCAGGTCCGGCTCGTCGCCGGTTCGCTCGTGTTGTCGTCGATTCTCGGCAGCGTCGCCGTTCCGAGACTGAAGTGGCTCGCGGCGGGAATCGGTGGCGGACTCGCCTTCGCGGCGCTGTCGAACACGTGTGCAATGGGCATGCTGCTTGCCGAGCTCCCGTACAACCGCAGCGCCGACTGCGACCCGCAGACAGTCGTCGCGCAACTGATCGCGTCGAAGCAGCCGACTCCGTCCGACTACCGGGAGTGAGTGCGGCCGATGTGGAGACGACCATGATCCTCGCACTCGGTTTCGGTGCTGCGATCGGCGTACTGCTGGGCCTGCTCGGCGGTGGCGGCTCGATCCTCGCGGTGCCGGCACTGGTCTTCGGCATGGGGCTGAGCGTCGAGGAGGCCATCCCGATCTCGTTGATCGTCGTCGGCGCAGCGTCCGCGGTAGGTGCACTACCCAAGGTTCGGGCCCGTCAGGTCCAGTGGCGGCTGGCGGGCATCTTCGCCCTCACCGGCCTGCCGGCCACCTTCGTCGGCAGCGCGGTGGGACGGTTGCTCCCCGAGCGCGCACTCCTCGTCGGATTCGCGGTGGTGATGGTGGTAGCGGGAGCGCGGATGCTCGCCGACCGCGGGGACACCGGGACCGCGTGCTCGACGGGCGGTTCCGGGATCAACTGGCGCCGATGCGTTCCACGCTCCGCGTCGGCAGGCCTGACAGTGGGCTTCCTCACCGGCCTGTTCGGCGTCGGAGGTGGATTCCTCATCATCCCGGCCCTGGTCCTGCTCCTCGGTGTGGCGATGCCGGTCGCGGTGGGCACCTCGCTGGTGATCATCGTCGCCAACTCGGCTTCCGGACTCGTGTCGCACCTGAGCGGCACGAGTATCGACTGGGCGATCACGGCCGGGTTCGCGGGGACTGCGATCGTCGGTTCGCTGGTCGCGGGCCGGCTCGGTTCCCGCGTCGACACCGACCGCCTCCGGCGTTGGTTCGCGTTCCTGGTGTTCGCAGTGGCCGCCTATGTACTCGTCGACGCCGTCTTCCTGCGGTAACAACATGGACAGAATACCCCCGGGGGTACACTGGGCGACAGGTCTACGAAAGGACATCTCGATGGTCGGCGACGAAGACAGCATCGCATTGGTACTCAACCGGCTGCGCAGAGCCCAGGGCCAGCTCGCCGGAGTGATCTCCATGATCGAACAGGGTCGCGACTGCAAGGACGTCGTCACGCAGCTCGCGGCCGTGTCGCGCGCGCTGGACCGCGCCGGATTCAAGATCGTGGCAACCGGCCTGAAGGAATGCATGACCGGCGACGCCGAGGAGGGCAAGGAGCCGATGACCGAGGCCGAGCTCGAGAAGCTCTTCCTCGCTCTGGCCTGACCGGCGCGCCGTCGAGAGAAAGGCGGAATTCCATGGCACTCGCACTGACGGCCACCCTGCGCACATCGTTCGACGACGCGGTCGAACGCACCCGTAAGGCACTGTCCGAACAAGGTTTCGGCGTTCTCACCGAGATCGACATGAAGGCTACCCTGAAGGCGAAACTCGGTGAGAACATGGAGGATTACGTGATCCTCGGTGCGTGCAATCCGCCGCTCGCCCACCGAGCGGTGACGGTCGACCGGCAGATCGGGCTCCTGCTCCCCTGCAACGTCGTGGTCCGCACCGACCCCGAGGACCCCGACACCGTGGTGATCGACGCGATGAACCCGCAGATGATGGTGCAGGTCGCCGACAGTCCGGGACTCGCGGATGTGGCCGATGACGCCACCACCGCCCTGCAGGCTGCCATCGATTCGCTGAAAGCGGACGCGGCGAAGGACTGACGACACGCTGCGGAGGCCGGCACGCTCCACGTACCGGCCTCCGCAGATGTCAACGGGTCACGGGTAATTCGGGTTGTTGAATTCCGGGATCTCGATGCTGATCGGGCGCAGTTCCGCCATGTACAGCAGGACGAACTGGCGCAGCAGTTCGTCGAACGTCCAGTAGGCGTCCGGTGCCAGCGGGAGCGGCAACAGCCCTTCGCGTACCGCGATGAACGGACCCCACGCGACGTCGAGCAGTGTGCCCCAGACGGGTTCGCGTGGAATGTGGAGCCAGTCGGCGATCTCGTTGCCGAGCGCGAACCGGGTGAGCGCCCCGAGGATCGGGCGGGTCAACAGTGAGAAATCCAGACCCTTACCGAGATCGAGCAGCATGTCGGCGAGTTTCACACCCTCGGGTGTGGGCGCGAGGATCGGATCGAGCACCTGCTGCGCCTGGGATTCGGCGTCGTCCCAGGTGGCCGGGATGTACTGGTCCTCGATGCCGAGCATGTGCGCGCTGACCTGCCACGAATGCAGGAATCCGTCGGCCTCCGCAGCCGGGATGGGAACCTTCCACTCCTTCAATGTGCGCATCACACTGGTGGGCAGGCTGTGCCAGGTGACCATCATGTCGTGCTGACTGATCGGCACGTCCTCGGGCGCCAGATCGGCCCAGTGCGAGGACTGCGGGAGCAGATGACGCACCGCGGCATGGACGAGCCTGGTCTTCACGGACGTGACGATCATTTCGCCGTCGTCGAGATAGGCGTTGCGAGAACCGATGTCGTAACCCAGTTTTGCCGTCTTCGAGATGCGGCCCTTCATGTTGGCGCCGCCCTTGGAGTAGTAGACGGCCAGCGCCTCCTTCGGGATGACCGTGCTCATCATCCCGCTCACGAATCCGTACAGGACACCGAGATACAGCCCGCGCTTCTCGTTGAACCGAACGGCCGTCTCGAGTTTCGCCGGATCGGCCCACGACGGAAGCTGCCGGGCGTGTTCCATGAAATCGCGCAGGTCGCTCGGAAGCCCTTCGGGCAGCGGCTGGGAATTCTTCTTCCAGGTGCGCAGCAGCTCGTTGACCCTCGGTACGTCGCCGCGCTCGAGCAACGAGGCGACGATCGGGTCGGCCTCGTCGTCCCACACCTGTCGTGGATCGGCACCGCTCCCCGTACCCGGTATCGATCCTGCTGGCGACCACCTCCAGGGCCGGGCCTGCGCCGGTGTCACCACCGCGAACGCCCCCAATGCGCCCAGGAGACCACCGGTTTTCAGAACGTCGCGCCTGCTCGGATTATCCATACTGTCGCTCCCCTACGACTCGTGGATGTAGCAATGAAACATTCGGAGTTTCTCTGTAACATCGAACCATACTGTGGCTCGGGTCACAATGAATCGTGAAATGTCACTGCTCGGGATGGTCGGCGACAGGACCGGAACGGTAAACTCTGCACTTCGAGGAGGACATGTGGATTCTGCGTCGCCGATTTCCCGAGCGGTCTCACCCGCCTCCCCACCGTCCCCTGCCGAATCGGCGTCGTTGCTGGAACGTGCTTTTCAGGACGCACTTCTTCTTCCGGACGAATCCGTCATGGGTATCGAGATCGACGAGACGCGTGTACGCCTGCTCGATGCCGCCTACGAACAGTTCTGCCGGACCGGCATCCAACGCTCCTCGATGGAGGAGATCGCCCGCCGCGCGAAGCTGTCGCGAATCACCTTGTACCGCAAGTTCGAGTCGAAGGATGCCCTCGTCGACGAGGTCATCATGCGCGAGTTCCGCCGCTACTTCCTGCGTTTCCTCGAGGACATCGCCCAGGCCGACACCGTGGCCGATCGGGTGGTCCTCGGATTCGTCAGCGCGCTGCGCGTCATCCGCACGAACAGGTTGATCGGCAATCTGCTCGAGACCGAACCGGTGCTGTTCGCCGGTGCGATCGGTGGCGACGACGGAACGATGCTCGCCGCCGTCCGCCGGTTCGTCGCAGGACAGTTGCAGCGTGAGCAGCGCGCCGGAACGGTCGCCGCCGATCTGAACACCGATCTGGTGGCGGAGATGATCGTCCGCATCTCGGCCTCGTTCCTCACCACACCGAGTCAGGTCGTCGACATCGACGACGACGAGGCCCTCGCGTCGATCGCCAGGCAGTTCCTCGTTCCGATGGTGCTTCCGGACTACGGCTCGAGGCGGTAGTACCGGCCTTCTTCGTCCAATCGCGCACGCAGGGCCTCGAGCACCGGCCGCTGCCCCTTGTGCAGTTTCGTCTCGGCGTCCGCTGCGACGATCCAGCGCGCATCGTCGACCTCCGGGATCGTGATCTGCTTACCCGACTTCGGCGGCCATTCGACCTCGCACGTGTTGCTTTCGACGAACTCCAGCTCGTCCGACGTCTCTCCCGCGTAGATACTGACGATCTTGCCGGACGACTGCCGGTAGCGACCGAGCAGGGACAGCGGCACGTCCGGTAGTTCGATCCCGCACTCCTCCGTGAACTCGCGCAGGGCGACCTCCCGGGGATCCTCTTCCGGGCCGTACTCCCCTTTCGGCACCGACCAGGCCGCTTCGTCCTTCCCCTTCCAGAACGGGCCGCCGGGGTGGACGAGCCACACGCTGAGCAGACCGGTGTCGTCGATGCGGTAGAACAGCAGACCTGCGCTGGTGGCGGCCATCATCGCTCCTGTATGTCTGCGACGGGTTGACGCAGAATCGTTTTCAGTTTCTCGGGGGCCGTGCGGCGAGGGTCGGACAGGTAGATCTCGTGGTGGTCGCCGGCGAACGTCAACCCGCGTTCGGGCATCACCTGCGTGTGCAGGCGCTGCAGGACGGGGCCTTCCGCGTCGTACGGTCCGATGTGCAGGATCTGCAACGCCCTGCCCTCCGCCAGCCGGAACGGCCGCACTCGCGGAAGGGAGGGGAGCGGCTTCTTCTTCGCCCGGGCCTTGTCACCCGCCGCTGCGATCGCGTCGTCCACCATGTCGTCGGTGATCCACGGCGGCTGCGCGATGAGCATGCGCCACGACCAGGAGTCCTTGTCCCGCGTGAGGAAGGTGCTCATGTCCTCGCTCCACCACAGACCTTCGAGGGGCCCGACGACGGAATCCCGGCCGAGTTCCTTCTTGGAGGTGAACTTCAGGGTGTATGCCACCGAGTAGAGGGCCTCGACGGCGTCGGCGTACTCGCCGGAACTGTTCGGATCGCCCTTGCCGTCCACGGCGAGGTAACCGATCTCGGGGACGTGCACCTCGGTGAAATCCTCGGTCGAGCATGTGTACAGCTCACGGTGCTCACGCTTGATGTCGTATTTGTCCACGGCGCCCCTTCCGTTCGAGGACGAGGATAGGCGCCCGTCGACATCCGTACGGGGTGATCGACACCCCTTCGCCCCGCGGCCGTTTGCGTCTAGCATCGTCCCCATGCTCGACGAGAGCACCCAGAAGGCGTTCGAGGAGAACCGCACCCACCTGCTGTCGGTGGCCTACCGCCTCACCGGCAGCATCGCCGACGCCGAGGACGCCGTGCAGGACGCATGGCTGCGACTCGCGGGCGCGGATGTCTCCGAGGTACGCGACCTGCGTGCCTGGTTGACGACGGTCGTGGGACGGTTGTGCCTCGACAGGTTGCGCTCGGCCGCGGTGCGCCGCGAGACCTACATGGGCCAGTGGCTGCCCGAACCGATCGTGGCGCCTCTCGGCTCCCCTGCTCCCCCGGACCCGCTCGACGAGATCGTGCGCGACGAGGACAACCGCCTGGCCGCGCTCGTCGTCCTTGACAGCCTGACGCCGGCCCAGCGCATCGCGTTCGTGCTCCACGACGCGTTCGACATCCCGTTCGACGACATCGCCCGGATCCTCGACGTCGCCACCCCGACCGCCCGCCAGCTGGCCTCCCGCGCCCGCCGGACGGTCTCGACCGTGCCACCGCCGAGTTCACCGGCCGAACACGAAGAGGCCGTCGGACGGCTCGTCGCGGCCTTCGCGGGCGCCGACCTCGACGCCGTCGTCGCCGCGCTCCATCCCGACGCCCGCATGATCGGGGACGCCGGCGGCACGACCCGCACGGCGCTGAACGTCGTGGTCGGCGCCGAGAAGGTCGCGCGGTTCATCCTCGGACTGCTGCGGCTCTACGGTGCCGAGGCGTTGACGGCCTTCGAATCGGTCCTCGTCAACGGCGAGCTGGGTCTGTTGAACCGCGGTCGCCCGGCCGAGAACGGTCGGCCGGGCTTTCCTCCGCGCGTGACGGCGTGGACCGTGCGGGACGGACGGATCTGGGCGGCCTACGACATCGCGAACCCCGAGAAGCTCAGACGCGGAGTCCTTCTGCCCGACGGCATCTTCGACTAGGCGTCATGCGTTCCCGGCTTCTTCGGCCCACGGCACCCGGCAGGCGTCCGTGCTGAATCCCTGGTCGTGGATGCCCAGCGCCGAGTTCATGCGCGCACGCATGTTCTCGAGCGCGATCTGATAGGTGAGTTCGACGACGCCCGCCGGCCCGAAACGACGCTCGAGGTCGGCGACCTGTTCGTCGGTGACCTCCGTCGCCACGTCGCCGGTCATCGCGTCGGCGTACGCGATCGCGGCCTTCTCGTCGTCGCTGTAGAGATCGGAGGTCTCGTACTCGGCGATGTGGGCGAGTCGTTCGGTGTCGAGTCCGTCCAGCCGCTGGAGCATCGTGCCGAAGTCGATGCACCACGAGCATCCGACGGTCCACGCCACGCGGTAGACCGCGATCTCCCGGACCGCGGCGGGCAGGACGGTGGAGGCGCGTTGGGCGAGCATCTCGTGGATTCCGCTCGTACGCATCAGCCTCGGATGGTGTGCCGCCACCGCGAAGGGTTCGGGGACCGAACCGAACCTGCGGCGGGCGAGCGCATACATCGCACGGGTCATCGGACCGGTGCGGTCGGGAGCGACGGCTTCGAGTCGTGCCATGACGGTGTCCTTCCGGTGCGACCGGCGGAATCCCCCGCCGGTTCGAGGTGGTCTACATCATGGAGACGAGGCAGGCCGCACGGATGTGACACCGCGGGCGCTACGCTGCAGGAATGGCTGATTCGACGACTTCGGGACGAGTTCGTACGGTCTCCCGGTTACGACCGTTCGCCTCGACGATCTTCGCCGAGATGACCGAACTCGCCGTCCGGCACGGTGCGATCAACCTCGGGCAGGGCTTTCCCGACGTCGACGGCCCGCCCGCCATGCTCGAGATCGCCCGCAACGCCATCGCCGAGGGGGTCAACCAGTATCCGCCCGGATCCGGCATGCCGGTCCTGCGGGAGGCCGTCGCTGCCGACCGTGCCGCGCGGTACGGCCTGCACCACGACCCCGAATCCGAGGTGCTCGTCACCGTCGGCGCCACCGAGGCGATCAGCGCCGCCATCCTCGGGCTCGTCGAACCCGGCGAGGAGGTGCTCCTCACGGAGCCGTACTACGACTCGTACGCGGCCTCGGTGGCGCTCGCCGGTGCGACGCGACGGACCGTGCCGCTGACCCGTTCCGGGAACGGTTTCGTGCTCGATGTCGACGCCCTGCGCGCCGCCGTCACCGACCGGACGCGGATGCTGGTCGTCAACAGCCCCCACAATCCCACCGGCACCGTCTACGACCGCGAGGCACTGACGGCACTGGCCGAGCTCGCGTGCGAACGCGACCTGCTGGTGCTGTCCGACGAGGTGTACGAGCACCTGGTCTTCGACGGTCGCACGCACATCCCGCTCGCATCGTTGCCCGGCATGGCCGAGCGGACGATCACGGTCTCGAGTGCCGCCAAGACCTTCAACGTCACCGGCTGGAAGATCGGGTGGGCGATGGGCCCGCGCGAGCTGATCGACGGGGTGCGCGCCGCGAAACAGTTCATGACGTTCGTCGGTGGGGCGCCCTTCCAGCCGGCCGTCGCGCATGCGCTGACGCACGAACAGGACTGGATCGCGTCGATGCGCGCCGACCTCGAACGCAAGCGAACCTTCCTGTCCCACGCACTCTCCGATGCCGGTTTGAAGGTGTTCGACTCTGCCGGAACGTACTTCGTGTGTGCCGATCTGACTCCCCTCGGCCGGACCGACGCGGTGGCCTTCTGCCGCGAACTCCCGGGCCGCATCGGGGTGGCCGCGGTACCGGTGAGCGTCTTCGTGGACGACACCGCCTCGTGGAACCATCTGGTGCGCTTCGCGTTCTGCAAACGGGACGAGGTGCTCACCGAAGCGGTGGCACGTCTGAACGGATTGCAGGAGGCGCGCTAGATGTTGCGACCTACCATCCCGTCGGACTTCGTGTCGCGAGCGGTACGGGTGGGAGCCGAGGAGGGCATCGATCTGCAGCCTGCCCTCGACGCAGCACGCATCAGCCGCGCGGTGCTCACCCACCCCCATGCCCGGCTCACGCCCGCCCAGGTCAGTCGCTTCACCCAGGCGGTCTGGCAGATCACCGACGACGAACTCTTCGGCATCGCACCGGCTCCCGTGCCCCGCGGCACCTTCCGGGTGATGTGTCTGACCCTCATCCACCGGCCCGATCTCGATCACGCTCTGCAACGGATGATCGAGGTGAACCATGTCATCCGGTCGCTGCCGCAACTGAGTCTGACCCCGGGAGCGTCCACCACCTTCCTGGAGGTGGAGCTGCCGGAGGTCGTGGACGACAAGACCCGCGTGGTCGTGGATTTCCTTCTCATGCTGCTGCACCGCTTCGCCGCATGGCTGGTGGGCGGGCGTGTCCCCCTCGAGTCGGTCTTCCTGCCGTACACCGAACCCGATCCCGTCCTGGCCCGTAGTTACGACGCGATCTTCGGCGTGCCGGTGACCTTCGGCGCCGGACGGGCAGCGCTCGAGATCGACAATGCCGCACTGAAGTCGCCCCTCGTGCAGACCGAGGAATCGCTCGAGGATTACCTGCGCGATTCTCCGAATCTCATTCTCTCGGAACGTGAATACGAGTCGACGGTCTCGTCCCAGGTGCGGCGGATCTTCGAGTCGGGTATCGAAGGCCGGACGGCGACCGCCGAGGACATCGCCGGCAGGCTCGCAGTGAGCCCTCCCCACCTGCGGCGCCTGCTCCGCCAGGAGGGCACGTCGTTGGGGCAGTTGCGCGAGGAGGTCCTCCGCGACCTCGCGATCGCGGGCCTGAGACGCGGTGAGGCGGTCGACGATCTGTCGTCCCGGCTCGGTTTCTCCGAACCGAGCGCCTTCCGCCGGGCGTTCAAGAGGTGGACCGGAAACACTCCTCGCGCATATCGAGAACACCGCTGACAGTCGCGCCCGCCGGTTGTCGTAATGTCGCCGGATACCCCTCGTACTCCGCGCCGAAACTCGATTCGACCAGCAGGTTCGGGGAGAGAACCCGGCTACACGCACATGCCGGAGCCCGGCTTGCATTCCTCCATTTTCAATGGGAACGTCGGAGGCGAACCGTCATCGACTTTCGAGAGGGTGATCTACGAGCTATGCGCACGATCGTTCGCGACGACTATCCGACCCGCGGTCGCACCGCCTGCGAGTCCGTCGAGAGGAAGGATCCCGTCGTCTGGGGTTCGGCCACCGGCGGGCCGCTCGGCTCCGAGGCAGTGGCCGAATACGACCGCCGCGGGTTCCACACCGCCGAAGGGCTTCTCGCCGCACACGATGTGGGGAACCTTCTGGAGGAGACCGCACGACTCGGCCGAGAGCTCGGTGACGACGACCGTGTGGTCCGTGAACAGGGCAGCGGCGATGTCCGCTCGGTCTTCGACGTGCACCGGCTCAGCGATCTCGTGGACTCCATCATCCGCAGGCCCGAGATCGTCGGTATCGCACGGCAACTGCTGGGATCCGATGTGTACGTCCACCAGTCGCGGCTCAACGTCAAGCCCGGCTTCCGCGGTGGCCCGTTCTACTGGCACTCGGACTTCGAGACGTGGCACGCCGAGGACGGCATGCCTTCGCCGCGCGCCCTGAGCATCTCGATCGCTCTGACCGAGAACTACGGTTACAACGGCGGTTTGATGATCATGCCGGGTTCGCACAAGACATACATCTCGTGCGCGGGTGAGACACCCGAGGACTACTACCGCGAGTCCCTGGTCACCCACGTTCCGCCGACGGGTTCGCCCGACGAGGACACTCTCACCCGGTTGGCCGCCGAGCACGGTATCGCGACGTTCACCGGGCCGGCAGGCTCGGCGACGGTCTTCGATTCGAACTGCATGCACGGTTCGAACGGGAACATCACGCCGTTCCCGCGCTCGAACCTGTTCGTGGTGTTCAACAGCGTCGAGAACACGCTCGTCGAACCGTTCGCCGCGTCGAAGCCGCGTCCGTCCTATCTCGGCAGCCGCGACTTCACGCCGCTGACGTGACATGACTGACGTGACATGATGTGAGCACCTCCACGGCTGTGGCCGGGACGCCCTGCGGCGTCCCGGCCGCCGCCGTCGGGGCGCCGTTGTCACGCAGATGTCGTGCGTGCCTGCATGTCGATCGGCATGGCGCGTCCACGTGAGCCGAAGATCGCCCGCCGGAGGGTGAACCTGCCCAGCTCGCGATCGTAGGGGCGGTATGCCGCATACGCGATCACGTGGAGATACGACTGCAGACGAACGAGTTTGCGAATCTGCGGCGTGAGCCTGCCGTGCAGTTCGAAGGTGTCGATGCCCGATCGGATATAGGCCGCGTACTCGCTCGGCGGTGTGTAGGCGCGGCGCGGCGAGACGTCGACGAACAGTTCGGTGAGCTGGGCGATCTCGATGTCCGCCTCGCGGAGACACAGGGCGAGGTCGATGTCCTCGTGGATCTTCGGGTCGGTACTGACGACGTCACGGACCCGTTCCCACGCGGAGCGTCGCAGTGCCATGTTCGCGCCGTGCAGATTGTCGATCCGTCGTTCACCGCCGAATACTCCTTGCGCGACCCGTTTGTCGATGTACCACTGCTTGAGCCCGCGGTAGGGGGAATCGTAGGAATTGCCGAGTCCGCTGATCGCGCCGACCTCCGCGGTGTCGTCGCGGGCGAAGAAGCTGCGGACGGTGTGCGCCCACCCGGGACGAACCCGCGTGTCGGCATCGATCCGGCCGATGAGATCTCCTGTGGCCGCATCGAATCCGGCATTGCGCGCGAATGCGACACCCGGCCGTGGTTCGACGATCCGTCGCACGAGGGGCTCACCGGCGGCGATGGCTTCGATGATCTGCGCCGTTCGATCGGTGGAATTGTTGTCCACGACGAGGATTTCGTGGATCTCCGACTTCTGGGCGAGCAGCGCCGCGAGACATTGCGCGATGTATCGCTGCTCGTTGTGGGCCGGCACGACGATCGACAACCTGTTCGTAGCCATGGAAACGACGCTACCGGACCGACGAGGGCCGGCGTTCGTCATCGCTGACGACTCCGCCGGCCCTTCGTGCCGGAGACGGGGATCAGCCGCGGCGGGCGCGCACGGCCTGCGCGAGGCGATCGAGCTGCGCGGCGGTGGTGTCCCAGTCGATGCACGCGTCGGTGATCGACTTGCCGTAGTCGAGCTTGTCGGCCTCGCCGAGGGTCAGGTCCTGACGTCCCGCCTCGATGAAGCTCTCGAGCATCAGTCCGACGATGCCCTTCTCGCCGGCCTCGATGCGCTCGGCGACATCGGTGACGACGTCGACCTGCTTGTTGTGGTCCTTGCGGCTGTTGCCGTGGCTCGCGTCGATGACGACACGCTCGGGCAGACCGGCCTTGCGCAGGCGGGCCATGGTGTCGGCCACGGTCTCGGCGTCGTAGTTCGGGCCGGCGCTGCCGCCGCGCAGGATGACGTGGCAGTCCGGGTTGCCGACGGTCTCGATGAGCGCGGCCTGACCGTCGAGGTCGGTGCCGGGGAAGACGTGGCTGGCCGCTGCGGCGCGGGTGCCGTCGACCGCGACCTGCACGTCACCTTCGGTGGAGTTCTTGATGCCGACGGGCATGGACAGCGCGCTGCACAGCTGGCGGTGGACCTGGCTCGCGGCGGTGCGGGCACCGATGGCTCCGTAGGTGACCAGGTCGGCGTAGTACTGCGGGAGGATCGGGTCGAGGAACTCGCAACCGACGGGCAGGCCGAGACCGGAGACGTCGAGCAGCAGCTTGCGGCCGATGCGCAGGCCTGTGTTGATGTCGAAGGTGCCGTCGAGGTGCGGGTCGTTGAGCAGGCCCTTCCATCCGAGCGTGGTGCGCGGCTTCTCGAAGTACACGCGCATCACGACGTGCAGGTCGTCGCGGAGTTCCTCGGCCTTGGAGGCCAGACGGCGCGCGTAGTCCATCGCGGCGGCGGGGTCGTGCACGGAGCAGGGGCCGACCACGACGACGAGGCGGTCGTCGGCGCCGTTGAGGATGTCGACGGTGCCGGCGCGACCCGAGCGGACGGTCGCTGCGACGACGGCGTCGGGTGCGTACTCGGCGCGGATCTCGGAGGGGGCGACGAGGGGGCTGACCTTGACGGTGCGCTGTTCGTCGAGATTCGACGTGGAGATTCCGGTGCTCGCGGTTCCGGTGCTGGGGCTCATCGATGGTTCCTGTTCTCGGTGGTTCGGAGTCCGACCCGAGAGAACCTGAGATTCCGACGAGCCGGTCTGGATCCGGCTCGTAGGTGAAGAAGTCAGCGCGTGGTCACGCCGACCGACCCACCCCGGGCCGGCCTGCTAAACCAGAAATATGCACGCTGCATAACTCCGGACTTTACCAGGACGGCCGACACGCCTGTCAAACCACCCCGGGGAGGGGGAGACGGAGAGGTGTCCGTCAGCGTGGACCCGTGGGCAGGACGACGCGACCGAAGGTCGTGCTGAGGACCCCGGCAGCGGAGGTGTACCAGGCACCGGCGGCGGCGGCGAGTCCGAAATAACCACCGACCCTCGTCAGACCGGTCTGCTCCAGCAGCGCTCCGAGAGTGAGGAAGACGAAGGCGACGAGCAGCACCGAGAAGGTGGCGAACAGGGCCGCGCTGATCCGGGTACTGGCGAACCACATGTAGACGGTGAAGATGGTCCAGGCCAGCAGGAAGATGCCCACCCCGACGTGTCTCTCGGCACCCATCTCCTCTGCGGTGTAGGTGACGAGATACCAGAAGCTCAGCCAGAACGCGCCGTACGAGCTGAAGGCCGTCGCCCCGAAGACGTTCCCCTTCAGGAACTCCCACATTCCCGCGGCGAGCTGTGTGAGACCGCCGTAGAACAACGCCACCCCGAAGACGGCGGCTTCCGCCTCCGCCGAGATGAACCCGGCGTTGGCGCAGGACAGGATGAACGTCGTGAGAGCGAAGGCTGCCAGACCCAGGGGGCCGGGATCGGCGATGTGGGCGCCTCGGTGAAAGGGGACCGCGATTTCGTTGGGGTCGTCTTCGGTGTACGACATCCGCCGGCTCCTTCGGAGGAGGAGAACCCGGCGCAGGCTCCCGGGCCTCCTTCGGATGGTTCGAACACTTCCAGTGTGCGCCCCGGCAACCGGTGTGCGTGCGGCAAACGGGAAGCCGATTTCCGTCGGCGATCACCCCGTCGAACTCCTAGTGTTGCGAATATGAGCACGCACGTCGTCCGCAGCCGCCATGTCGCTCGGGTCGTCCGGTGCGCACCGCGCCGGGTCTACGAGTTCGCCGCGGATCCCGACAACCTGCCGAAGTGGGCGGCCGGCCTGGCGCGGAGCGAGGTACGGCGGGTCGGCGACGCCCTCGTCGCGGAGTCCCCGATGGGCGAGGTCACCGTGCGGTTCGTCGGCTCCAACGACTACGGGGTGCTCGACCACGAGGTGACACTGCCGTCGGGTACGACGGTGCACAATCCGATGCGGGTACTCCCCCATCCGGACGGTGCCGAGGTCGTCTTCACCGTCCGGCAGATCGATCCGACCGACGACGAGTTCGACCGCGACACGCGCATGGTGGAAGAGGACCTCGCGCGACTCGCGGCGCTCCTCGAGTCGTGACCCATCGGAACAGGAGAACGTGAATGGCCCGCAAGATCGCAACCAACACCGCAGTCGGCCTGCAGGAATTGCTGGACTTCGTCCGGCCGCGCCACCGGATGATCCTCATGACGCAGCGCGACGACGGCACACCGCAGGCCTCCCCCGTCACCGGCGGCGTCGACGACAGCGGGCGCATCGTGATCGCGACCTATCCCCGGCGTGCCAAGACCCGCAACGCCCGTAGCCGGCCGGAGGTCGGTGTCGTCGTGTTGTCCGACGATTGGAACGACGCGTGGGTGCAGATCGACGGGACCGCGGAGGTGATCGATGCCCACGACGACGTCGAACCCTTCGTCGAGTACTTCCGCAACATCGCCGGTGAGCATTCGGACTGGGACGAGTACCGGCAGGCCATGCGCGATCAGGGCAAGTCGCTGATCCGGATCACCCCGACCCGCTGGGGTCCGGTGGCCACGGGAGGCTTCCCGCCCGAAACGGCATGACGACCTCGCGCCGAAACTCTCTGGTGCAGAGAGCCGCTCGCGCGCGGCCGGCGGTCTACCGCCACGGCACGCGTTCGGGGTCGCGCAGCATCCGCCGTGCCGTGGACATCCGGTGCACCTCGTCGGGACCGTCGTAGATGCGGGCGTAACGCGCCCGCCGGTACATCCCCTCGAGCGGTGTGTCGGCGGTGAGACCGAGCGCCCCGTGCACCTGGATCGCACGGTCGACGACGTCGTGCAGCATCTGCGCGCCGCGGAACTTGACGAGCCCGATCTGCACCCGGGCGTCCTCCCCCGCGTCCATCACCCGCGCGGCGTCCAGGGTCATCAGACGTGCGGCCTGGATGTCGGCGGCGGATTCGGCGATGTAGCGCTGGATCTCCCCCTTCTCGCCGAGCAGCGAACCGTGGGCGAATCGGGAGTTGGCGCGGGCACACATGAGTTCGAAGGCCCGCTGGGCCTGGCCGAGCCACCGCATGCAGTGGAAGATCCGGCCCGGCCCGAGCCGGTCCTGCGCGACGACGAAGCCGTTGCCGCGTTCGCCGAGCACGTTCTTCTCGGGAACCCGCACCCCGCTGTACCGCACCTCGTAGTGATCGCTCGGGTCGTGACCCATCGTGGGGATCGCCCGCACGATCTCGAGTCCGGGGGTGTCGATGGGCACGATGATCGCGCTGATGCTGCGGTGCAGCGGCGTCGACTCGGGTTCGGTCCGGGCGAAGACCGTGCAATAGCCGGCCTGCGCGGCACCGGTGGTGAACCACTTGTGCCCGTCGATCACCCATTCGCCGTTCTCGAGCCGGGCGGTGGTCTGCACGAGCACGGGGTCGGATCCCGCCACTTCCGGTTCGGTCATGCCGACGGAGGGCAGGATATCGCCGGAGACGAGCCCCGGGATCCAGCGCTCGCGTTGTTCGGCGGTGCCGTGCCGCTGGATCATCAGGGCGTCCTGCATGGACACCGATCCCACTGCGAGCTGGCCGTACTCGGAGCGGCCGATGATCTCGTTGAGGTAGACGAAGTCGAGGAAGGGAACCCCGCCCCCGCCCATCTCCTCGGGATGCCCCAGGGCCCACAGCCCGAGTTCCTTCGCCCTGCCCTTCAGACCGGCGAGCGCCTCGGCGGCCTTGTCGTCGTGGCGGCTAAGGACGGGTTCGAGAGGAATCACCTCGTCGTCGATGAACGAACGCATGCGGGTGCACAGTTCGGCCACCCGCCCTTCGGGCCGGTTCGCAGTCATGCCCGCCAATCTATCGGCGCACATGTGCACTCACATAGCGTTCCGTCCGGTACGGGTGTGGAAATCGGTCCGCCGGGGCATTCTGGGGCGAGTCCATCCTGCGACGCGACGAGCACGGAGGTGCCATGCCGGATCCGTCCGACCGAGTACCCGATTACGAACACACCGAAGACGGTCATCTCGTCGAGAGCCGGGCCGAGGACTTCGCCCATGCGCGCAGCCTGCCCGTCGACCCGGACTGGTTCAAGACCGCGGTGTTCTACGAGGTCCTCGCCCGCGCTTTCAACGACTCGAACAACGACGGCACCGGCGACCTGCGGGGGCTGACCGAGAAACTCGACTACATCGCGTGGCTCGGTGCCGACTGCATCTGGTTGCCGCCCTTCTACGATTCACCGCTCCGCGACGGCGGTTACGACATCCGCGACTTCCGTGCTGTGCTACCGGAATTCGGTACGGTCGAGGATTTCGTGATCTTCCTCGACGAGGCGCACAAGCGCGGTATCCGCGTCATCACCGACCTGGTCATGAACCACACGTCCGACACGCACGCGTGGTTCCAGGAATCGCGGAGCGACCCCGACGGGCCGTACGGCGACTTCTACGTGTGGTCGGATGTCGACGACCGGTACCAGGAAGCCCGCATCATCTTCGTCGACACCGAGACGTCCAACTGGACGTGGGATCCGGTACGCAAGCAGTACTACTGGCACCGGTTCTTCTCGCATCAGCCCGACCTGAACTACGACAACCCCGAGGTCCAGGACGCGATGCTCGACGTCCTGCGTTTCTGGCTCGATCTCGGCATCGACGGGTTCCGCCTCGACGCGGTCCCCTATCTGTTCGAGCGCGAGGGGACCAACTGCGAGAACCTTCCCGAGACGCACGCCTTCCTCAAGAAGTGCCGTGCGGTGATGGATGCCGAATATCCCGGCCGGGTGATGCTGGCCGAGGCGAACCAGTGGCCCACCGATGTCGTCGAGTACTTCGGCGAACCCGAGATCGGCGACGAGTGCCACATGGCCTTCCATTTCCCGCTGATGCCACGCATCTTCATGGCGGTGCGGCGGCAGAACCGTTTCCCGATCTCGGAGATCCTCGCCCAGACCCCGCCGATCCCGAAGACCGCCCAGTGGGGCATCTTCCTCCGCAACCACGACGAGCTGACCCTCGAGATGGTGACGGACGAGGAACGCGACTACATGTACGCCGAGTACGTCACCGACCCACGGATGCGCGCCAACATCGGCATCCGCCGTCGCCTCGCCCCGTTGCTGGAGAACGACCGCAACCAGCTCGAGCTCTTCACCGCTCTGTTGCTGAGCCTGCCCGGCTCCCCCGTCCTGTACTACGGCGACGAGATCGGCATGGGCGACAACATCTGGCTCGGCGACCGCGACGCGGTGCGGACCCCGATGCAGTGGACCCCCGACCGCAACGCGGGCTTCTCCCGCGCCGACCCGGCCCGGCTGTACCTGCCGGTGATCATGGATCCCACCTACGGGTACCAGGCGGTGAACGTCGAATCGCAGATGAACTCGACGAACTCGCTGTTGCACTGGACGCGGCGGATGATCCAGGTCCGCAAGCAGCATCCCGCCTTCGGCAAGGCCTCGTTCACCGAACTCGGCAGCGCGAATCCCGCGATCCTGTCCTATCTGCGTGAGATGTCGCCCGGTCCGGAACGCAACTACAGCGACGTCATCCTGTGTGTGAACAACCTGTCGCGTTATCCGCAGGCGGTCGTTCTCGATCTGTCGCGCTTCGCGGGGTGGATCCCTGTGGAGCTGACCGGGTCCGTCCCGTTCCCGACGATCACGGAGGAGGGTTACATGATCACCCTGCCCGGTCACGGATTCTTCTGGTTCGCCCTGCAACCCGACCCGTCGAAGGAGGGACCGGGCGAACATCCGGTGAGCAGCGAAGCAGAAGCGGCGGTCCAGCCATGACCGCCGACAACGAGCTCTATCCGGACGCGCAGCTCGTCGAGGACCTGCGTGAGTGGATGCCGCACCAGCGATGGTTCGCGGCGAAGGGCCACACCATCACCGGGGTCGGTGTCGTCCTGCGTCATCCGCTCGTGGAGGAACCCGGTTTCGGGGCCGATCATGTGATCGTGAAGGTCTCGTTCGACTCGACGGCGGACCAGATCTATCAGGTGCCTCTCGGTTTCCGTTCCCATCTCCCCGAGGAACTGCAGTCGTGGAGCGTGGTCGGTCCCGACGATTCCCAGGATCGCGGCCTGCACGTCTACGACGGCCTCCGCGATCAGGAGATCCTCGACCGGTACTCGCGCAATCTGGCGAACGGCACCCCCGCCGGCCCGGTGGAGCTCCACACCGTGCCGGGTTCGGTCATCGAACCGGGCCTACGTGGGCGCGCGTTGAGCGCGGAGCAGTCCAACACCTCCGTGGTCCTCGGAGAGAAGTTGCTGCTCAAGATGTTCCGTCGGCTCACGCTCGGCATCAATCCGGACGTCGAGCTGCCGCTCGCCCTCGGCGAGGACGGATGCCGGTCGATCGCCCCGATCCGGGCGTGGATCGAAGCGGAGGTCGACGGGGTCCGCACCACGCTGGCGATGGTGCAGGACTTCGCGGCGAACTCGGCCGACGGCTGGTCGATGGCGCTCGGCAGCGTCCGGGACCTGCTCCTCGAAGGCGACCTGCGCGCCGACGAGGTGGGCACCGATTTCGCCGGGGACTCGCACCGCATCGGCGCGGCCGTGGCGGATGTGCACGCCCATCTCGGCTCCGCGCTCGGCGTCGACGAACGCGACGCCTCCGAGTTGGCAGAAGGCATGATCCACCGGTTCCAGGCCGCGGCGGCAGAGGTCCCCGACCTCGTCGAACTCACCGACGCGGTCCGGGCCCGATTCGACGAGGTCGCCGCGCTGGGCAAGGTGCGGGTGCACCGCATCCACGGCGACCTGCATCTCGGGCAGGTGTTGCGCACTCCCGAACGCTGGCTGCTCATCGACTTCGAGGGCGAACCCGCGAAATCCCTCGAGGAGCGCCGCAAGCCCGACAGCCCGTTCCGGGACGTGGCAGGAATGCTGCGGTCGTTCGACTACGCCGCACACCACTCGATCCGTGAATCCGAACAGGGCGCGGCCGTGGAGTCGCAGCGGGAGTTCCGGGCCCGCGAGTGGGCCGAACGCAACTGCGCTGCTTTCTGCGACGGTTACGCGGCCGCCTCGGGCACGGATCCGCGGGACTCCGACGTCCTGCTGCGCGGTTACGAGCTCGACAAGGCGGTCTACGAGGTGGTCTACGAGGCGCGACACCGCCCCTCGTGGCTGCACCTGCCGCTCGAGGCGATCCGTCGCCTCACGGCCCGCTGACCGCTGTCCGAACACGGGAAGGGGAGAGATGCCGTGGCATCTCTCCCCTTCCTCGTTGCGCGGGTCAGCTCACCTGGAGCAACAGTTCGTCGTCGACGACGTCCGCCGTCACCCGGTTGCCCTCGGCGAGTGCGTCGTCGAGCAGCATGTCGGCGATGCGATCGTCGACCACCCGGGAGATCGAGCGGCGCAACGGACGGGCACCGAACTCGGGCTGATGACCGTTGCGGGCGATCCACTCCACCGCGTCGGCGGTGAACTCGAGATCGATCCCCTTGCTCTGCAGCCGCTTCCGGCTGTCGTCGAGCAGCAGCTCGGTGATCCGGTGCAGCTGGTCGTCGTCGAGCTTGCGGAACATCACGATCTCGTCGATGCGGTTGAGGAACTCCGGCCGCATCGATTCGCGCAGCCGTCCCATGACCCGGTCGCGCAGCGGCTTCTCGGCCGCCTCGGCGTCACCGGTGGTGAAGCCGAGCGCGCCACCACGGCTCGAGATGATGTCCGAACCGAGGTTGCTGGTCATGATGACGACGGTGTTGGTGAAGTCCACCGTGCGTCCCTCACCGTCGGTGAGGCGACCGTCGTCGAGGACCTGCAGCAGCGTGTTGAACACGTCCGGGTGCGCCTTCTCGATCTCGTCGAGCAGCACCACCGAGTAGGGGTGACGACGCACCTGTTCGGTGAGCTGCCCGGCCTCGCCGTAGCCGACGTAGCCGGGAGGGGCACCGACGAGCCGGCTCACGGTGTGGCGTTCGCCGAACTCGCTCATGTCGATGCGCAGCATGGTGCGCTCGTCACCGAAGAGCACCTCGGCGAGGGCCTTCGCGAGCTCGGTCTTGCCGACGCCGGTGGGACCGAGGAACAGGAAGCTGCCCACCGGACGACGCGGGTCGCTCATGCCGGAGCGGCTGCGCCGCACGGCACGTGCCACGGCGTGGACGGCTTCGTCCTGTCCGACGACGCGCTTGTGCAGCTCGTCCTCGAGAGTGCGCAACCTCTCCTTCTCGGCGCGGGTCATCCGCGACGCGGGGACTCCGGTGGCCCGCGAGACGATCTCGGCGATCAGCTCCGGGTCGACGGTCGGAGTTCCCTCTCCGTCGCCCTCGCTGTCGCCACCGTCGATCCGAGCCTGGATGCGAAGGATCTCGTCGCGGATGCGCGAGGCATCCTCGTACTGTTCGGCCTCGACGGCCCGATCCTTCTCCGCTTCGAGTTCGTCCAGCCTCGAACGCAGTTCGCTCACGTCGGTGCGCGGCACCCGCAGGCGCAGTCGTGCACCGGCCTGGTCGACGAGGTCGATCGCCTTGTCCGGCAGGTGCCGGTCGGGCAGGTACCGCATCGACAGGTCGACGGCCGCTTCGAGCGCTTCGTCGGTGTACCGGACCTTGTGGAACTCGGCGTACCGATCGGCGAGACCCTTCAGGATCGCGACGGCGTCGTCGCGTGCGGGCTCGTCGACCGTGACGGGCTGGAAACGGCGTTCGAGCGCCGGATCCTTCTCGATGTGCTTGCGGTACTCGTCGAGGGTGGTCGCCCCGACGACATGCAGTTCACCGCGGGCGAGCTTCGGCTTGAGGATGTTCGCCGCGTCCATCGCGCCCTCGTTGCCGGCGCCCGCGCCGACGACGGTGTGGATCTCGTCGATGAAGACGATGAGCTTGCCCTGCTGGGCGGTGATCTCGTCGAGCGCCGTGGTGAGGCGTTCCTCGAAGTCGCCCCGGTAGCGGGTTCCGGCGACCATCGCCGTCAGGTCGAGCTGGACGATCCGCTTGTCCTGCAGGATGTCCGGGACGTCGCCGTCGACGATGCGCTGGGCGAGTCCTTCGACGATGGCGGTCTTGCCGACGCCGGCCTCACCGACGAGCACCGGGTTGTTCTTGGTGCGTCGCGCGAGGATCTCGATCGTCTGCTCGATCTCGTCGGTACGGCCGATGACGGGGTCGATGCCGCCGCCGCGCGCCCGCTCGGTGAGGTCGACGCCGAATTTGTCGAGTGTCGGCGTCGGGGTTTCCTCCGCGGCGGGAGCCGCGGGGGTGGGCTGCAGTGCGGTCTGCAACGCCTGCGGGGTCACGCCCAGGGACGCCAGCAGACGTCCGGGAGCGCGGGTCTGGTCGGCCGCGAGCGTGAAGAACAGGTGCTCGGGGTCGATGTAGGTGGAGCCGAGCGCACGCGAGAGCTGGTGCGCTTCGAGGAGTGCGGTCTTCACGGCACCGGTCAGTGCGGGTGCGGAGACGGCCTCACCGGGGCGGCTCTGCGGCAGCCGCTGGTCGACGGCGGCAGCGACGTCGGCGGGGTCGGCTCCGGCGCGCGTCATGACCGTGCGGGACGGATCCTGCTCCGCCATCGCGCGGAGGAGGTGCAGCACGTCGAGTTCCGCGTCACCACGGTCGGTGGCGTAGCGCGCTGCGTGGGCGAGGAGATCCTGGGTACCGCGGCTCATGAAACGAGTGATGTCGATTCGGCCGGGGCCACCAGGCCCGAAGAATGCCGGCATTCCGAAGCCTTTCTGTCGAACTTGAGCCATTCTCACTCAACTAACGTGCCCAGTGTTCCCTCAATTCCCACATGGAAGTGATCCGGAACACGCATCGAGTTGTGGCCATTAATGTTGTGCACAACAAAACGGGGCACTACATTCATTCCCGTGCCGTCTCCACTCGAACTCGACCAGCAGGTGTGCTTCGCGCTCTACCGCGCCTCCCGCACCATCACGGCCGCCTACCGGCCGCACCTCGACAGGCTGGGCATCACCTACCCGCAATACCTCGTGCTCCTGGCACTGTGGGAAAGCGATGCACGAGGCGTGCAGGATCTGTGCGACTCGCTCGATCTCGACACGGGCACACTGTCCCCCCTGCTCAAACGGCTCGAGGCCGCCGGATACGTCGAACGACGCCGGCAGCGGACCGACGAACGTCGTGTCGTCGTCCACCTCACCGAAGCGGGAGATGCACTCCGGACAGAAGCCGCGGACATCCCCGGCTGCGTGACGCGGGACAGCCGGTTCGACGTCGACGAACTGGTCGCGCTACGCGAGACGCTCCACCGCCTGACCGCCGCGTTGCAGGAAGCACCCGGCGCACTCTCGAAGAAAGGCCGGACACCGTGAACATCATCTACACCGCCGAAGCACTCGCCACCGGAGCAGGCCGCGACGGCCACGCCCGCACCAGCGACGGCAAGCTCGACGTCGACCTGGCCCTCCCCACCGAGATGGGTGGCAGCGGCAAGGGCACCAACCCCGAACAGCTTTTCGCCGCCGGATACGCCGCGTGCTTCCACTCGGCGCTGCAGATGATCGCCCGGCAGGAGAAGGCGGACATCAGCGACTCCGCGGTCGGCGCCCGCGTCGGCATCGGCCCGACCGACGGTGGCGGATTCGGTCTCGCCGTGACCCTCGAGGTGACCCTGCCGAACCTCCCCCGCGACAAGGCGCTCGAGCTCACCGAGAAGGCGCACCAGGTGTGCCCGTACTCCAACGCGACCCGCGGCAACATCGACGTCACCCTCGAGGTGACGGACGAGTGAGTCATCCCCGAGGGATGACGCGCGAGTGACGTTCCCCCTGCGCTGCGCACGTGTCCGCGCCGACCCGTAGCGTGGACACGTGCGCACGCAGGACCGGTCGCAGCTCTCGCTGTTCGCGACCGAACTCGATTTCCCCCTCGACGACTTCCAGGTCGAGGCCTGCCGCGCCCTCGAGGACGACCGCGACGTCCTGGTCTGCGCTCCCACCGGGGCGGGCAAGACCGTCGTCGGCGAGTTCGCCGCCCGTCTCGCGCTCGTAGCGGGCGGACGCTGCTTCTACACCACCCCCATCAAGGCGCTGAGCAACCAGAAGTACCTCGACCTGTCGCGCCGGTTCGGCGACGACCGTGTCGGTCTGCTCACCGGCGACATCTCGCTGGATCCGCACGCACCCGTGGTCGTCATGACCACCGAAGTGCTGCGCAGCATGCTTCACGGTGGCTCTCCGCTCCTGCGCGGACTCACCCACGTCGTCATGGACGAGGTGCACTATCTCGCCGACCGCGAGCGCGGTGCGGTGTGGGAGGAAGCGATCCTCTCGCTCCCCGACGATGTCCGGCTGACCAGCCTGTCCGCCACGGTGAGCAACGCCGAGGAGTTCGGTGGCTGGCTGCGCGGCATCCGCGGCGACCTCGCGGTCGTCGTCGAGGAGACCCGGCCCGTCCCGCTGACCCAGCACATGCTCGCCGGCGGGCGGCTGTTCGACCTGCTGTCCCCGTCCGGCACCGTCGACGAGACCCTCGAGCGGTACATCGCCCACCGTCAGCTCGTCGAGGCCGCACCCGGCCCCGCGACCGGCCGTGGGCGGCGACGGCGACGCACACGCGGACCGGCCGGTGCCGACCTGCCCGAGGTCGTCGCCCGCCTCGAGGCCGAACAACTGTTACCGGCCATCTGGTTCCGGTTCAGCCGCAACGGCTGCGACGACGCCGTCGCCGAATGCCTCGACTCGTCGGTCCGCCTCACCGAGGCCGCCGACGTCGCCGAGATCCGCGCGGTCGCCGACCGGCACACCGCCGCCCTGCCGCCCGCCGATCTCGACGCCGTCGGTCACATCGAGTGGCTCGAAGGACTCGAACGCGGTTTCGCCGCGCACCACGCCGGCCTGATCCCGGCCTTCCGTCACACCGTCGAGGAATTGTTCGCCCGCGGTCTCGTGCGGGTCGTGTTCGCCACCGAGACCCTCGCCGTGGGGGTGAACATGCCGGCGCGCACCGTCGTCCTCGAACGCCTCGTCAAACCCACCGCAGACGGCCCGGTGCGCCTCTCCCCCGGCGAATACACCCAGCTCACCGGTCGCGCCGGCCGACGCGGCATCGATGTCGAAGGCCACGCCGTCGTGCTGTGGAGTCCCGAGGCCGCCCCCGCGACCGTCGCCGGTCTCGCCGGCGCACGCTCGTACCCGCTGCACAGTTCGCTGCGCGTCGGCTACAACACCGCGGTCAACCTGGTCGCCGGTCGCGGCATCCCCGGCTCCCGTGACTTTCTGCGACGCTCGTTCGCCCAGTTCCAGGCCGAACGGTCCGTCGCAGCGCTCACCGACGCCGTCCGCGCGAACACGACGGCGCTGCGCGATCTCGACACCGAACTCGAGGACGTCGAGGGTTTCACCGAGTACCGGCACCTGTGCGACCGGCTCGCCGAAGCACGGCGCTCCGGTTCGGCCGAACTCGTGACGTCGCTGGCACGGGCGGTACGTTCGCATCCCGCGCATCGACGCGGCGACAGGGAGCGCCTCCTCGCCCTCTCGGCGCGGCGCGCCGCGGTGCACGGCGACACCGAACGGATGCGGTCGCAGATCGACTCGGTCACCGGCCGCCTCGTCGAGACCCTCGATCGCACCCTGGACCTGCTCGAGGAGCGGGGTTATCTGCTCCGCGACCCGATGGGCGGATCCGCCTACGTCACCGACGACGGTCGTCGCCTGGGCCGGATCTACTGCGCGAACGACCTTCTCGTCGCCGAATGTGTGCGGACGGGCGCGTGGTCGGGCCTGACGCCGGCCGAGCTCGCCGCCGTCGCCTCGAGCGCTCTGGGCGAGACCCGTCGCCGCACAGTCGGAGTCCCGGGACGCACCACCCCGGCGATCGACGAAGCGTTGCGCGCGACCTCACGGCTGTGGAGCGAACTCGCCGGACACGAGGAGCGTCTCGGCCTGGAGGTGGGGCCGGATCCGGATCCGATCGCCGTCGCCGCGATCCACCGCTGGGCGCGCGGGGACGGACTCGCCGCCGCCCTGCGCACCGCTTCGGATGCGGGGCTCTCGGCGGGCGATCTGGTCCGGCGCTATCTGCGCACCCTCGATCTCGTGGATCAGACCGGACTGTGCCGACGCGACGATCTGCCGCCGGTCTCGTTCACCCTGACCTGAGAACTGCCGACCTGCAGGATCTACGGGATCGAGAGCTTTAGGGCATCGAGAACTCGACGGAGCACAGCCGCTCCGACAGTTCCCACAACCTGCGCGCCAGGATCTCGTCGCGTGACCGCGAGGTGGACTGCACCCGCTTCGGGTGACCGCGCATCTCGAAGAAGGAATCCGGCCCGTAGTAGCCGCCCGGCTCCGCATCCGGCGAGGTCGCCGCGTAGAGCGTCGGGAGCGCACCCTGCTGCGGGGACTGCCCGATGATCGGGGTGACGAGTTCGACGATCTTCCCGTGCCAGGATTCGCTGCGGTACTGCAGATTCGTCGACGAATAACCCGGATGGGCGGCAAGCGACCTCACGTTCGATCCGGCGGCGGTCAGGCGCCGCTGCAGTTCGTACGCGAACAGCAGGTTCGCGAGCTTCGACTGCCCGTAGGCGAGCCACCGCTCGTAGCGGCGGCGTTCCCAGTCGATGTCGTCGAGATCGACGCTGCCGAAGCGGTGCATCGTGCTGCTGACCGTCACCACCCGATCGGAGATGCGATCGAGCAGCAACCCGGTGAGCGCGAAGTGACCGAAGTGATTGGTCCCGATCTGCATCTCGAAACCGTCGGCCGTCCGCCGCAGCGGCACCGCCATGACACCGGCATTGTTGACCAGGACGTCGATGCGCTCGTGCTCGGCACGCACCTCGTCGGCGAACGCACGGACCGACGCGAGATCCGCCAGGTCCAGACGTCGCACGGTGACGCGGTCTCCGAGGTCGGCCGCAACCGCCTCGCCCTTGGTGACATCGCGGCAGGCGAGCACCACCTCGGCACCGGCGCGCGCCAGCGCCCGGGCGGTCTCGGCACCGAGCCCGCTGTTGGCCCCCGTCACGACCATCGTGCGTCCCGACTGATCCGGAATATCGTTCGTGGTCCACCCCATGTCCGCCCACCCTACGGACGCGCGCCGCGTGGCGACACCCCCCGTTTCCGGCATCGACGGGCCCGGTGGATCTCGTCCTCGCCGTGGGACGCACCTGCTCGTAGACTTCCCCGGAACTCACGACCGCACGCGCGCGGGGGCGCATGCACGACAGGGAGGTTCCATCGATGGGGCACCACCCCGGACGTCCGGACCGCGAACTCGCCGCAGCGTTGCGGAACGGGGAGCCGGACGCCACGGCAGCGGTCTTCGACCGTTTCGCCCCCGGCCTGTACGCGTACGCGTGCGGCTTCGTCGCCGTGTCGTCGGCATCGGACGTCGTGTACGACGCGGTCTGGACGGCGACCGCGCGGATCCGGTCGCTGCGCGACGAGGGTCTCCTCCGGGCCTGGCTCTACGCCGTGGTCCGCGCCGAATGCATCCGCGCGCTCGAGCGCACCGGCTCCGCACTCGAATATCTCCCCGCGGCCGACCCCGCCTATCAGGCCGCCTCCGACGTACTCGATGTCCGGGAGGCGGTCCACCTGCTCGACGGCACCGCCCGCGAGGTCGTCGACCTCACGGTGCGGCATCACTTCTCGTCCCACGAGATCGAGGCGATGCTCGGTTCCGCCGGCGACGGACGTGTCCTCGCCCATGCGCAGGACTTCGTCGACCGCGCGGTGCCCCGCGTGCCGAACGCGCTCGGAACGTTCTCGCTTCTCCCCTTCACCCCGCTACCCGCGCACCTGCGGGGACGGCTGCTCGCGGTGCAGCCCTCGGAGGCGGAACTGCTCGATCTCGGGCGTCGACTCGAACCGTTGGACCGGGAGGGCTTCCCCCGTCGCGACCGTCGCGCGAAGCGCACCGTTCCCGTCATCGCGGCATCGATCGCGGCGTTCGCGGTGCTGGGCGTCGGTGCGTTGTTCGTGTTCCCTCAGGCCGAGTTCGTCGAGCGACCGGTCCTGCGTCCTGCCGCCGAGCCGACGCTCGACGTCGGGTCGCCGGTCGCGACGACCACGACCGCGGCGCCGGCCGAGACCACGACGACCACCGAGCCTGCGGAGACGACGCCGGACGAACCCGAGGTCGACGCCCCGGTGGCGACCAGCGCCTCGGCACCGACCGCCGAGTCCGCTGCGGAAACCACCGCCGCCCCCACCACCACGGCGACGTCGACCGCCGGGGGCTTCACCAGGCGCGGCGGGCCGGGGCGCGGGACCGAGCCGGACGAGGACCGTCCTCGCCGGGACACGGAGGAGAGCGACGCGCCGAGCACCGGGACGCCCCGCCCCACCACCACGGGTGCACCCACCACACCGCGGCCGATGCCCACGCTGCCGACCTTCCCTCCGCGCGGCGGCGCGTGAGGTGCGCATCCCCGTCACACGGTGGAGACGAGGACGTAACACGACGGGTCTACCTTCGCGGAGTCGAGCACTCGCATCCCGGTGACGAAGGAGGACCCGGTCGTGGCACCACGCCGTAGATCCGCGTTGCTGGACGAGCTGCGCGTCGACGTGCCGGGCCGCCCGCAGGACGTGATCCTCGAGGAGTTGCGCCGCGCCTTCCTCTCCGGAGCCGCTCCCCCGGGCACCCCGATTCCCGTCGGGGAGGTCGCGGAATTGTTCGGGGTCAGCCGCATCCCGGTCCGGGAGGCGCTCAAGACCCTCATCGGCGAAGGTCTCGTGACCCACCGGCAGAACCACGGATACATCGTCGCCCAGCTGACGATCGCGGAACTGCGCGAGATGTACCTCGTCCGTGAGACTCTCGAATCGGCGTCGCTCGCGGCAGCCGTACGCAACGCCACCGAGGAGGACGACCGGCGCGTCGAGGAGTCGCATCTCCTTCTCGAACGCGCTGTGCGGGAAGGCGACTCGCGTGGCTATCACCGCGAGAGCCGCGTCTTCCACATGGCTCTGACCCGGCCGTCCCGCATGCACCGCCTGCTGCACATGCTCGAATACGCCTGGAACATCACCGAACCCGTGCAGCCGATGGTGCACGTGAGCGATTCCGAACGCGCCGAGCTCCATCGCGAGCACGAGGCGATGCTCACCGCCTTCCTCGCGCGCGACACCGACGCGCTGCTCGCGGCATCCGAACACCACAATCGGCACCTCGACGTAGCCATCTCCGGCCTCACCGCCGAGTCCGGTCTGCTGCCCGCGGAAGATATACAGTTCGGGTAACTCTCCGGCAATATCGCCCCGTTACGGTCTGTACATCGGAATTCACCACCGCCGTTGATGTTCCGTCGATCGATTCGACTCCGCCCACCGGCCTCGCACCGGGGCACGGGCGGCTCCCCCTCGCACAGGAGCAGGCATGACCGAAGTGCTGACACCGAGCGCCGGTGACGTCCCCGCCGCACCCCCGCCGTCCGCGACCGGATACGACCCGCGGTTGACCAACGACGACCTCGCCCCGCTGAAGAACCAGCGGTGGGGTTCGTACAACATCTTCGCGTTCTGGATGTCCGACGTCCACAGCGTGGGCGGGTACGTCACCGCCGGCAGCCTGTTCGCTCTCGGTCTGGCCAGCTGGCAGGTCCTCGTGGCCCTGCTCGTGGGCATCACGATCGTCTACTTCTTCTGCAATCTCGTCGCCAAGCCCAGCCAGGTCACCGGCGTGCCCTATCCGGTGATCTGCCGCAGCGTCTTCGGTGTCCTCGGCGCGAACATCCCCGCGATCATCCGCGGTCTGATCGCGGTGGCGTGGTACGGGATCCAGACCTTCCTCGCCTCGGCGGCACTCGACGTGGTGTTGATCAAGCTGTTCCCCTCGCTCGCGCCCTACGCGGTGGTCGAGGACTACGGGTTCGCCGGCCTGTCCGCACTCGGATGGGTCAGCTTCCTGACGCTCTGGGTGCTGCAGGCCTGCGTGTTCTGGCGCGGCATGGAGTCGATCCGACGGTTCATCGACTTCTGCGGCCCGGCCGTCTACGTCGTGATGTTCCTGCTGTGCGGTTACCTGATCTCCCAGGCCGGTTGGAGCGCAATCGATCTGACCCTCGGCGAGGTCACGCACACCGGCTGGTCGTCGGTGCCGGTCATGCTCGGCGCGATCGCCCTGGTGGTCTCGTACTTCTCCGGCCCGATGCTCAACTTCGGCGACTTCTCCCGGTACGGGAAGTCCTACGCCGCGGTGAAGAAGGGCAACTTCCTCGGTCTGCCGGTGAACTTCCTGGTCTTCTCGTTGCTCGTGGTGATCACCGCGTCGCTCACACTGCCCGTCTACGGTGAACTGATCACCGACCCCGTCGAGACCGTCGCCCGCATCGATTCGACCTTCGCGATCGTGCTCGGCGCACTGACCTTCGCCATCGCCACCATCGGCATCAACATCGTCGCGAACTTCATCTCCCCGGCCTTCGACTTCTCGAACGTCAGCCCGCAGAAGATCAGCTGGCGCGCCGGCGGCATGATCGCCGCGGTGGGCTCGGTGCTCATCACCCCGTGGAATCTGTACAACAACCCCGAGGTCATCCACTACACCCTCGAAACTCTGGGTGCGTTCATCGGTCCGCTGTTCGGCATCCTCATCGCCGACTACTACCTCGTGCGCAAGCAGAGGGTGATCGTCGACGACCTGTTCACGATGTCGGAGAAGGGCGCGTACTTCTACCGCAAGGGCTACAACCCGGCCGCGGTGATCGCGACCGTCGTCGGCGCCGTGGTCGCGATGATTCCCGTGCTGTTCAACGATGCTCCCGGTATGGGTACCGCCGCCCAGTACAGCTGGTTCATCGGCTGCGGTCTCGGCTTCGCCGTCTACCACCTGCTCGCGACCCGCACTCGTCTCGCAGTCCGTCTCCCCGACCGGGTCGCACAGGAAGCAGTCTGATCCTCCATGTTCATCAAGGTCGTCAACCCGAACACCACGTGGTCGATGACCGCCACGATCGAGGCGTGTGCCCGGGCCGTCGCAGGCCCGGGCACACGCGTCGAGGCGGTCAGCCCCTCGATGGGGCCTCCGTCGATCGAGAGCCACTACGACGAGGCGCTCGCCGTGCCGGGCATCCTCACCGAGATCGAGAAGGGTGAACGCGACGGCGTCGACGGCTACGTCATCGCGTGCTTCGGCGATCCCGGACTGGACGCGGCGCGCGAGCTCGCCGGTGGGCCCGTCGTCGGCATCGCCGAGGCCGCCATGCACACCGCCGCGGTCCTGGGGCGCGGATTCTCCGTCGTCACGACGCTGGCCCGCACGACCGGACGCGCGTGGGACCTCGCGCACCGCTACGGCATGCGCGACGCGTGCCGGGGCGTGCACGCGTGCGACCTGCCGGTGCTGGCCCTCGACAGCGATCCCGACGCACGCAAGATCGTCACGGAGGCGTGCCTCGACGCCCTGTACGAGGACGGGTCCGACGCCATCGTGCTCGGTTGCGCCGGGATGGCCGACCTGTGCGCCCACATCTCCGCGGAGATCGGGGTGCCGGTGGTCGACGGTGTCGCGGCCGCGACGCTGACCGTGCAGTCGCTGGTCACGATGGGCCTGGCGACCGGCAAGCGAGGCGAGTTCGCGACGCCCCCACCGAAGCGCTATGCGGGACTGCTCGACGGGTTCACGACGGGCGGGTGAAGCCCGCCCCTGTCCTCCCGGGAGGGTGGATCCCCCTACGATCGGGGCGTGCCGTCCATCCACCATGCACCGCTGAGGAAGACCGACCCCGAGAGCCTGTACCGGATCGTCGCCCTGCGGACCGACGTGTTCGTCTTCGAGCAGGGCATCACCAGTGAACCGGAACTCGACGGCCGCGATCTCGACCCGACCACCGAACTGTTCTGGACACGGGAGGGCGACGAGGTCCTCGCGACGCTGCGCGTGCTCCACGACGACGGGGACGTCGCCCATATCGGTCGTGTCGCCACCGCCCGGCACGCACGCGGGCGCGGCCTCGCCGCGGAGCTGATCGAGGCGGCGCTCGGGACCTGCCCGGGGGTGGTCGACATCTCGGCGCAGGCATACCTGGAGCACTGGTACGCGCGATTCGGGTTCGTGCGCACCGGAGCGAACTATCTCGAGGCCGGGATCGACCACGTGCCGATGCGCCGCACCCCGTGACCGCGGGGCGCCCGTCGGGCGGCGGTCACGGGGTGCGGGCGACGACGCGTATCAGTCGATCTCGAAGTGCACTCCGGTGAGCTTCTCCGACAACTCCCACAGCCGCGCCGCGGTCTCGCGGTCGCGGGCGCGACGACCCACGGTGGCGACACCGGGCGCGCCGAAGAGGAGGAAGCGCGGGCCGATGTAGCCGCCCGCGATGCCCGGATCGGAGGCGGCGAGCACGACCGATTCGGCCCCCTGGTCCGGGGTGCGCTGCAGGATCTTCTTGCCGAAACCGAACAGCCGGTCGAACCACGTCCCGGTGTGGCTGCCCACCTCGGTGGCCGCGTAGCCCGGATGGGCCGCGACGGCGCGCAGCGGTGAGCGGGCAGCGGCGAGGCGTCGTTCGAGCTCGAGCGCGAACAACAGGTTCGCGAGCTTCGACTGTGCGTACCCCGCGGCGCGATTGTACGGGCGGTGCTCCCAGTTGAGGTCGTCGAGATCGATCCGGCCGATCAGGTGGGCGGCGCTCGACACCGTGACGATGCGGCCGGTGATACGCGGCAACAGCAGTCCGGTCAGGGCGAAGTGTCCGAGATGGTTCGTTCCGATCTGCATCTCGAACCCGTCGGCGGTGCGACGCAGCGGCACCGCCATGACCCCGGCGTTGTTGACCAGGACATCGATCCGGCGATCGGCGAAGGCGTCCGCGAAGGCACGGATCGCCGAGAGGTCGGCGAGATCGAGCGGCATCATCTCGGCCCGGGGGCCGATCTCGTCGGCGATGCGCTTGCCCCGGTCGAGGTTGCGACCGGCAAGGACGACGGTGGCGCCGGCAGCCCCGAGGGCGCGGGCCGTTGCTTCGCCCACACCGCTGGTGGCCCCCGTCACGACGACGGTGCGGCCGACCAGCGATGTGGTGGCGTCAGGCGCCAATCGAGGACTTGAGCATCGGGAGCATCGCCCACAGCTCGTCCTGCCAGTAACCCCACGAATGGGTACCGACGATCGGGAACGAGAAGTGTGCGGTGTCGATACCCAGGGTCAGCAGGCGCACCTGGAAGGCGCGGTTCTGCGTGCGGGCGAGCGCTTCGAGACCCATGGCGTTGGTCGTGTTGAAGCTGCCCACGAGCGAGTTCGGCCGGTCGTACTGGCCGGGCAGACCGCTCGCCGCGGAGATCCACATCGGCAGTCCGCGCATCTGCGGCGCCGCGACGAACGGGTCGTGACGCAGCCACGCCGGGTCCCAGGGCGGTCCCCACATCGCGTCGGAGTTGTATCCGCCGGCGTCGAGCATGGCGAGACGGATGGCCTCGCGCATACCGGGGGCCGAGAGGTTGAGGTAACCCGAGAGCGAGCCGGCGAACTTGAACTGGTCGCGGTGGTAGGCGGCCAGGATCAGCGCCGCATTACCGCCCATCGACAGCCCGACCACCGCGTTGTTGCTGCGGTCGATGCCGTAGACGTTCGCGAGATGGTCGGGGAGGTTCTGGGTGAGGAAGGACTCCCACTTGTAGGTGTAGGGCTGGCCGTTGAAATTGCTCGGCGCGTACCAGTCGGCGTAGAAGCTCGACTGGCCGCCCACCGGCATGATCACGTTGACGCCGTGATCGGCGAGCCACGCCGCGTTGGTCTCGTGTTCCCAGCCGCTCACGTCGTCGGTGGCGCGCAGACCGTCGAGCAGATAGACGGCCTTGTTGCTGCCGTTGTTCGCCCGCCAGATGCGTACCTTGATCGCCCCGACCCCGCCCGGGGCGGCGACCATGTCCTCGTGGAAGCGTTCGTACGGATCGGCCGCAGCCGTGCCGGCGCCGAGCCCACTGAACGCGAGCGCCAGCGGAAGCACCAGTGCCGCCACCAGCAGCCGCACGAGAGCGCGTCCCCCCCGCCGACGTGTTCCGGTTTTCGCCGAAATCGTCACAACATGCTCCCCTTGCACTCCAGTAACATTCTTCACTTCCGTCCCAGGATATCGACGGTGCAGAAACCTTAAGCAGGCTTGCACACAATCGTTATCGTGGAAAGTCCGGCAACGTTATCGTCGGGCCTTCGGCGCTCGCATTCCGGTCGCACCGCTAGCCTGACGACCCGTGCCCGAAGCTCCCCTCCCCGTTCGCGACGGCCTGAACCCCACCCGCCTGCGACTGCCGGAAAATCCCAGCTGGGAGACCATAGCGGAGTTCCTGCTCACGCGCTTTCCGAACGATGCGACGCGCATCGCGGAGAAGATCGAATCCGGCGAAGTGGTCGTACAGGACGGCACAGCGGTCACATTCTCGACCCCGTACGTCCCACGCGAATTCGTGTATCTCTACCGTGATCCGCCCGCCGAACCGCGCGTCCCCTTCGAGATCGACGTGCTCCACCGCGACGAGAACCTGCTCGTCGTGGACAAACCACACTTCCTGGCGACCACCCCTCGCGGCTCCTGGGTGACGGAGACCGCCGTGGTCCGGTTGCGCAAGGAACTGGACCTGCCCGAACTGTCCCCCGTCCATCGGCTCGATCGGCTCACGGCGGGCGTCCTGGTGTTCACCGTCCGGCGCGAGGCGCGACGCGCGTACCAGATGCTGTTCGACCGGCGTCTCGTCGAGAAGGAGTACGAGGCGATCGCCCCGGCCGCGCCGCGCCTCGACTTCCCTCGCGAGGTCCGCAGCCGCATCGTCAAGGAGCGCGGCGTGCTGCAGGCCCGCGAGGTCGACGGTCCCGTCAACGCCGTGACCTCGATCGATGTGGTGGACACGGCCGGCGACCGTGCGCGTTACCGTCTGCGTCCCGAGACCGGCCGGACGCATCAACTCCGGGTACACATGAACTCGCTCGGAATCCCCATCCTCGGCGACAACCTCTATCCTGAGGTGTACGAGGTTGGGCCGCAGGACTATTCGAATCCGCTGCAGCTTCTGGCGAGATCCCTGTCGTTCCACGATCCGATCACAGGTCGGCCGACCCGCTTCGTAAGCCGACGAAACCTGGCAGCATGGAGTAACAGCACACCAGGACCCCGCTGACCGGCGAGTTCTCGTCTTGGAGGTTCCCATGGAAATCGGCAGCATCTCGCGTACCTATGACGGGCGGGTGGCCCTGCGGTTCGAACGCTCGTTCCCCCACCCGCCGGAGAAGGTGTGGAGGGTCCTGACCGATCCTCAACATCTCCGCGCCTGGTTCCCTGCCGACGTCGAGTTCGAGCTCACACCCGGCGCGACACTCGAATTCCGCTCCACACAGGAGCAGACCCGCCGCTTCGGCCTGCCCGAAGGGCACACCACCATGGGCAGTGTGCTCACGGTGCGGCCCGCGCGGGTCCTGGAATACCTCTGGGACACCGACGTTCTGCACTGGGAACTCACCCCCGACGGCTCCGGCGGGTGCTGGCTCACCCTCACCCACACCACCGACGACGAGGAGGACGCCCTCGCACACGGCGCCGCCTGGCACGCCGGGTTCGAGGTGGTCGAGGCGCAGTTGGAGGAACGTCCGGTCGACTGGTCGATCTGGGACCGCGCAGCCGAACTCAGCGCGCACTACCAGGGAAGCTCGGGCTGAGCCGAGCGCCGCAGCGGGACCCGGGCTGATCGCCGGACCCGGGACCGGGCGGACAGGCTAGCGGCGCGCCCCACGTCGCACGGGAGCCGAACCGACGCCGCCGAGATCGTGCTCCCGGGCGGACGTGTGTGCCACGATGCGCGCGCCCCAGGCTCCGACCGCGTCCCAGTCCCGGAAGTCGCCGCAGGGGGCGCCGACCATCCTGACGACCATCCGTTCGCCGGTGCCGAGCACCGCCGGATCGAGCTTCCCCGGGAAGGTGCGATGTTCGACGGCCCCGACCCGCTCGGCGACGGCGCACGCGTCGTAGCACGTGTTCACCGACCTTCCGCCCGAAGCGACCGGGCCCGAAGAGAACAGATAGACGTCGCGTTCCCGCAGTTCGGCCGCGTACCGCTCCGCGAACTCCCGCGCGCTGCGCAGCCAGCGACTGCGGTAGACGGCGCTGCCGAGCACCACGACGTCGTACGCGTCGACCTCGTCGACATGTTCGGGCGCGTTCACGTCGACCTGCGCGCCGTGGTGACGCATCGACGCGGCCAGCGCTGTCGCGATCTCCGCGGTCGAGCCGTGCCGACTGGCCACCGAAACAAGAACCTTCATCACTACCCTCCGGACCCGCGTCGAACCATGATCACCCCCGAACCGGGCCTTGACCAGTGCCGAAGTGCTCTTTGCCCGGTATCGGCAGATCACAGTCGGACGAATCACCTCATACCGGACCGCGTGGCAAGGTGGAGGCAACGCGCATTGAGAAGGAGCAGATGGATGCCCAGCACATCGCCGGCGACCGTCGCGGAAGAGGCGGAACGCAAGTACTCCGCCACCGGCGAGCGGCCGCTCCCGGACCTGACGGGACTGCCGTCCGTCGATGCGATCGACGTCGACCGGTTCGAATTGTCGGCCCAGTACTACGACACCGCCGACCTGAACCTGCTGCGCTCGAAGGTCACGCTCCGCAGACGTGAGGGCGGCGACGACGCGGGGTGGCATCTCAAACTGCCGTCCGGTGTCGACACCCGCACCGAACTGCACTTCCCCCTCGGCGACGACTCCGCCGAGGACGTCCCCGCAGACCTCGGGTCCCTGTTGCGCGGCGTCCGGCGCGGCGCCCCGTTGGGCCTGGCCGCTCTGCTCGTGACCCGACGACACCGGCACCGGCTCCGGGCGTCGGACGGCCGCCTCATCGCGGAGGTGGTGGTCGACGACGTCGACGCCGTGCGCGGAGCCGACGGATCCGAGATCCGCTGGAAGGAGATCGAGGTCGAGTGGAATTCCGCCCTCGGCGACAAGACGATCGACCGATTCCTCACGGCGCTCGAGGAACGCTTCGCGGCCTCCGGGATCACCCGTTCGGAGAGCCCATCGAAGCTCCACCGCGTGCTCGGCGATCTGATCCCCGCCCGCCCGCCGATCGCGAAGGGACTGATCCCGATACGCGACTATCTCTCGAGCGAACTGCACACCCTGGCGCTGTCGGACATCGCCGTCCGGCGCGACGCACCCGACGCGGTGCACAGCATGCGCAAGGCCGCGCGGCGTCTGCGCAGCGCGTTGCAGACCTATTCCGACGAGATCGTCGTCGATCACGATCTCGTCGACGAACTCCGTTGGCTCGGAAGACGTCTCAGCTCTTCGCGTGATCTCGAGGTCCAGTGGGAACGGCTCGCCGAGCGCGTGGCGGACATCCCGGTCGACTCGCACCGGGAGGCGACGAGAGCCCGTATCGACGAGTACTTCTCGGCGAGATCGGAGGCCGCCCGCCTCGAGGCCGTCGATAGCCTGGACTCGGATCGGTACGTCGGGCTGCTCTCCCGCCTCGACGCGGCGATCGACGACCTCGCTCCCGCCACCGAAGCGGCCGGCGCACGTCCGAAGGTGGCGCGGAAGGAACTGCTGCGTGCGATCGCAGCGTTGTCGAAGAAGGTCTCGCGCCGCGTCGACAGGGTCGGCGACGCCGAGAACCCGGCGGAACGGGACGCGCTCATGCACCGGGCACGCAAGGGCGCCAAACGGATGCGATACGCCATCGAGGTGATCGCGCCGATGCATCCGAAGCGGTCCGGACGGATCCTCGACCGGTTCGACGACTTCCAGGATCTGCTCGGCGAATTCCAGGACTCAGTCGTCGCGCGGGAACACCTCCTGGACATGCTCTCCGAGCAGGGGCACACCGCCGAGACCAGTTTCGGGCTCGGGATCCTGTTCCGCATCGAGACCGAGATCGGCGACGCGCAGGCCGCGCACCTGGACGGCGGCTGGAGGAAGGCCCACCGCTCCGCCCGCCGATTGTGGTCCTGATCGAGGTCCGAAGTCCCTGGTCCGGGTCTCCCCGATCAGGGATCATGAAGATCGTCGAATCCGGGTCACAGCCGCGTCGTGGCGGTAACGTGGCCTCGGGCCGACCTGCGCACGGGAAGCCGCGCGCTGCAACGAGAAGGAGACATCGATGAGCACACCGAGCACCCGCAAGGCAGTCGTCGCAGGCGTCGACGGCTCCGAAACGGCTGTGGCGGCAGCGCGGTGGGCCGGCGCCGTCGCGTCACGTATCGGAGCGCCCCTCCACCTCGTGCACTCGATGCCCCCGGAGGGCATCTTCTACAGCGAGGCCGCGGTACTGGTGCAGTCGCAGATGATCCAGCAGCTCGAGGAGGACGGCAAGAAACTCCTCGCCGACGCCGCCGAACGGGTCCGCGCCGACCACCCCGATCTCGAGGTCAGCAGCTTCATCGGCCCCGGTCCCGCAGCCAAGTCGCTGCTCGAGGCCGCCGAGGACGCACGCCTGGTCGTCATGGGCGCCACCGGTGCGGGTGCGCTCGAGAACTTCCTGCTCGGCTCCACCGTTCTGCGCGTCGCGAACCATGCACCCTGCCCGGTGGTCGTGTGGCGCGGCAGCACCGATTCTCCGCTGCCCGATTCCCGGCCGATCGTCGTCGGTGTGGACGGCAGCGAATTGTCCGCTGCCGCAGTCACTCACGCATTCAATCTCGCATCGGCCCTCGGGGTTCCGCTTCGGGCCGTGCACTCCTGGCTCGGTGATGCCGCACTCGGCGTCGGCGCCACGGCCGCACTGGTGGACTGGGATGCCGTGGAGACCGCGGAGACCGCGGTTCTCGCCGAGACGCTTGCCGGCTGGAGCGATCGCTACCCCGATGTCACCGTCGAGCGTGTGATCGACCGGGGACCGGCCTCGAAGGTCCTGCTCGCGCACCTCGACGACGCCCAACTCGTCGCGGTCGGCAGCCACGGGCGTGGCCAGTTCCGCGCCGCCCTGCTCGGATCGACGAGCCAGAACCTGCTGCACAAGGCTCCGTGCCCGGTGCTCATCGCACGCAAGGTCTAGACCCGACCGTTCCGGCCGACGGGGATCGCTTCGACGAAGCGATCCCCGTTCGCCGTTCCCGGGGAACGCGTTCACCGGGGCACGTTCACCAGGGCGCAGGACCGAGTGTGGTCTCCAGCCACGCCGCGTCGACGGTCTCGACACCCGTATCGATCGACACCGCCTCCGGCCACGGGTCCCGCCGCCGGAGTTGCCGCTCGAGCACGGCAGGGGTCGCATCGGAGGCGTCGTCGCCGCGTTCGGCGCGGGATGCCATCCGCTGCAGCAGGATTCCCTTGTCCGCACGGCATTCGATCTCGATGACGTCCACTGCGCCGCCGTCGGCGACCTTGCGGGCCGCGTCGCGTTGGCCGGACGACAACCAGGTCGCGTCCAGCACGACGGATCGTCCCCGGGCGAGAGCGCTCCCGGCCCGGCGCAGCAGTTCCCCGTAGGTGGCCTCCGTATGCGCCGGCGCGTACAGGCCGGCATCCGTGCCGTCGCCGGTGCGGTCGGTGGGCTCCAGACCCACCAACTCCTTCCGGACGACGTCGCTGCGCAGCACATCCGCTCCGAGATACGCACCGACCTCGCGCGACAATGTCGTCTTGCCGGTCGCGGAGACACCACCGACGAGCACCATGCGCACACGTCCACGGTCGAGATGTCCCTCGAGCAGCTCGACGAAACCGGTCGCCGTCTCCCGCGCCGCTGCATCGCCCTGCTCGTAGCGCAGGGCGGTCACCTTCGCGCGCACCAGCGCTCGATAGGCGATGTAGTGGTGCACGAGCGAGAAGGGTGGATGATCACCCGAGACCTCGCTGTACCGCTCGAGCAGTCGCCGCGCCGCGGACTCGGCGCCGAGACGTTCGAGATCCATTGCGAGGAAGGCGAGATCGAGCACTGCATCGCCGTAGCGCAACTCGTCGTCGAACTCGAGACAATCGATGATGCGCGGACCGTCGTCGAGACAGAAGATGTCGTCGGCGAGCAGGTCGCCGTGCCCGTCCACGGCCCGGCCCGCCGCGATGCGTTCGTCGAACAGCACCGTCCGGCCTGCGAGATAGCGGTGCACGGACTCCCCGATCCGCGCCAATACTCCGGCACGATCCGCCCCCACCTCCAGCCGGCCGAGATGGTCGAGGCTGAGATCCCACAACCGGGCGACGAAGTCCGCGGAGGCACACCGGTCGATCTCAGGACCGTGCGGCGAGGAGGCGTGCAGTGCGGCGACCTGCCGTGCCACCTCGTCGATCACCGCCGACACGTCCTCACCTCGGCGGACCGCCGCGGCCAGGCGCCGATCGTCGGGCAGCCGCACCATCTCGACGAGGTGCTCGCACAGCTGTCCGTCCGGGCCGTGGACGTCCGCGACACCCAGGTAGACGTCCGGTGCGAGACGCCGGTTGAGCTCCACCTCCCGGTGGCAGATCCGTTCGCGGGCCTCACGCGTGCGGTTGTCGAGGAAGCCCAGGTCGAGCGGCTTCTTCAACTTGTGCACGCGGTCGCCGACGAAGAAGACCACCGACGAATGCGTCTCCCTCACTCCCGCGTATCCGACACCGTCCGGTCCGGCACCTGTGCTCACTGCGCCCTCCCTGCCGTCGGCGGATCCCACCGAGTCCTCTCGTCCATCACATTGTCGATCAGGCACCCCGTCGCTGCATCCGCATCGGTACCTCTGCACAGTGTCGGCGTTCTCGTCCGGATCGCCCGAACGAACCGGCCGCGACAGGTAGCTTTCACACCGGGGCGACTTCTGGACGGGGTGAGATGAGGAACGATCAACTGAGCCTGGCACGCGAAGACGGCACTGCGAGGGCCGACGACGGGCCCACGGTGGCGGTCGTGGCGTACACGACCGCTCTCGAGCGGACGATGATCGAGGAGTGGCTGCGCTCGGACGAGGTTCCCGCCGAGTACCGCACACCGACCCGGCCCGAGTCGCTCGACCTCGACTCGCGGGTGCTCGCCGAGGAGCTCGTGACCCGTACCGACGACCCGCTGATCCTGCCCGTGCGGGTCGTGTGGCTCCCGGCCGAGCGCGACGGTGCGCGGCGTGTCCGGTTCTCCGACGTCCTCGCCCTCACCAACCCGCGCAATCCGAATCTGCTGCTGCAGAAATGGCTCGTGCGCAGGGGCGCGGACCGCCACCGGATCGTCGTCGCGCAACCGGCCCGCCTGTCCGAACTGCGGGAGGCGCTCAGCATGGAGGGCGGTGACGGCGACGACGCGGCACTCGCGCGGTACGTGACCCGCCGCGCCGTCGTCGCACTCGAACGCGCCGAGCGAGCGGTGATCGGCGACCGCTACAAGGTCCCGCGGCTCGTCGCCGCTCAGATCATGGACTCGCCGATCTTCCGGCGCCGCCTCGACGAGATCGCCGCCGAGCACGGACTCTCCCGCGCCGAGGTCGAGGCGCGGGCCCGCAGTTCGCTCGACGAACTCGTGGCCGTGCAGTCACGACTGGTCACCGACCTGTTCTCGCAGGCGATGCGACCGCTGCACGCGGCGGCGTGGACCGTGCACGCCGACGAGTCCGGCCTGCGCGCACTGCGTGAGTCCAACCGCCGGTACTCCCTGGTCTTCCTCCCCTCGCACCGGTCCTACGCCGATGCCTTCGTGCTGGGCGACATCCTGGCGGCGAACGATTTTCCGGGCAACCACATCATGGGCGGGGCCAACCTCACCTTCTGGCCGATCGGTCCGGTCGCCCGCCGCACCGGCACGGTGTTCATCCGGCGCAGCTTCGCCGACGACGACGTCTACAAGGCCGCGCTCGAGGAGTACTTCGCGTTCCTGCTGAGCAAGCGGTTCAACCTCGAGTGGTACTTCGAGGGCGGCCGGACCCGCACCGGCAAGCTCCGTCCCCCGCGCTACGGGCTGCTCAGCTACGTGGCCAACGCGATCCGCGGCGGACGGGTCGAGGACGCGATGCTGGTGCCGGTCTCGATCACCTACGAGGGACTCGCCGAGGTCGCGGCGGTCGCCGCCGAGCAGACCGGCGCGACGAAGAAGCCCGAGGGCCTGGGATGGCTCGTGCGTTACGCCCGCAATCAGCGCAAGCGGGCCGGGAACGTGTACGTGCGCTTCGGCGATCCCGTGTCGATGCGCGAACTGCTGGTCGCCGGTGGGGATCCGGACCTGGCCGCACCGGCGCTGGCCGCCGACCCGTCCGCGGCGCCGACGGACCCGGAGGAGATACGGGCGCTGCGCCGCAAGGCGCTGCAGAAGGTCGCCTTCGAAGTCGCGGTCGGTATCAACTGCAACACGCCCGTGACGGTGAACTGCCTGGTCACCCTCGCTCTGCTGGGTGTGCGCGACCGCTCGCTGACGCTCGAGGAGGTGCGGGCCGTCATCGCACCGGTCCGCCGCTATCTCGATCGCCGAGGTGTCCCGCAGGGCGGCCTGCCCATCCTCGACGTCGAGGGTGGGCTCGAGGATGTGCTCTCGTCGCTCACCCACGCGGGCGTGGTCACCACCTACGCCGGCGGGGAGGAGCCCGTCTACTCGATCCAGCCGGGTCAGCATCTCGTCGCGGCGTTCTACCGCAACAGCGGCGTGCACTGGTTCGTCAACCGGTCGATCATGGAGCTGGCCATCCTCTACGCGCACGCCAATCCCGGCGACGATCCCGCCCGGGTGGCGTGGGACGAGGCGAAGAATCTGCGCGACCTGCTGAAGTTCGAGTTCTTCTTCCCCGACCGCGACACCTTCGAGGCCCAGATGCGCGACGAGCTGGCCTGGCTCGTCCCGTCCTGGGGCGACACGCTGCCGACGAAGGACGAAGCGCTCACCGGTCTCGTCGAGACAGGCTTCTTCATGTCGCACCGCACGCTGCGGTCGTTCTTCGACGCGCAGCTCGTCGTCGCCGAGCGCCTCGCCGTCCGGGACCCGGAGCTCGAGGTCGACCGCGCCGCCTTCCTGTCGGAGTGTGTCGCGGTGGGCCGGCAGATGCTGCTGCAGCGCCGCCTGTACGGGCCGGAATCGGTGTCGTCGGAGTTGTTCGCGTCCGCGCTCGATCTGGCGCGCAATCGAGGACTGCTCGACCGCGACGAGGACCCCGAGATCGTCCGCGAGCGCAGGAAGGCCTTCGCAACGGAGCTGTCGGAGTTGGCCCAGCGGGTCGCGTTGGCCGAGTCGCTCGACGTGTCGAACAGAAAGGTGGAACGGTGAACCTCGAGCAGGCCCTCGAACGGGTGCGCACGGGTCCACAGGGACCCGAGGTGGCGGCCTTCTTCGATTTCGACGGCACCATCGTGCACGGCTTCTCCGGTGTCCACTTCTTCCGCGACCGGGTGCTCGCCGGGAAGGTCTCCGCGTCCGAACTGGCCGCGACGATGATCAACGGGATCCGCGGGACGGAAACCGAGGAGGACTTCGAACGCTTCGTCGCGATCGCCTTCAAGGCGTGGCGCGGTCACACCGAGGAGGAGCTCTACGAGATCGGCCGCCGGTTGTTCATGACGACGATCGCCGGGCATCTGTATCCGGAGGCGTGGCAGCTCATCGGCGCACACCAGAACGCGGGCCACACGGTGGTGATCGCCTCGTCGGCGTCCCGCTACCAGATCCAGGCGGCCGGGGACGCGCTGGGCGTCGAGCACATCCTGTTCACCCCACTCGAGGTCGAGAACGGTGTCCTCACCGGGCGGGTCGACGGGAAATCGCTGTGGCGCAGCGGTAAAGCGGAGGCGGCGCGCAATTTCATCGAGACGCACGGCATCGACGCCGAGGCCAGCTACACCTATTCCAACGGTGGTGAGGACGTGGAGTTCCTGGCCGTCGCCGGCAACCCCACCGCTACCAACCCCGACCGAACACTCACCCGCGTCGCCATCGAACGCGACTGGCCGATCATGCGGTTCCGGCCGCGCGGTACGCCGGGAGCCCGTGAACTCGTCCGCACCGCCGCCGCCTACGGTGGGATGTTCGGCTCGGTATGGACGGGCCTCGGTCTCGGCCTGATCAACCGCAGCCGCAAGACGGCGCTCGACTCGATCATCAGCATCGGCACCGAGGTCTCCCTGGCCCTGGCCGGAGTGGACGTACGCATCGTCGGGGAAGCGAATGCGTGGGCCGCCCGGCCGGCGGTGTTCATCTTCAACCACCAGAGTCAGGTCGACCCGGTGGTGCTGGCCAAGGTCCTGAGGCAGGACTTCACGGGCGTGACGAAGAAGGAGATGGCCAACGACCCGTTGTTCGGTCCGCTCCTACGGTTCGTCGGCGCCACCTTCGTCGACCGCACGAACACCGAACGGGCGGTCGCGGCGCTCGGACCCGTCGTCGACACCCTCCGCGAGGGAACGTCGGTCGTCATCGCACCCGAGGGCACGCGCTCGCTGACCCCGGCGATCGGCAGGTTCAAGAAGGGCGCCTTCCACATCGCGATGCAGGCCGGTGTCCCGATCGTGCCGGTCGTGATCCGCAACGCCGGCGAGATCCTGTGGAAGCACTCGACCCTGCTGCGCTCGGGCACCGTCGACGTGGCGGTGCTCGAACCGATCGACGTGAGCGAGTGGTCGCAGGAGAACCTCGACGAACACATCGCCGAGGTCGAGGACCTCTACCGCCGCACACTGTCGAACTGGCCCACCGAATAGATGACGAACGAGCCCGTGGAATCCGAGGAGCCGGACGACAACGGACCCGACCAGAGCACGAACGGCGAGAACGGGCGGCTCACCCCGAAGGGACGCCGGTATCTCAAGTGGATCGTCGGCGTGCTGCTCGTCGTGGTGCTCACCGTCGAGATCGTGCTCGTGTGGCCGGAGCTGTCCGACAGTGTCCGTGGTCTCGGAAACCTCCACTGGGGCTGGGTCGCGGCGGCGGTGTTCGCGTCGATGGCGGAGATGTCGACCTTCGCACGGGTGCAGCGGGCGTTGCTCTCCGCGGCCGGCGTGAAGGTCTCGCAACGGCAATCGCTTTCGGTGGCCCTGGCAGCGAACTCCATGAGTGTGACCCTGCCGGGCGGGCCGGTGGTGGGGACGACCTTCACCTACCGGCAGATGCGCCACTGGGGCGCGACCCCGGTGGTGGCGACCTGGCAGCTGGTCATGGCCGGACTCCTGCAGGCCGCCGGACTCGCACTGCTGGGCCTCGTCGGCGCTCTGCTCGTCGGTGCCAGCAACAATCCGTTCTCGCTGATCTTCTCGATCGGCGGTCTGCTGCTGCTGGTCGTGCTCATGCAGTACGCGGCCGGCAACCCGGGTTCGTTCGAATCGATCGGCCTGATCGCCCTGAGAAGCCTGAACCGGCTGCGGAAGAAGCCCGAGCAGGCGGGTGCGCGGGCGTGGCGGAAGATCGTTGCCCAGTTGAGCGCGGTGCAACTCGATCGTCCACACGCGGCCCGCGCGTTCGGCTGGTCGCTGAGCAACTGGGTGTGCGACGGTGCGTGCCTGGCGTTCGCCGCGTACGCGGTCGGTGGCGCGCCGAGCCTGGCCGGTATCGCGGTCGCCTACGCTGCCGGCACCGCCACCAGCCGTGCCATCCCCCTGCTCCCCGCCGGTCTGGGTGTCATGGATGCCGTGCTCGTCCCGGCGCTCACCGCCTCCGGCATGACCGGCGCGCAGGCCCTGTCGGCGGTGGTCGTGTACCGGCTGATCAGTTTTGTGCTCGTCGCCGCGGTCGGCTGGGTCGTCTTCGCATTCCGCTACCGGAACGTCGGCGAGGAGGAGGACGAGGACGACGCTCCCCCGGACCTGCGGATCTGGGACGACGACTGAAGACGCCGACCCGAAAAGATCGCCTGCGTGCCGGTCGGGGCGCTAGCGTTGTCCTCCATCCGAATGAATGGAGGACGAGCTCCGTGGCACAGCACGAGGTCACACACAAACGGGAGGTCTGGTCGGGCCGGTCCGTGTTCATCATGGCCGCAATCGGTTCGGCGGTCGGACTCGGCAACATCTGGCGCTTCCCGTACATCGCTTACGAGAACGGGGGTGGCGCATTCCTGATCCCGTATCTGGTAGCGCTGCTGACCGCGGGCATCCCGCTGTTGTTCCTCGACTACGCGATCGGGCACAAGTTCCGGGGAGCGCCCCCGCTGGCGTTCCGCCGGCTGCGCCGCGGCGCGGAGTTCATCGGCTGGTGGCAGGTACTGGTCTGCTTCGTGATCGGCGTGTACTACGCCGTGATCGTCGCGTGGGCCCTGCGCTACACCTTCTTCTCGCTCACCGAGGCCTGGGGGGACGACCCCGAGGGCTTCCTCATCGAGGACTTCCTCCAGCAGGACGGGGACGCGACCTTCGGCCTGAGCTTCGTCCCCGGAGTGGCCTGGACGCTGCTGCTGGTCTGGATCGCGGTGCTCGGGGTGCTCGCACTCGGGGTCCAGCGCGGCATCGGCAACGCGAACCGCTTCTTCGTTCCGCTGCTGGTCCTGCTGTTCGCAGTTCTCGTCGTGCGGTCGCTGACCCTCGAGGGTGCGACTGACGGCCTGAACGCCTTCTTCAGCCCCGACTGGTCGGCGCTGACCGACACAGGGGTGTGGATCGCGGCGTACGGACAGATCTTCTTCTCGCTGTCCGTCGCGTTCGGCATCATGGTGACCTACTCGTCGTACCTGAAGCGGAAGACGAACCTCACCGGTTCGGGTCTCGTCGTCGGGTTCTCGAACTCGAGCTTCGAGGTGCTCGCCGGTATCGGTGTCTTCTCCGCGCTGGGCTTCATGGCGCAGGCGCAGGGTGTCCAGATCAGTGAGGTCGTGGCCGGTGGCATCGGGCTCGCGTTCATCGCGTTCCCGGCGATCATCTCGAGCATGCCGGGCGGCCCGTTCTTCGGTGTGCTGTTCTTCGGCTCGCTCGTCTTCGCCGGCTTCACCTCGATGATCAGCATCATCCAGGTGACCGTCTCGGCGTTCCAGGACAAGACGGGCATGAGCAAGGTGCCTGCGGTGCTCGCCGTCGGCGGGGTGTCGGCGATCGTGTCGCTGTTGCTCTTCCCCACCACCACCGGCCTGAACACCCTCGACGTGGTGGACCGCTTCGCGAACCAGTTCGGCATCGTGGGTGTCGCGTTCGTCGCCCTCGTGGTGGTCGCGTGGATCTACCGGCGACTGCCCGAACTGCGCGATCACCTCAACTCGGTGTCGTCGTTCAAGATCGGTGCAGGATGGATGTTCTTCACCGGCATCCTCACGCCGATCCTCCTCGGGTACATGCTCTTCAGCGAGATCCGTGACCGCATCCGCGACGGCTACGGTGGCCTGCCCGACAGCCTGGTCCTCGCCTTCGGCTGGAGCGTGCAGGCGGCCGTCATCGTGCTGGCGGTGGTGCTGTCGTTCATCCCGTGGCGGAAGGGCATCGACCTCGAATACGAGCTCGACGAGAACCGTCCCCTCACCCCGTCGGCAACCGACGGCACGTCCTCAGGAGGTACCCAGTGAGCGGAGCAGCCATCGGCATGATGTTCCTCGCCCTCATCACCCTCTGGGGTGGTCTGTTGCTGAGCATCCTGCATCTCCGGAGGCATCCGGACGATCCCGACGCCTAGTCGGGTCACCGGCCACCGGGCCGGTCACCATTCGATAACACCGCGGGGCGGCGCACCGGAAGGGCGCCGCCCTTGTGGTCTCCTGGAGCGGTCGCACTCTAAACCTCTACTTTAGAGTTAGGTAGAGCCCGTCCGGGTGTCACGACCCACAGGAGGAGAACCCCACATGAGCCGCAGACACCGCAATCGGATGCGTCGCATCTCGGCCGCCGCAGCCCTGACCGTCGCCGCCGGCCTGGCACTTCCCGCCGTCGCCGGCGCCGAGCCCGCACCCGCGGAACCGGCAGCACCGGCGGAAGCGCCCGCCACCAGCCCGCTCGTGAGCTCTCTCGAGACCCTCCGCGCGCTGCCCGGCGTCGATCGAACCGCCCTCGCTGCCGCCGAAGCGATCGCGAACGCACGCGGGAGCGCGGTCGACGCGGCCGAAGCGACCCCGCTCGGCGCCTACGAGGACGGCATGGAGTTCCTGCGTCGCCTCGGCGTCGAACCGTTCCTCTACCCCACCGGCGCACCGTTCTGCACAGCCGACGGCGACCTGCCGCTGGGCATCGTGCCCGCCGTTGCAGGCGCCCTACCCGGGCCGTGGCCGAACTCCGACATCCCGTTCCTGTCGGAGAACCTGAACGTCGTCTCCCCCGCCGAGACGCTCTTCGCCTTCGTCCCGGTCGGCCTCGAGGAGGACGCCGACACCTCGGGCATCCAGCTCGCGTGGTTCAACGTCAACACCTTCCAGGGCGGTTTCGTGCCGATGGGCACGCCGGAGGAGGCGGCCGCGGGCGCCATCCCGGCCGGCGTCCCCGCACAGGCCCGCGGCATCGTCGAGCAGGCGATCACGACCTTCATCGCCGACACGCTGCCGCTGGGTGGCGTGCGGGTCGCGCCGGTCGAGACGGGGTCGGGCACCGTGCTCTCGGCCGTCTTCGGCAACGTCCGCAACGGCGACGCGCAGTGCTTCTTCCTGCCCACGATCGGCATCGTGGACGTGCCCGCCTGATCGACCCGGTACCGAAGAGCGAACTCGAACTGCAGCGGGTGGGCGTCAGCTCGCCCGCTGCAGTCGGTTCAGCCGGTCGAACACGAGCGTGACGGCGGTGTCCATGTGGGCGAGAACCTCCTCGACCGACTGCCGGCCCGCCACCCAGGCGACCAGCGCCGACATCCACACGTCGGCGATGATCCGCACGGCGTTGAGGACCTCTTCGGTGACGATGTCGATGCCCGCCGCCTGGGCGAACAAGCGGGTGAGCACCTCACCGAGACGGTCGAGTTCGGGTGCCGAGGACGCGTCGGCGAACATCGCCGCCCGGATCAGCGCGTCGTAACGCAGCGGGTTCTCGGACAGACGCGGCATCACCCCGCGCAGGACGCCCATGAGGCGCTCGGCGGCACTGTCGCCCGGGATCTCCGCGGTGGTCACAGCCTCGGCGGCGGTCTCGAATTCGAGTACGAGCGCCACGACGAGCAGGTGGTTCTTCGACGGGAAGTACCGGTAGACCGTGCCGAGGGCGACACCGGATCGATCTGCGACCGCCCGCATCTGCACGGCGTCGTAACCACCCTCCGAGGCGAGCTCCTCGGCAGAGGCGATGATCCGCATGTATCGCGCCCGCTGCGCCGGCCGCAGGCCTGCACCGGGCGACTGGGTGGACCCGAGGGCCGGTCGTGAGGTCTGCGTCGACGCCGACTCCTCGCCCGCTGTCTCCGTCGTCGACTGCTCCGTCATCACGTCACCTTCCGTTCATGCCCGTTTCGAGGATAGTTCAGCGTGGCGTGCCTGCCTTTTCGTACCGCCGACCGGCCATAACCGGACAGGTGTCCGGAAATCTCTTCCCTCCGGATGTAGAACGCGTTACATTTTCTCCGTCACCGTCTGGAGAGGGGCTGCTGTGCGCCACGGAATCACCCTGTTCACGAGCGACCGGGGAATCCGTCCCGATGTCGCCGCCTCGACCGCGGAAAGTCGCGGTTTCGACAGTTTCTACGTACCCGAACACACCCACATCCCGATCCGCCGCGAATCCGCACACCCGGGAACGGGCAACGAGACCCTCCCCGACGACCGCTACATGCGCACCCTCGATCCGTGGGTTGCACTGGGCCTCGCAGCCGCGGTGACGTCGACGATCAAGCTGGGCACCTCCGTCGCGCTTCCCCTCGAGCACGACCCCATCACGCTCGCCAAGACCATCGCGAGCCTCGATCATCTCTCCGGTGGCCGCGTGCACTTCGGCGTCGGATTCGGTTGGAACGCCGAGGAACTCGCCGACCACGGTGTACCGCCGAAGAAGAAGCGCACTGCCCTGCGCGAATATCTCGAAGCGATGCAGGCGCTGTGGACCGAGGAGGAGGCCTCCTACGCGGGCGATTTCGTCGCGTTCGGTCCGAGCTGGGCGTGGCCGAAACCCGTGCAGCAGCCACGGCCCCCGATCTTCCTCGGCGCCGGCTCCACCGACCGCAACTTCGGCTGGATCGTCCGCCACGCCGACGGGTGGATCACCACACCCACGGAGGACAACGTCGTCGACAACGTCGCCCGTCTGCACAAGGCGTGGGCCGACGCCGGTCGTACCGGAACTCCCGAAATCCTCGCTCTGGCAGGACGTCACGACGCCGAACAACTGAAACTCTGGGAGGACGCCGGGGTCACCGAGGTGATCTTCGGACTGCCCGACCGCGCCCAGGACGACGTCGTCGCGTACATCGACAGACTCGCCTCGAAACTCGACCACTGATCACCGACCCGAACGGACCCCGATGAGCACCGATCTCCACCCCCTCCCCGCCGACAGCGTCTCCACCTGGGACCACGAAGCCGACGTCGTCGTCGCCGGTTACGGCATCGCCGGCGTCTCGGCGTCCATCGAGGCCGCCCGCGCGGGTGCCGACGTGCTCGTGCTCGAGCGGACCGGCGGGTGGGGCGGCGCGGCCTCGCTGTCGGGCGGCATCGTCTACCTCGGCGGCGGCACGCCGCTGCAGAAGGCCCTCGGGTTCGAGGACACACCCGAGAACATGAAGGCGTTCATGCTCGCCGCACTCGGGCCGGGAGCCGACGAAGCGAAGATCACCGAGTACTGCGAGGGCAGCGTCGAACACTACGAGTGGCTCGTCGACAACGGTGTGGTGTTCAAGGAGAGCTTCTGGGGCGAACCCGGCTGGGAGATCCCCGGCGACGACGGGCTGATGTACTCCGGCGGCGAGAACTCCGCACCCTTCAACGAGATCGCGACGCCCGCCCCGCGCGGCCACGTCCCGCAGATGACCGACAAGCGTACCGGCGAGAAGGGCGGCGGGTACATGCTCATGCAGCCGCTCTCACAGGTCGCCGAAAGCCTCGGCGTGCGCGCCGAATACGACGTTCGGGTGCAGCGGTTGATCGTCGACGGCGACGGACGCGTCGTGGGCCTGGCGGCCAAGCAGTACGGCAAGGACGTCCACATCCGGGCCCGCCGCGGCGTCGTCCTCGCGACCGGCAGTTTCGCGTACAACAAGGAGATGGTCGAGTCGTACGCGCCGCAGCTCAGCGGTCGCCCGGGTGCGGCCATCGAAGAGCACGACGGCCGCGCGATCCGCATGGCGCAGGCGCTCGGCGCCGATCTCGCGCACATGGACGCCACCGAGGTCGCCTTCTTCGGCGACCCGCAGTTGATGGCCCGCGGCATCCTCGTCAACGGCCGTGGTCAGCGCTACGTCCCCGAGGACACCTATCCCGGTCGCATCGGCCAGCTGACGCTGCTGAAGAACGACAACCAGGCGTATCTGATCATCGACGAACAGGCATACGAGGAGGGCTGTGCGGCAACGAGTTCGACACCCTTCTTCCGGTTCCGCCCGAAGTGGGTCGCGGAGACCGTCGCCGAACTCGAATCCGACATGGAACTGCCGGCCGGAACATTGCAGGCGACCGTCGAGGTCTACAACAGGCATGCGGAGAACGGCAGCGATCCGGTGCTGGGCAAGAAGAGCGAGTGGGTCAAGCCCATCGGCAGTCCGATCGCCGCGCTCGACCTCCGCAACTGTACAGCCGGTTTCACGCTCGGCGGTCTGCGCACCTCGGTGAACTCGGAGGTGCTCCACGTGTCCGGCGATGCGATCCCCGGCCTGTTCGCCGCGGGTCGCTGCACGTCGGGTGTGTGCGCGTGGGGGTATGCGAGCGGCACGTCGCTGGGCGACGGAAGCTTCTTCGGGCGTCGCGCCGGTTTGTCGGCCGCGAAGGGCTGAGCCGGAACGGTTCCGGTGGCCACGGCCACCGGAACTACCCACCCGATCAGAACACGCGGTCCAGGTCGCGCGAGACGATGTGGTCGGCGCCGTACTCGGCGAGCGCCGCGATCGTCATGGACGGATTGCACGCTCCGGTCGATCCCGGGATCTTTGCGCCGTCCACCACGTACAAGCCGGACTGGCCGTGCACGCGACCGGCGTCGTCGCACACCGCCCCGAACGGCGCACCGCCGAGCGGATGGAAAGTGTTGATGTCGACGGCGTTGACGTCGATGACGATCGAAGCCGGTCCCGCGATCCGCCGGATGCGGGCCTCGATCGCGCGGGTGAGTTCCCGGTCGTACGCCTGATCCCAGTTCAGGACCGCATCGTCGCGGCCGGCGTCGTAGTGCCACACTCCTCGGCCGTCGACGATCCCCAGACCGATCATCGTGGTCGTTCCCACATCGACAGGGAACGGCACCGGGCCGGTGACGATCATCAACGGCCCGGCGGGGTCGGTGTAGTCGCGCATACCCACACAGGCGGGCCCGCCCTGATGATCGCCGGGGCTGACGAGCGGACTCGTCACGGCGAACACCCGATCACCGTTGTTGCCCCATCCCGTTCCGACGCCGTCGGGAAGATCGGGGACGAATCCCTTGGCCTTCGCCTTCACGAGAAGACGGGTGGTGCCGGCCGATCCGGCGCCGAGGAACAGCGCCGGCGTGTGGATCCTCTTCCGTTCGAGAACCGTTCCGTCCGTGTGGATCCGGTCGACGTGCACGATCCAGGTGCCGTCCGGTGCCCGCTCGATGTCGTCGACCCGGTGCAGCGGCGCGACCGTGACGTGCCCGGTGCGTTCGACTTCGGCGAGGTAGGTGACGTCGACCGAGAACTTCCCGCCGTTGTTGACTCCGTAGATGACGTCGCCCGTCGTATAGGACGGTTTCAGTTCCCCGGTCAGCTCCCGTCGCGCGAAGTCCCAGTCGATGCACATCGGGACCCTGAACGTGTCGTAGCCCTCCGCGCTCGCACGATCCAGGAAGTGCTTCGACGACCGGTACCGATCGTGGTCGAGCAGATCGTCCGGGACGGTCGCGACCCGCAGCATCCGCGCCACCCGCCGGTAGTGGTCGGAGGCCAGCAGGTCGTAGTCGATACGCGAGGACACCGAATCGGAGAACCGCTGCCCGTCCGGTTGCACGGTCATGCCGTGATAGGCCAGCGAACTCCCGCCGACCCCTGCGCCGCACATGACGTCCATGCCGTTCCCCGGAACCCGTTCGATGAGCCCGGTGAACGGTTCGGTCGGGATCGGCGGAGTACCGGTCATCACCGGGGCGGACGACAACCACGACATCCGCCGGTCCGGTTGCAGCATGTGAGGGAACGTCTCGGCGTTCGGTCCCGTGGGCCAGCGGATGCCCCGTTCGAGGACCAGCGTCTGCACACCGGCCCGGCCGAGATGCAGCGCGGTGATCGCACCGCCGAAACCGCTGCCCACGACGACCGCCCGATGGCGCTCCTCGGTGACCTCGGCGCGTGCGCGTGGGATCGGGGACAACGACAACGCGGCAACGGCGGCACCGCCGACGACGGTTCCCCGCAGGAAGGTACGGCGGGACAGCGCAGTATTCACGAATGGCTCTCCTGGAGCGTGGTCAGACAACCGTGAGCGGGAGGGGAATTCCCCGATCCTCGAAGACGAAGGACGAACCCGTACTGAAGCGCGTGACAGCGACCTCGTCGCACTCGTTCGCCGGGGATCCGGCACGGAACACCTCGACGACGAGAGCTTCTTCGGTCTCGGAGACCGGGCGGGTGGTGAAGTGCGGGTCCACACCGCGCACCAGAGCGTCGAGCGGCCCCAGGTGTTCGAGGTCGATCAGAGTGGGCCAGGACCCGTCGTCGAAGGCACCCCCTCGCCGGTTGATCCGGAGACCCAGCGCGTCGTCGTCGAAACAGATCACCCGATCGACGTACCGGTGCGGTGCCAGCAGCGGGTGCACGTCGAGTACCGCGGCCAGACCGGCGAACGAGCGCGGCAATCCCAGCGCGGTACGGATGCGCTCGGACGTGATGCCGGCGATGCCGGTGAGCTGCTTACGGGTCAGCTCGATCGCGGACTGCTCGTCGGTGCGCTTGCGCACACTCATGAGGAACCCGAGCGCGAGCAGGTGATGCTGCAGGCACACCTCTTCGGCGATGCGTACCAGGGCCGACTTCGAGAACTCGTCGAACCGGAGGTCTGCGAGGAGAGGGCCCGAATAGTCGTGTCTCCCTTCACCGTCCCGGTCGATCGGACTCAGCTCGAGAGCCACGGCAGCGGTCCGGCCGAGCGCTTCGGTGTGTGGTTCGACAGCCGGTGGTTCGTACGAAGGGTCGATCGTGACCGTCCACGCGCAGTGCGGGTGCTGATCGGCCGGCGCGCGGGGCGGCCGATGGATCGGCCGCACCCTGGCGTGCGGATTGGTCGCGAGCGCGGTGGCGTCGAAGGTCGGGTCCTCGATGTCGTGGCACATCGCGGTCACGTAGGCGTCGCCCAGCGGCTCGACGTCCATCAGTGCCCCGCAGTGGTCGAGCCAGAACTCGCCGTGGTCGCGGTCGTGGACGCGATAACGGAAGTCCATGAACTGCGGGGGTGCCCCGATGTCGAGCTGCATGCCCTTGAAGATGGTCACGACATCGTCGCCCTCGAACTTCAGGGCACGCTGCATGCGGCGCGTGTACCACGGCGACGACGCCTGCCACTCCTCGATGGCCACCTCCGCCATGCCCTCCCGACCGAACGCCGAGATCAGATGCGCCATCCCGGAACGGTCGATGAGCTGACCGCACAGCAACAGTTCGGGGACGAGCGTGGCGAGGTCGGTGCGGGAGAGCGCTGCGAACGAGTCCCCCGTGTCCACGAGGCTCACCACAACGGGACCGGCGACTCGCCCACCCGGTACCAGCCGGGAAGTCGCGTCTTCCCCGTCGACCGCTCGATCCGCTTCTGCATACCGTCGGACAGCGCGTTCGCCGTGATCATCTCGAGGAACAGGTGCGAGACGTTGCCGAAGTCGAAGAAGTCGCGCTGCCACGACCACTGGAAGTTGCCGCCGTACCGGAACCAACTCCCGCCGATACCGTGCACGGAGTAGTGCTCACCGTTCTCGCGGGTCCTGTCGGCGACCTGCTTCCAGAAGCCGATCACGTCGCCGGAGCGTTCGTCGACGACGAACTGCTGGTAGGGATACTGCCAGCCTTCGAGCCCGTCCATCTCCTGGCCCAGTGCGAGGTCACGGATCTCCTCGCGGCCCACGGCCATGAACTCGTCCGTCGGACCGTAGTTCCAGCCGTAGGTGGCGTCCTCGGTGTACATGTCGGCCAAAGGCTTCCAGTCGCCTTCGGCCTCGGCGCGCTTGTTGGCGTCGACCCAGCGGGTGATCATCTCGTCGAGCTCGGCACGATCGAACGTGGCCATCCTGTCTCCTGGTCCTCAGTCTTCGACGATGCGAAGGGCTTGGGTGGGGCAGTACTTCACAGCTGCTCGTACGTCGGCATGCATCTCCTCCGGCACGGGATCGAGGAGGATCTCCACCTCACCCCGTTTGGCGACGGTGAAGACGTCCGGGGCTTCCATCGAGCACATCGCGTGTCCCTGACACAGATCGAGATCTGCTTCGATCCTCATCCGAACCTCACTCCTGCGGCGCCGTGCCGATGCCGGACGCCGCGCGGGTGCGTCGCCGGTACCGCACAGCACACGGCTGTTCGAGTTGAACCACCATCTTCGAGTGGTCGTTGCGGTAGGTCCCGGGCGGCTGGGACAGTTCGAACTCGAAGTCGCGCAGCAGAACCGAGAATATCGCCTTCAGCTGCATGAGCGCGAACGCCGCTCCCACACAGCGGTGCCGGCCGGCCCCGAACGGGATCCAGGTCCACCGGTTGACGATGTCCTCCTGGTTCGGGTCGATGTAGCGGCCGGGATCGAAAACGTCGGGATCCGGGAAGTCCTCCGGGATCCGGTTGGAGATCGCCGGTGTCGCACCGACGAGATCGCCCTCCGAGATCCGGTATCCGGCGACCTCGAAGTCGTCGCGCGCGACCCGCAACAGCAGGATCAGCGGCGGATGCAGCCGCAAGGTCTCCTTGAGTACTGCTTCGAGTACCGGGATCTGCCGCAGTGCATGGAAGCTGACGCTCTCGCCGTCGGAGTACAGGACGTCGAGTTCTGCCGTGACCTGCTGCATGTACTCGGGGTTGCGCAACAGTTCGATGAGCGCCCAGGCCGCCGTGCCCGAGGTGGTGTGGTGGCCGGCGAACATCATCGAGATGAAGATGCCGGTGATCTCGTCGGCACTGAACCGTTCCTTGCCGTCCTCGTCCTTGATGGAGACGAGGACGTCGAGCATGTCGCGGTCCTCCTTGCCCTGCGGCGGGTTCGCGATGCGCCCGTCCATGATCTCCTGCACGAGTGCCACGAGTCCGCGGCGGGCCTCGTCACGTCGTCGGAAACTCTCGATCGGCGCGTAGGGATCGACGAAGGCCAGAGCGTCGGTGCCCTTCTCGAGGTCGTGGTAGAGGTGGGCGAATCGTCCGTCGAGCTGGTCGCGGAACTTCTTGCCGATCAGGCAGGCCGACGACGTGTAGATGGTCAGCTCGGCGAAGAACTCGAGCAGGTCGATCTCGCCTTCGTCGCCCCAGCCGGCGACCATGTCCTGCACCTCGCGGTCGATGGTCGCCGCGTGACCTCGCATCTGTTCGCCGCGCAGCGCCGAGTTGTGCAGCATCTCCTTGCGGCGCTCGGGGCTGGCGTCGAAGACGACGCCCTCACCGAAGACCGGCTTCATGAAGGGATAGGCGGCCTGCTGGTCGAGATCCTCGTCCGCGGCGCGGAAGAAGAATTCGTTGGCCTCCGCGCCGGAAAGGAGTACGACCTTCTTGTCGGCGAGCTGGAAGACCCCGACGTCGCCGCACTCCTCGCGCACCCGGCGCATGAGCGCGATGGGATCGGTCCGCAGTTCCTCGAGGTGGCCGTGTTCGTGTTCGCCGCCGGACACACGCCGGGGTTCGACGAGTGTGGTCATGGATTGTCCTTCCGCAGGGGTGCTTCGGGTTGAACCTCGATGAGCACGATGTGGGCGCCGCGGGGGGCCGAGACGACCGAGAGCGCGGCCGCGGCGATGTCGGATGCACGAAGGAAATAGGGATGTCGGGCGAAACCCCATGTGCCCCAGTCCTCGAGCATCGGTTCGAGCACCTCCGCCGGCGCGGTCATACCGGCACCGGTCTGCGTCGGCCCGGGGCGCACGACCGACGCGCGGACACCCGTGCCCTCGAGTTCCATCCGCATCTCGCGGACGAGCGCTTCGAGGCCGGTCTTGGCGGCATTGTAGGCACCCATCCAGGGCCGGGGAAGCACGGCACAGTCGGATCCGATCACGACGAAGTCGCCGCGCTTGCGGTCGATCATGCCGGGCAGCACGCGATGGGCCAGGCGTTGCGTGCCCATCAGGTGCACGTTGACCTGGAAGGCGAACCGGTCGGGGTCCATCTCGTGGGGCAGCGCGAAATCCATGTCGCCCGCTCCCGAGACGACGATCTCCGCAGCGCCCAGAGCCTCTTCTGCTGCGGTGACGAATTCGTCGACGGAGTCGGTGGACGACACGTCGAGGAAGTGGGCGAAGGCCTCGCCGCCCTCAGCGCGGATCTTCTCCGCGATCGCCGCGCACTCCTCCACGCGGCGCGCCCCGAGCGCGACGGGATGTCCGGCCTCGGCGAGCGCGTAGGCGGTGGCGGTACCGATTCCGGACGAGGCCCCGGCGACCAGCGCGGGACGACGTTCGGGGTGGGGTTCGAATCTAGGCATGTCGTTCGGTGACCTCTACAGGAAGGGCCGCGAAGCCTCGGACATTGGTGGAATGGACACGTTCGCAACGGTCCTCGTCGATCTCGTAGTCGGCGACGCGCCGGGCGAACTGTTCGAGCGCGATGTTCGCCTCGAGGCGGGCCAGGTGTGCGCCGAGGCAGAAGTGCACTCCCCCACCGAAACTGGCGATCTTCTGGGAGCTGTCCCGCCCGATGCGGAAGTCGTCGGCGGTGTCGAAGACGTCGGAGTCGCGGTTGGCGGAGCCGATGAGCAGCAGGACCTTCCCACCGGCCGGGATGGTGGCGTCGTGCAGTTCGATGTCGGCGACGGCGGTGCGGGCGACGATCTGACTCGAGGTGTCGTAGCGGAGGGTCTCCTCGACCCATTGCGGTGCACGAGCGGGGTCGCGGAGCACCTGCGCCACCTCGGACTTGTTGTGCGCGCCCCAGTAGAGGGCATTCCCGAGCAGTTTCGTGGTGGTCTCGTTGCCCGCGACCACCATGAGGAACATGAAGCCGATGATCTCGTCGTCGGTGAGCCGGTCGCCGTCGATCTCGGCGGCCAGCAGCGCCGACGTGAGGTCGGAGGTCTCCTTCTTCCGACGTTCGGCGAGCATGTCGGCGTAGTAGCCGACGAGGTGCAACGAGGCCTCCATCGCGGCGACCGGCACGTCGAGTACGCCCTCCTCGCGGTGGACGACGAGGTCGGCGAGACGGCGGATCTCGTTGCGGTCGGATTCGGGCACACCCATGAGTTCGGAGATCACGTCCATGGGCAGCTTGCCGGCGAACTCCGAGATCCAGTCGAATTCCCTTGCCCCGACAGCGGGTTCGAGGTAGCGCAGCGTCAGCTCGAGGATGCGTTCCTCGAGGTCGGCGACGCGACGCGGAGTGAATCCTTTGGAGACGAGGCGGCGCATGCGCATGTGCCGCGGGTCGTCCATCGCGAGGAAGGACATCACCTTGTGGGCGTTGGGTCCGTAGGCGGACGGATCGAGCGAGACACCGTTCGCGCTCGAGAGGCGAGTGTTGTCGCGGAAGGCCGCGACGACGTCGGCGTGACGGGACAAAGCCCAGAACTCGAGGTCGGGGTTGTGGTAGACCGGCGCCTCTTCACGGAGGCGGCGATAGGTGGGATACGGATCTTCGTGGAAGGCGTAGTCGTACGGGTTGAAGATCACGGGGCCGAGCGTCGGTGGATCGGGCGAAGCGGGCCCTGCGTGCGACGCGGAGCCCGGAGATGCCTGGATCATGGATCACTCCAATAGAAGTCGGGCGGATGTCTCCAGCCTGTCGGCGAGTTTCTCGTAGGTGCCGTAGCCCATACCGGCCCGGACCAGCGCGCCGGCATAGAGCAGCTCGAGTGCTTCGAGTTCGTCGGGATCGGAGTCGGCGCCGAGCGCTGCCGAGATCCGGTGACGGATGTCGAGTCCGATGCGCGCACGCAGGTGTTCGACATCGGGGTCCTGACCGAGCAGTGCACTGGTGACGGCAGCGGCGAGCTCGGGTTCGTCGGCCAGCAGCAGCGCGATTCCCCGCAGTACCGCGACCACCCGATCGGCACGGCTCGTGTTCTCGGCGTCGGCGGCGTCGGCCGTGGGAGCGTTGGCCAACCGGCGCCAGAACACCTCGGCGACGAGGTGTTCCTTGGACGAGAAGTAGGTGTAGGCGGTCGCCGGGGCGACTCCGGCACGGGCGGCGACCATACGCACCGTCAGCCCCGTGAATCCCTCCTCGCGGAGCACCTCGACCGCGGCCTGCGTGAGCCTCGCAACCGTGTCGGCCTGCTTCTCGGTCAGGCGGCGACGGGTCGATTCGAGATTCACGTTTCTGGACACGTGTCTGGACATTACTACGGTCGAAGGGGGTCGGCAATGCCCGCGGCGCGTTCATCCGACGAATTCAGCGCTGTCGCGGGTGGATACGGACGGGCATGGCCTTGATGCCGTTGATGAAGTTCGACCGCAACCGACGTGGTTCGCCGGCAGGCTCGACGCGGTCGATACGCGCGGCGAGGGTCTCGAACATGATCCGCAGTTCGAGCCGCGCCAGATGCGCCCCGAGACAGAAGTGCACACCCGTCCCACCGAACGCCACGTGCGGATTGTGCTCGCGCCCGATGTCGAAGATGTGCGCGTCGTCGAAGACCTCCTCGTCGCGGTTCGCGCTCGGGTAGTACACGATCACCTTGTCACCCCGTTCGACCTGCTGGTCGCCGATCGACACCGGGCAGGTGGGCGTGCGGCGGAAGCCCACCACGGGGGTGACCCAGCGCAGGATCTCCTCCACTGCGCTGTCGGTCAGACCGGGATCGTTCTGCAGCCGGCGCCACTGCTCGGGATGGTCGACGAATGCCTGCATCCCGCCCGAGATCGCGTTGCGCGTCGTCTCGTTGCCCGCGATGACGAGCAGAACGAAGAACATGTCGAATTCCATCTCGGAGAGCGTGTCGCCGTTCCCGTCGGGACACACCAGCTTCGAGACGATGTCATCGCGCGGTTCGACTCGCCGTTGCGCGGCGATCTCGTTGGCGTACAGGAAGATCTCGGCGGCGGCGAGTTCGCCGTCCTCCTGGGTGGTGCCGTATTCGGGGTCGTCCCAGCCGATCATGCGATTCGACCAGTCGTACAGCTTTCCCACGTCCTCGGCCGGTGCGCCGAGCAGGGCTGCGATCACCTCCAGCGGCAGGGGTGCCGAGATCGCCGGGACGAAGTCGATCACAGTGCCGTCGCGTGCGGCCTCGACGGCGGCGTCGACGGTGCGTTCGCACGTCTGCCGGATACGCTCCTCGAGCGTCTTCACCATGCGGGGGGTGAAACCTCGGCTGACGAGTTGCCGCAGGCGGGTGTGCTCCGGCGGGTCGAGGTTGAGCAGCATGGACGCCTGTTTGAGGCGTGTCTCCTCGTCGAAATCGTCGATCTGGGTGGTTCCGAGCGCCGAGGAGAAGGTCGTGCTGTCGCGGGAGACCGCGATGACGTCGGCGTGCCGGGTGACGGCCCAGAAGCCCACGCCGCCCTCCTCGGGTTGGCGGTGAACCGGACAGGTGCGTCGGAGTTCGGAGAAGTAGTCGTGTGGGACCCCCTGGGCAAAGACGTCGGGGTTCTTGAGATCTGTGGGTGAAGTCGTCATGAAGCCGCTCTCGTGGGATCGTACGAATGGCATTCGTTTACAAACTACTCACGTTCGTTTGGAACGGAAGCCCCTTAGACTGTTTTCATGGCAGACGACAACTCCCGACCCGTGCGTCGGCGGACACTGACCCGCGACAAGGTCGTCGCAGCAGCGCTCGGGATCGTCGACGAGCTGGGATGGGAACAGCTCACGATGAGCACCCTCTCGTCGCGCTTGGGAATCGTCACGGCCTCGCTGTACAACCACGTCCGCAATCTCGACGACGTGCGGGCGGCCGTGCAGATCCGCGCGATGACCGAGCTCGGAGCACATCTGCGCGAGGTCGCGATGGGCCGCAGCGGCATCGACGGGCTTCGCGCCCTGATCGACGCCCACCACGCCTGGGCCGTCGAACATCCCCGCCGCTACGGCGCGCTGACCACCGCACCGGTCGACCGCGGCGGCCTGCTCGCCGCCGCGCTTGACGCCAACGTGGCCCTGCGCACGATGCTCGCGTCCTGCGGCGTCCCCGAGGAGGAGACGCTCGAGGCCGCGGTCGGCATGTTCGCCGCCCTGCACGGTTTCGCGGTCCTCCAGAGCAGCGGCTTCCTGGGCGACGAGCTCGATCTCGACCACATCTACGAGACGGTCGTGCGCGGAGTTCTGACCGGCGCCTCCCTCGACCCCACCAGGACGCGCTAGAGTGACACCCATCAACTGAACACATCCGTCTTCAGATGGAGGGGTCATGCGGGCGATCGACACTCTCGGCGATCTCGTCTCACCGCTCGGTGGCACGATCAACGCCGCCAACGTCATCATGCAGCTCGCACATCCCGGCGTCGGCCAGGGCGTCGTCGACAGCACGGTCGACTCCGGCCGGGCCGACCTTCATCCGATCAAGCGGGCCCGCACGACCGGTACCTATCTGGCGGTCGCAGTGTTCGGCAACGACACCGACCGCGATTTCGTCCGCGAGTCGGTGCGGAGGATCCACGCCCGGGTCGCCTCGTCACCCGGCGCGGAGGTCCGCTACAGCGCCAACTCCCCAGCCCTGCAGTTGTGGGTCGCGGTCTGCCTGCTCAAGTACTTCGTCGACCAGCACGAGTTCCTGTACGGCCCGCTCACCGACGAGCAGTACGCCCGGATCCTCCGCGACGGCGCGACCCTCGCGACGACGCTGAACGTCCGACCGGAGTCGTGGCCCACGACCCGCGAGGAGTACGAGGAACTGTGGAAGGCCGGCATCGCCGACATCTCCATGAACGAGCAGGTGCGCGAGTACCTCACCGAACTCTGCAATCTCGCGTTCCTCGAAGTGCGTCTCGGACGACTGGGCCGCGGCATCCACCGGGTGCTCGGCAGGTCGTTCGAACTGATCACCCGCGGCGCACTGCCGCCGGAGTTCCGCGACCTCATGCACTACCGGTGGACACCCGACGACCAGCGGCGCTTCGACCGCTATCTCGTGGCGGTCCGGCGCCTGCACCGCGTCACGCCGTGGGTGTGGCCGCTGCTGTGGAAGGCCTATCTGCTCGATCTGCGCACGCGGCGATGCCTCAGACTGCGGGTCTTCTGAGCCCTGCCCCCCACACGACGGAGCTACCCGTCCGCCTCGGGTGACGCGTCGAGCAGTTCGGTGAGGCGGTGCGTCAGGATGTCGCGGGCCGCTCGCGGCGCGAGAGCGTCCACGACGACGAGTGCGGCGAGACCGGTTGCCAGGCCGAGCAGTTCGTAGGCCCGGGACCGGAACCGCGCCGCGTCCTCCTGCTTGCCGCTGTCGGTGGCGAGACATCCGCCGATCAGCTGCGCCAGGAGCGATACGAGTTCGTCGTATCCGCGCACGACGCGGTCCTTCAGCTCGGATCGTGTGCACGCATACGTCTCGAACGTCTGCGCGACGCGCACGAGCCGGCAGTCGTCGGCCGTCTCCGGGATCAGTTCGGTCAGCACCGCGTCGAGGATCGATGCGGGGCCCTCCCCCTCGACACCGTTCTCCGGGATCCGCTGCCGCACGCGCTCGGTTCCCAGTTCGTTGACCGCAGTGAACGCTCCCGTCAACAGGGCGTCCTTGGTCGGGAAGTAATGCTGCACCCGCCCCACCGACACGCCCGCCACCGCCGCGACGCGCCTGATCGTCACCTGCTGGGCACCTTCGGTGTCGACGATGGTGAAGACCGCGTCGAGGATCTCCCACCGTCTCTCGTCGTGCGTTGCGCCGAGGCCACGAACCGTCACGGCACCACCATCATTTCAGTTCATTTGTATTGATTTGTTCGCTTCCCCACCGTAGCGTGGGCAGCGGATCAATACAAATGTATCGTCACAGATGTGGAGGCACTCGTGGAATCGATCGCGACCCTCGTCGGTGTCCTGTTCGTCGTCCAGGGCGGAGGCGGCCTGATCAACAATCTCTTCGGCGACTCGAAGAGCTGGTTCGCGCTCAACTACGTCGACCTGCCCGCGCCGCTGCATCTCGCGGGGCATGCACTCCTGCTCGCCGCCGGACTGCTGATGGTGGTGCGCACCAAGGGCTGGAAGTGGCTCGTCGAGGATTGACCTAACCCGACGCTCCCGCACGACTCGCGCCCTCCACGAGGTGGGCGAGTTCGTCGAGCGTCCAGGGCGGCGACGTGTCGTGGTCCCGCCACGCCAGCAGCGTCGGTGTCGGCTTGTCGAACCGACCGACGAAACATCCGGAGCCGGCGAAGATTCCGCCGGTCACGGTCGCCGTGTCGCTCGCGAGGTAGGCGTAGAGCCGCGCCACGTACTCCGGCGGCGCCGGGTTGCGCGAGCCCTCGTAGGTGACGTCGTCGAGCAATCCGCGCTCGTGCAGTCGCTCGATGTGCCGCTCGTACTCCGGTCCCGTCGACAGGCGCGTGCGGGCTCCCGGGCACACGACGTTGGCCCGCACTCCGTGCTCGCGCAGTTCGGCAGCGATCGCCGCGGTCAGGCTGTTCACCGCACCCTTTCCGGCCGGGTATCCGGTACCGCCGTAGTCGCCGAGGAACGCGAACGATCCGGTGTTGACGATCACCCCGCGCCCCTGCGCCACGAACCGGGGCGCGAACACCCGGCACGTACGGAAGGTGCCGGTCAGATGCGAATCGATCAGGTCGTCCCATTCCTCGTCGGTGACTGTGAGGATCGACGAGCCCGGAGGTTCCGCGGTGCCGGCACAGTTGATCAGCGCGTCCGCCGCGCCGAACTCGTCGAGGGCCGCCCCGAGGAGATCCTCCGCGACCCCGGAGGCGGCCGCCGAACCGGACACTCCGATCGCACTGGCGCCCTGCGACACGAGCTCCGACACGGTGTCGCGCACCGCCTCGGCGTCGCGGCCGTTGACCACCACCCGTGCGCCCTCGTCCACGAGGGTCCGCGCCACCGCCCGTCCGATCCCCCGGCTGGAGCCCGTCACGACCACGACGCGGCCCGCGAGCGGGGTCGAATTGTCCGGCCCCGAATTGTTGTCTGCCATAAGGTTCCCCGTTCACCCATTGCGCTGCCTCGAGTGCCCGAACTATAGTCCAGACACCTGTCCAGAACCGAGGGAACGTCTGATGACACTTCGCCCCACCGACAGCTCCACCCTTCTGATCGACGGCAAGCTCGTACCCGGCAGCGGAGGCACCTTCGCGATCACCGATCCGAGCACCGAAGAACTGCTCGGCCACGCGGCCGAGGGCACCGCCACCGACATGGACGCCGCGATCGCGGCCGCACGTCGCGCCTTCGACGACACCGACTGGTCACGCGACCACACCTTCCGGGCCCGCTGCCTCCGTCAGTTGCGCGACGCCCTGCGCGAGCACATCGAGGAACTGCGGGAGATCACCATCGCCGAGGTCGGCGCTCCCCGATTCCTCACGAGCGCCGCGCATCTCGAAGGCCCCATCGACGACCTGCTCTACTTCGCCGACCTCGCCGAGAGCTACGCGTGGACGCAGGATCTCGGCAACGCCTCCCCCATGGGCATCCCGACCCACCGCTATCTGCTCAAGGAAGCAGTCGGGGTCGTCGGCGCGATCACACCGTGGAACTTCCCGCACCAGATCAACTTCGCCAAGCTCGGACCCGCTCTCGCCGCCGGGAACACCGTGGTACTCAAGCCCGCCCCCGACACCCCGTGGTGCGCGGCCCTGGTCGGGCGGATCGCGGCCGAGGAGACCGACATCCCACCGGGAGTGCTGAACATCGTCACCTCGAGCGACCACAGCCTCGGCGCACAGCTGAGCGAGGATCCGCGCGTCGACCTGATCTCGTTCACCGGTTCCACCGCGACCGGCCGGGCCGTGATGCGCGCGGCCTCCGAGAACCTCAAGAAGGTCTTCCTCGAACTCGGCGGCAAGTCGGCGTTCATCGTCCTCGACGACGCCGACCTGCGCGGCGCCTGCTCGATGGCGGCCTTCACCGTGTGCACGCATGCCGGCCAGGGCTGCGCGATCACCACGCGTCTGCTCGTCCCCCGCGAACGGTACGACGAAGCCGTGGCCCTGACCGCGAAGTCCATGAGCGGCATCCGGCCCGGCGACCCGCGCGATCCCGGCACGGTGTGCGGGCCGCTCATCTCCGAGAAGCAGCGGCAGCGTGTCGAGGGCTACATCCGCCTCGCCGTCGAGGAGGGCGGCACGATCGTCACCGGCGGCGGACGTCCGACCGAACACGAGCGCGGCTTCTTCGTCGAACCCACCCTCATCTCCGGCCTCGACAACTCCGCACGCACAGCGCAGGAGGAGATCTTCGGTCCGGTGCTCGTGATCATCCCTCACGACGGCGACGACGACGCGATCCGCATCGCCAACGACTCCCCCTACGGCCTCTCGGGTTCGGTGTACGGCACCGATCCGGACCGCATCGCGCGGGTCGTCGCAGGTGTACGGACCGGCACGCTGGGCGTCAACGGCGGCATCTGGTACGCCGCCGACGCCCCGTTCGGGGGTTACAAGCAGTCCGGGATCGGCCGCGAGATGGGTGTGACCGGTTTCGAGGAGTACCTGGAGACCAAGCTCGTCGCCGAACCCGCGAGCTGACCCGAACTTCCGAAAGGACTTTTCCGATGGCACGTTTCACCGGTCGCACCGCGATCGTCACCGGCGCCGCCCAGGGGATCGGCGAGGCGTACGCGCGTGCGCTCGCCGCCGAGGGCGCGAACGTGGTGGTCGCCGACATCGACGCCGAACTCGGCGAGCAGGTCGCCAAACAGATCGTCGCCGACGGGGGCGTCGCGAGTTTCACCTCGGTCGATGTCTCCGACCCCGCCTCCGCCGAGGCACTCGCCGCGTCGACCGTCGAGACCTACGGCGGCATCGACCACGTGGTCAACAATGCCGCCATCTACGGCGGCATGAAACTCGATCTGCTGCTGACGGTTCCGTGGGACTACTACAAGAAGTTCATGAGTGTGAACCTCGACGGTGCCCTCAACGTCACCCGCGCGGTGTGGCCGTACATGACGAAGAACGGCGGGTCGATCGTCAACCAGTCGTCGACGGCGGCCTGGCTGTATTCGGGCTTCTACGGGCTCGCGAAGGTCGGGATCAACGGTCTCACACAGCAACTCGCCGTCGAGCTCGGCGGTTCGAACATCCGCATCAACGCGATCGCCCCCGGTCCCATCGACACCGAGGCGACCCGCACCACCACCCCCGCGAACATGGTCGCCGACATGGTGAAGCAGTTGCCGCTCAAGCGCATGGGCACTCCCGACGATCTCGTCGGCATGTGTCTGTTCCTGCTCTCCGACGAGGCGGCCTGGGTCACGGGGCAGATCTTCAACGTCGACGGCGGGCAGGTGATCCGCTCGTGACCGGCTCCACGATCGGCCGGGTCGGTTACATCGGGCTGGGCAACATGGGGGCGCCCATGGCCGAGCGGCTGCTCACCCGGCCCGGGGGCCTCACCGTGCTCGACGTGGTGCCCGAGGCGATGAGCCCGTTCACCGACAAGGGTGCCGCCGCGGCGTCGAGCCCGGCGGAGCTGGCCGCCGGTTGCGACCTCGTGTGCGTGACCGTCCTCGACGACGCCCAGGTCCGCGACGTCGTGACCGGTCCGGACGGACTGCTCGCGACGGCCCGGCCCGGCACGGTCGTCGCGGTCCACTCGACGATCTCCGACACCACCGCCGTCGAGCTCGCCGCGAAGTGTGCCGAGAAGGGAGTCGACTTCGTCGATGCACCCGTCAGTGGTGGCGCCGGCGGGGCGAAGAACGGCACTCTCGCAGTGATGGTCGGCGCGACCGACGACGGTTTCGCGAAAATCGAAGAACCCTTCGGCACCTTCGCGTCGCTGGTCGTGCACGCGGGTCCCGTCGGGGCGGGAACCCGGATGAAGCTCGCCCGCAACCTGCTCCACTTCATCGCGTTCACCGCGGCCACGGAAGCACAGCGACTCGCCGAGGCCGCGGGCATCGACATCACCGAGCTCGGCAAGGTCGTCCGGCACACCGACGCGATCACCGGCGGCGCCGGTTCGATCATGTGGCGCGACACCACATCTCCCCTCGCGGAGGACGACTCCTGGTTCCCGATCTTCTCGCGCGTGCGCGCCCTCGGCGAGAAGGATCTCGCGCTGGCACTGGACCTCGGCGATCGCCTCGG